>Ga0123352_10009572_pt1 | contig 15161 bp, 11 predicted proteins | sample TergutLab28metaG_FD_89700 | JGI IMG/M metagenome (GOLD analysis project Ga0123352, IMG submission 89700) | Labiotermes labralis P1 segment gut microbial communities from Petit-Saut dam, French Guiana - Lab288 P1 | ecosystem: Host-associated > Arthropoda: Insects > Digestive system > Gut ... | reverse complement strand
CAGGCCCAAGGCAGGTGCCCAATGTAAAGACGGCTTTGGGGCAAGTCCTTGGAGCCAGCGGAAATTGTGCCGTTACAATCCTGAAAAAATAAATTATAGCAATTTGCACAAACGTTTAGTTTGAATCAAGGTGAAACACCAGTAGTCATCAGCAAGAAGTTTATACATAAAATAGCCAACGGCTATAAATCCAAACTTCTCCTTTGACTAATAACTAAAGGAGAAGTTTGGCATGGAAGATGCAAACGAGAGGGGCTTATAATTATGGAAAAGATGCTGTCCCAAAAACTGGCGCAATATATCTGTGAAACAACCTATGACGCCCTGCCAGAAGAGGTTCGTAAAAAAGCGGTTTCCTGTATCAGTGACTACATCGGGTGCATATATGCAGGCACCACCCTTCCAATTCACAAAGAGTTGACAAATATGCTGAGAGAGGATTTCCCGACAGGTAAAGTGCCTGTTGTGGGAAGTGATCTCAAAACAGATCCAGTGACAGCTGCGCTGGTAAATGGCGCTACCGCCTCTAATATGGCACTTGATGACATCTACAGTGCAGGGATTTATCACCCAGCTGTAACAGCTGTAACAGCTGCGATTTCCATTGCTGGCAAGAAAAAAATAACGGGAAAAGAATTTATCACAGCGGTGGTACTGGGCTATGAGATTACCATGCGAATGTCGGCGGCGTGTAATCCTAGTCATTATAAACACTGGCATACGTCGTCGACGGTAGGGTCTTACTGCGCGGCGATCGTAGCATCCAAGCTGCTCAGATGCACTGAAGAAGAGACAGTTTGTGCATTGGGATTGGCTGGAACACAAGCGGGAGGCTCTCAGGAATGTCTTGGCAATGATGCGCAGTTCCTGCATCTGGGATTTGCGGCAAGGAATGGCGTCTTAGCGGCACTGATGGCGAAGCGTGGGTTGACTGGGGCAAGGCGAATCCTGGAGGGTGCTGCTGGTTTTTTTGCGGCTATGTCTACTTTTAAAGGAAACATTCACGATGTCTTCGCGGATTTAGGCAAGCAATATCTGATCTTGATAAACAGTTTCAAGATGTATCCTTGTTGTGGCCATATTTTTGCCGTTATAGACGGCGGATTAATCTTGAAACAAAAGCACAATTTCCATCCTGATGACATTTTGTCAGTGGAGGTGGGAACCTACCAAACGGCGTTGAATAATTCAGGAAACCCCAACCCGCAAAATGTACAAGAGGCGCAGTTCAGTATTGCGTATGTAGTAGCTGCTGCTCTGGTACAGGGAAAGTTTGGTATTAGGCAGTACGAAAATTGGCCGCCGTCACCAGAGATCGCCAATATGCTTAAAAAAGTTAAAATTTATCGCGATCAAGAGGCTGAAGATAGATTTCCTGCCGCAAGAGGAGCCACGGTAACAGTACACACGAAGGATGGGGCATTCACGGAAGTTCGTAAACTCCGTAAAGGAGACCCTGAGTGGGCACTCACGCAGGAAGAGATTTCCGAAAAATTTCGAACGCTTATGTCCTACGCAAAGGCATCAGAAGAAATTCAAAAAACAGAGAAAGCATTGGAAAAATTTGCTGAACTGGATGATGCTATTCAGATCATCGTGTAATAAAAATAGCCAAATCTTTTAAGTGCGTGGATAACCCTCCGGCAGACCCGGAGGGTTGTTTGAATCACGTGAAATGCGGTCGATTATTTATCCACATATATAAGATCTAGTTTGTGTCAGCATAATAATTACTGAGTATAAACGTTATCATATAAATTTAGGAGATGACACATGTACAACATGTTTGGCAAAATACTCCGAGTGGTGATTGATGTAATAGCAGCTGTCACATCGGTGTTGATTGCATCGAATTTGCTAGGATTTTGGCATATGGACACCTGGCATTTCTTTTGCGTACTACTCATATTGTTTTATATGATGGAATACCTGCCGGACTTAATTAAAGATAATCTTAAGCCTGCGCAAAAAGCAATATCCATGATAATAATGTGCGTTTCAATTTCTCCCCTTCTTTACCTGTTCGACAATATTGCCCGGATACGCAGAACATTTGGCGCTGTTTATGAACAGGGAGATATTATTTTCGGAGCAATAGCCATACTTGCAACAGCCTGGTGGGTCAAGCGGAGGTTTGGCTGGGCAATGCCTATCATTGCAAGTGTGTTTATTGCGTATGTTTTGCTGGGGCATATGCTGCCGGAGCCGTTTACACGCGGCCTTTTCAGACATCAGCGCTTTATAAGCTTTATATTCAGCGAGGCTGCGCTTTATGGCTCGCTGTTGTTAACTGCTGTAAGGGTCATATTCCCATTCATGTTGTTTGGAGCGTTTCTCCAACATTCCGGTGTTGGCAATTACATGCTGGATGCATCGCTGGTTGCGGCGGGCAGGTTCCGCGGTGGCCCCGCAAAAGTAGCAGTAATAGCAAGCGCCTTGCTGGGTACTATAGCCGCAAGCGCGACCGCCAATGTCGCTACCACTGGCCCAGTAACTATACCGCTTATGAAAAAGACGGGGTATAGCGGAGCATTTGCAGGCGCGGTTGAGGCAGTTGCTTCATCTGGAGGCCAAATGTCGCCCCCGATTATGGGAGCGGCTGCCTTTATTATGGCAGAATTTTTGGGCGTCCCCTATGCCACAATTGTTATTGCTTGTATCATTCCATCCATATTATATTATTTGGCAGTCTTTCTTCAGGTTGACCTTGTGGCGGTAAGCATGGGACTAAAAGGTGCACCGCCGGAAGATATTCCGGATAAATGGGGAGTAATCAAAAATGTCCATATGTTGACGCCGCTAGTAGCGATAATAGTATTCCTCATGGTAGTCAGAATGTCACCGACCAGAGCGGGGCTGCTGGCAGTAGGAATATGCGTATTAACTTCATGGACAACCAAAAAATTCAGAATGGGGCCGCAGAAAATATTCAGAGCGCTCGTTGAGGGGAGTTTGGCAAGCGTAGGTATAATTTCTGTATTAATGCTGGCCGCCATAATTACGGGCGCTATCGGCGCAAGCGGACTGGCAATCTCATTCAGCGGGCTTATTATGACTATAGCTGGCGACAGTTTGTTGATTACTGCTATTCTTACGGCGGTAGTCTGTTTGATCTTGGGTATGGGCCTTCCCACATCAGCCGCTTATATAATAACATCGGCAATATGCGCTTCGGCACTGATAAGGCTTGGTGTTCTGCCTCTGGCAGCTCACTTTTTCGTGTTTTATTATGCCGTACTGGCAACTATAACGCCGCCTGTAGCCACTGCGTCATTCACAGCCGCGGCGATTTCCGGCGCACCTGTTATGAAGACATGTATCGAAGGAACAAAGCTGGGAGTAATCGCATACCTTGTACCGTTCTTTTTCGTCAATAACCCTACCTTACTCCTAATTGGTACTACCCCGGAGATAATTATATCTTTTGTGACGGCCGTGTTCGGAACTTTCTTGGTGGCAATGACCCTCAGAGGAGTTACCTTAGGCGCTAACAAACTTAAGCTTCTTCCACGTTTGATTTGGGGAGCGGCTGCTCTTGTGCTGCTCGACCCAAGCGCCGCAACTGATCTGATTGGTATAGCGCTGTTTGGAATAGGCCTTGCCTTTTATCTCTTTGATAAAAAAATAAAAGGCCCCTCAAAAATTGAAGCATAAGGAAGCCTTGCGGGACAAAGCTGGTAGAGCAGCGCAATAGTCTGAATTATTGCGATTTTAGATAAGCAAGCTTTTCTCGGTGCAAAATAATAATAGCAATTTCGCACAAACGTTTAGTCTGAATCAAGGTGAAACACGAAAAATTTCAGCGCTCCAGCATTTTTTGGCACTGTATGGCTATCTCGCGTGAAATATTAGCCTCAGCTTCATGAGTAGACCCTCCGATGTGCGGGGTGAGGACAATGTTCGGCGCATTCAAGAGCGGCGAATTCGCAGGAAGCGGCTCTGACGCGAAAACGTCTAACCCTGCCGCCGCTATGTGGCCGGAGGTCAGAAATTCGATCATCGCTTCCTCGTCAACGATGTTGCCGCGCGAAGTAGCTATCAGAATAACGCCTTTTTTTGTCGCGCCTAGGCGCTCTCGCGATAAAAGGCCTCGACTTTCCTCGTTAAGAGGGCAGTTGGCCGACAGAATGTCGACAGATGAAAGCAGCTCTTCCAATGGAAGAAAGCGAGTTTCGTCTTCCATTTTAGGCAGGCGCGGCTGCCAGCAGCAAGGGGCCATTCCAAAAGCCTGCGCGATGCTGGCGATTCTCCTGCCTATGTTGCCATATCCAATTATGCCTATAGATTTTCCCCGAAGCTCCGTTCCGTGGAAGCTTTCCGGCAGGGCGGCGCTCTCTCCGCTCTGCCAGCGTTTGTCTCGTATGTAGCGATCAGCCTCATGAATACGCCGGACGCAGTTCAGCAGTAGCCCAAATGCCAACTCAGCCACCGCGTCGGCGTTTGCCCCTGCTGTGTTAGCAACCTCGATTCCTCGTTCAGCGGATGTCACGAGGTCGATATGATTTTTCCCTACTCCGTATACGACAATTCCTTTCAATTGCGGAGCTGCGTCCATTACTTCTCGGTTGATTTTCGCGTACTCGGCGACCACAACGTCGGCGTCGCGCACGGCTGAGAGAAGCGCGGGTCGGTCATTCAAGTCGCATCGGATAACCTCTGCCATGGAAACAAGTTTTTCGTATGCTTCCTCTGAAAGATTAAACGCGTCCGCAAGAACGATTTTTGGCATGACGCCAATATCCCCCTTCGCTGATGCAAAATGTGTGTCCTGGGTTTTCATCGCAGGCATTTTTTTATTTTATCTCAAACGCCGGATTGGACAGGAGCGTTTTATTGAGTTAGAATCGCTGTAAAAGGGGAGAAGGCAGCGATGCAGGAGACAGTGAAGCAGGAAACAGTGAAGCAGGAAAATCATGAGGCCATCCAGGCGAGCGAAGCGATTAAAAAAGTGCGCGGCGCGCTTGACGCGAACGGATGCGAGGATATAAAAATAAAGGTCACGGAAGATACCATTTTCACCGTGGAGGACGCATGCAAGGCAGTTGGCGCTCCCGCCGAGGAGATACTGAAAAGCCTTGTGTTTATTATTGACGAACAGCCAACGCTTGTGCTAATGAGCGGGGCAAATCGGGTCGATACCCGCGCCATAGGCAGAGAGGCTGACGGCAAAAAAGTTAAAATGGCGGCGCCGGAGTACGTCTTTAATAATTTTGGATTCAAAGTCGGCGGAGTTCCTCCAACGGGTTACCCAGTGCAAATGCCAGCGTTGCTGGACGAAGACCTTTTCCAATACCCTGTAGTGTGGGCCGCCGCTGGAACCGACCATTCATTTTTTCCGATAGAGCCTGAGCGGCTTCTGAGACTGACGCGCGGGGTAAAAGCGCGTATCAGAAAACAGCCTGACTAGCCATTATTAATAATGTAAGACATGAACAGAGCATGAACGGTTTTCACACTAAAAAGCGCTTTGGGCAAAATTTTCTCATCGACAAAAACATTCTGTTCGATATGGTTGATTGCGCCTCGGTTTCGCCTGAGGACGTCATCCTGGAAGTTGGGCCAGGACAGGGGGCTGTGACAAAAGAACTTCTCAAAAGAGGATGTGCGCGTATCTACGCCGTTGAGCTTGACGAGCGTCTGAAAGACGAATTGGAGAAACTTGCATCCAATCACCCAGCGCTCCAAATCGTCTGGGGAGACGCGGTTCGGTTTGACTACGGCGCGTTTTCTCCATTCCCCAGCAAAGTTGTGGCGAACATTCCATATAATATTACTACCCCCCTGATCTGGCGGCTTCTGACCTTTGCGCCGCTGGGGCTTTGTAATCACGTCTATATGTTGCAAAAAGAGGCGGCGGATCGCCTCACAGCCCAGCGGGATACAAAAGAACGCTACCCCCTTGGTGTGGCGCTTGAGGTCATGGGGGAAATAACGATAGTTCGCAAAGTGCCTCCGACATGTTTCCGGCCAGTGCCGCGAGTGGACTCAAGCATCGTTAAAATAGAACTGACGCGTAATATCCACCTGATGCAAAATACCCTGTGGAGCGATTTGCTGCACGCCGGTTTTCACCAGCGCCGCAAAACGCTCATCAATAATTTGAAGGGCTTTCGCGGCAGCAGCGCGGATGTCTGGCTTTCCATGCTCGAATCGTCCGGCATAGAACCGAAAATACGTGCCGAAGACCTAAGCGGAGAAGAATGGCTGAGATTATACTCCGTTATTGAAAAGGCGGGTAAATAACCCTAGCCTAAGATAGCAAGCATCGGCCATTCCTTACTCAATTCCAAAATGCTATGTAGTTTTCACCCCCTAATTTCGTTTGACATTTCCAACAAGTAAATGCTACCCTCAATCGAGCTGTTTGTTTTATAGAACGATTGGGGGCGTACCAGCATGCAAAAGAACTGCCTTTCTTCGCAAGCCGCTTCCCGCAAACGAGGTGCTCAACGTGGAAGGAAAGGAAAATCTAAGATATGACTATACTAAATGATGGAGTGGTGATAGACATGCCTGAGGGGCCACAAAACTTATTTCATAAAACTGGACGAAAAGGGGCAAGTATTGTCGAAAGCCTTATCCTTATGATCATTATCGGGATCACTTTCGGGGCTATATTTATGACTATGGGATGGTCGCATAGAACCCATATGCACAGCAGACATGACAGAGAAAGCCGGGAGTTGCTTTTCAGCTGGGTGCAGGTATTTGACGCAATATGGCAGCCAGAGTTAACAGATAATAGCGCTAATCTGCTCGAAATTAGGGCCGCCGCCGCTATTGCGGACGCCGTGAATCTGATGGGCGGCGCTCCTCCAACTGTTGCCGGAGGAGTGTTTACAGCGAATATAAACGGCTTCACGCTTCAAGTGACCCCAACGGCAACCGTCACGCAACAGGACAGAAGCCTTGAACTTGGCATACTGATCCAGACGGGGGGCAGAACCTGGGTAGACTTTAGAGCGCAAGGAATGAGAAGGAGATTCAGCGGCTTCCCCAACGATATGGTCAGGGATTGGAGAGAACAATCATGAACCATAAAAAAATTCGCGGAACATACGGCGCTGTATTCCAAATATTCAGTGTTATGCCTAAAATGCGATCTAGGGCGTTTTCTCTCACGGAAGTTCTCTTAGCCCTGATCATTCTCGGAATCCTGTGTGCGGCCTCTGTTGGAGCACTTTGGATGTTCTTTAACTCTTTTTCCCAGATAGACGATTACATTTCGGCGGAATTTCAACTGAACCACGCTGTCCAGAGAATATCGCGGGAATTCGCCTTGATTGGCCTGGGGATGCCTAATAACAGGGATGGCTCAGGCTCTTTTGCATGGTCTTTTCGTGCGGATAATATGGCTTTGCCGATCACAGCTTTTTTCGCACCGCCTATGAATACGTCGCGGGGAGACGCCGCATGGCGGCGGGGAGGCCCTGTTACAGTAGCCGATGGAAATTCCCAGAACGGCAATGTAATTCCAGCTGCGCTTGGTAATTTTGCAGGGGCAGGCGGGCCAAACCGTGACCTATTTGTCGGATCACAGCTGTTCTACGCATGGGCTGTTCCAACCGGAGTGATGGCCATCGTCAGAGGCGTTGGCGATGCGGCACGCCCACTACATGCCGAACGCGGAACTCACATGTGGCTGGAAACAATGACAGCCACCCCTGGCGAGGATATTCTCAGAGGTGTCATGTGGGACGGGCGGCCAGTTGGCCTTCTGCCCGTGAACGAGATGGGAGGGGGCAGTCACAACGTAAGGTCGTGGGTACTTTTCCCCACTCTGCGTATTCCCATGCTGGCGAATTCGTTTGATGTAGCCAACCCAAGTCTCAATATAACAAACAGCCTGCTTAACGTGACGATAGCTCCCACTGTCTCTGCCGTCAACGCGCCGCAGTTGTCGGAGCCTGAGATTAGTGATTTGGACGAAATTCACCTGCTGCAGGCCGCGCGTATTTATCGAGACGCCGCTTCCAACGAACTAAGACGAGTGATTTTGACCGAGCCCGTTGTTCCGGGCGTGTTTTTTTCACACGAGGTGCTTGCGCGTAATGTCGTTGGGCTTCAGTTTGCTTTTGACCCAGAATCACGCGTCCTTACAATGTTTGCTGCGGCGCGTGGGAACGACCGTAATCCAATAGGAATACAGCGTGGTCAGCAGCCCGGCGCCTGGCCAAATTGGCTGCCCCCCATCGGCTTCGATGGCCCCAACGATGACCCCAATAACCTCAACTATCGCATCGTGGTGAAAACATTAGCGTGGAGGATAAGAAATTGAAAAGGCAGACAATGAATAAATCGCGCGAGGGAGCCGCGCTGGCTATGGCTCTGGTGGTTGTAATGGTGGGAAGCACCATTATAGCCATCATTTTCAATATAACATTCCGCCACGCATGGGTTGGCACAGCAGAGAGGGCGGGCTTCATTGACCATGCCACTGTACTCAGCTTCGTGCAGAACGCAAGGGCCCGCATACTCGAAACCAACATAGCCAATGCGGCCAATGGCATCACCGTGAGAGCGGGTGCCGTAAGGAGCAACTGGGATAACGTGAACGCAGATCCACCGCTTCCGTGGGATTCCCTTATCGTGAACTACCCCATTAATGACCCCGCGAACAACCGCACGAACCAGCTGATGATCTCCCGCGAGTCCTTTGACGTGGCGGACGGAGCGGGGCGAGGCAGAGTGGATGTAACTGTTTTTGACATGTTTTTCGACCCGGGCTGGCTCAATTGGCCCGCCATAATAAACAGTACATACCATGCGGAAATCATGAGAACGCTTCCAGCCGTTATCAGAATTACGCCAAGCGAAACGGTTGCTGAATGGGGGGATGAGGATGGCGAGACCGATATTCTTGGCCGGACTCCAACTGACGGCGGGAATGAACCCCCTCCTGCGGATCCGGGGTTAATAGGCGCGTATCTTATTAGGGCAGAGCTTTTTGACAATCAGAATCGGCTTGTTCGCGTGGCCGAAGAGGCGTTTTTTCAGGTGCTGCCCGCGCCGTAGGACTTTAATTCACAGCAGATCAGAAAGGCGGTTTGTGTATTGAAATTCAAAAAGATAGTAAGTGTGCTTTTGTTGTTTTCGTTATGCCTGGGGCCCGTGCTTCCACCGGTAAGCGCGTCAGCCGAGTCCTTCAGGTCGTTTGAGAAGGAGCCCGGACATCTGGCCGACGCAATTCAGCGGGGAGTAGACTCCAACGTGCTAATTTTTATAGACATGACAAACCCGATGGTCATGTCTCTGGCAGGTCAGCTTCCGATATTCAGGTGGCAGATGACCCCACAGGGAATGCTCACCATGAACCCTGATGATGTATGGATGCAGGCGAATCAGCCTATGATGCGCGATGGTAATTTTCGCGCCAGCCTGATGGCGCAAAATACCTTCGGCACCGGATCCCGCCCCGTAAGCCACGCGACCACAGCTGATCAGGCAGACAGGCTCAATAACACTAATCCTCCCACAGGGCGGATGTTTGTGCCTCCGTTTACAGGAACGGAACTACCGAACCTGGGGCCAATGGGGGGAATGATACCGAATGGAGGGACACGCTGGGGCAGGCACGTCAACGCCCACAATAACGTCATCGGTCACCCTAACCACTTCTACAGCCCAGACCCGGACAGGCCGTTTCTTCTGACGTTCAGAAACCCCGTATGGGCCAATCTACCGCTCGGAGCTCCATTTCCGCCCGATCTGGTCACTGCAATAGGAAACCAATTCCTTCCCACCATGAACGCGGCAGGCGTGATTACAGCCTTCGGCCAGCCCGTGCCGCTGAACATCGCTAATGAGCATCTGGTGCCCAACGACAGTAAGATGTACAAGCTTAAGCTCGTTCTGTGGCGCCTTCTGGAACCGCACCCGGATAACGTCCATATGCTTTCCAGAATGAGGCTGGGACTTGCCACGACCTTTTTTGAGCATTTTGCAGACCAAATGGGCCGCCCTGGAACATTCTTCGCATCCATTCAGCAGCCGCCTTTCTCCGCCGGCCTTGCTAATGTCTTTCACCCCAATGCAAGCAACGTCCTTATGCCTACGATGATAAACCACCCCTATGGCAGAGCTGAAGGAGCTGTGCAGGGTGTCGTTGGGCAAACGCCGCCAAATTTATCCATAGTGACATTCTTCGGAGTGCTTTCAAGTTACCGGATGACCGCTCACGGTTTGCGCCATGCCGGCCGCTCGATTCTGCGCGTTCCCTTCGACTTCATGTACACGAGGGGCGCCGACGGCAACTTTGCACCTACAAGGGCTGTCATAGCCTTTCGGGAGCTGATTGACGGAATAGAGCAGCTCGACACCGCTCCCGTGATGAACATGCCTTTTGAAACCCGATTCGTCAACTCGGAGCTGATGCCCACCGCTTTGATCCACACCGCAGAGAGAAAAATGTTCGGGCGGGGAAATAGGGGAGACGAATGGCTTACCAACGCGGTTGACGTACCTCATTCGGTGAGGCATATGGGAAGCGCGCCGGGAGTAATAGGCTTCCCCAATGCCGTTTTGTACAACGCAGGGCCGCGTGACAGCCGAGTTACTTTAAGGTCTATGGAAAATCCCAACATAGGCTTGATTATGGATCGTATCGAAACATCGGAGGAATTTATGAGCGGTACAGTAGTGGGAGACGTGCTCGACTTTTTCTCCCCCAACCCCCAGGTGCTGCCCTTCCAGGCAGGGGCAGATGACGGAAGCGGCGACACGCGGGGATTTTTTCCGGTGACTGGCTCGTGTCAGCAGAACTGGATAATCTATTTCTCGACCGGCAGCGAAAATTTTCCGGGCTGGACCGGATGTGACCAGGAGGTCGGAGCCAACCGCTCAATGATGCGTACTCTGATGGATATCTATTATTCATCCCAGACGTTGAGGGGGCGCACGTGGGACGGGCTTCAATGGCAGGAGGCAGTCCACCACATGGATGACCCTATCCGCACCATTGTGGTAGGCCTGGTTTCAACGGAAAACATGGTGGACATGAACGGTAACTGCCTGGACGGAGACCCCTTTGACAGAGCCGCAGACGCTAGCAACCCGACCTACAGACGACTCCGCAATTCCATACGGCGCATGGCCCAAGCGGGACAGCCTATCGCCACCAGAAACGCGCAGGGCGAAATCATCAGCCTCGATCCGAATCCGACTATCGAACCTATATTCGCAGAAAACACGGAAGAGCTTATTGCCGCACTGCACGCCGCTCTGAGTTCCATTCAGTCCGGCAGCCTCTCGGCCGGCGCACCTCTTCCGCGTGAAGTGGAGGGCGTTGACGAATTTCCAGTCATGTTCTCGGCCTCTTACGAGATAGAGCAGGGCAGGCAATGGAGAGGCTCCCTCACAAAGCGGGTGCTTCAGCCGGTTGGATACGATCCGCCATCACTGCCTGCGCCGTTGTGGATGGCTCACGGAGGCGGCCCACGCGCGGACGCTGGGGCGATAATGTACACTCAGAGAGCTACTCGTGGCGCCAGGCTTTTCACAACTGACGAAAATGGATTCACCGTGCCACTGCAAGGCATGGACGCCGGGCAAATCGCTGACTTGTTCGGTATCCCCCCGCAGCACGCCTCGCCAGCCGTACCGGAAGAATTCAAGAATTGGCTTATCAACTACAGCGGCGACTACAGCGGAATACTTGGAGATATGGAAAACTCAGCTCCCCGCATTGTTATTGAGACGCCAATGCACCGGATAATACGCAATCCTTACCCGATGCCGCCCACGCTACCACCCATGCGTCTATACCTACAAACCAACAGAGGCGTTCTGCACAGCTTAGACTACGAGACTGGACAGGAAGTGTGGGCTTTCATTCCTCCTCTGGCGCGAAACCCCTTCATGCGGGATAAGAGATTCACTGGCGGCGGGAACGTGTTTTTAACGCAAGAAATGGACTTAAGATCGCGCGCCATGCGGATACTGGATGGAATGTTGGTTCACCGCGAGGTCATCAACTCGTCCGGCGTGCCCAGCACTTTCCTGATGGGCACGATGGGGCTTGCCGGCGCCGGGTTTTATATGATGGACATCACAGATCGGACGACCGCAGTGCCCCAATTTTTATGGGCGATCGCCAACCCTCGCTACGAAGCACCGACCTCCCTCAGCGACATTCAGCGCTGGGGCACGGCAAGCGGCGCCAATCCGGCCAATTTCGTAAATTACGCTGATCTTGGGTTCACTATAGCCGCCCCCGCGATGCACAGAATAGGAGCCTCGGGACTTTTTCAGTACGTTGGCATCTTGCCCGGCGGTCTTGGGTATAACATGGGTGTAAACAACGACAGCCAGGGAAGGGCCTTCTTTGTCTTTAACATCCACAACGGGGGAATTATCAGGACAATAGGGCCTTCCAACCCCGGCAGCTTTATTCCGCCTCCCAATGTTCCAGCGGCGGAAGGCAGGATGGGAATGGGAATCGCACCCCTTTATCTGGTCAGAAACCACGATGGAACGCTACGCGAGTTTTTTACGGGCGACAGCGAGGGCAACATCCTGCGAAGCGGCATCCTGTACGGCCTTACTCCGGACGGGCCAGCTAACGTGAATGTAAACGACTGGACACTTAGAAGCGTTTTCCGTGTGCGTAACATGGAAAGCGGCGGAGCGCACGGCCTTGGCGGCCCCATTGCTCTGCCCCTCAGCTACGCGATAGTTTCCAGAGCCGCCAGCGGAGCCAGGCCTGCCCAGCGCTGGCTGTTTGCTGGTACCTCCAACGTCACAGCGCCGGAGAGAAGAGAGCTGACAAACGACGAGCAATATATTTTCGCGCTTAACTTGCTCAACCATCCGGCTTTCAATGACAGTCAACTTATGCCGGTACATACTCCGAGGACGCTTGCTGACCTTGGAGCCATCCGGCGGGAGCACGACACTACCGACCTGCTTGATCCAGTGGATAATTCTGCCTCTGCCGCCGTCTTTAACGCCGGTCCTAACAACTACGGCTGGCGCCTCCGCCTCCGCCCGCGAGTGCCGGATCTTAATGAGCCGAGGGAAGCGGAGTATGTCAGTGTTACGCCGATCCTTCACAACGGCGTCCTTTACGTCGCAACCTTCACGCCGCACGCCTGGAGTCTCGGCGGTGACCGCGAGCGGTGCACAGCCACCGGAGACGGCAGGCTTTACGCGCTGGATCCTGCCACAGGGGCTTCCATGTGGCGAAGCGGTGCTCAATCGCTCCGTTTCAGGGACGTCAAGATTGTGGGGATATCCACTTTCAGGGGAAATCTTTTCATTGGAGTCGAGGAGAGAGTGGCTGGCGCGACGGCAAGAGCTTTTGGCCTGCATACCGATACCGCTGATGCCATCATGCATGGCGAAGGCGTTGGTGAAATCGTGAATCCGCCAGGTAACGACCCCCCCATTGATCCTGATTGGGAGTTCTTTGTTCCGCATATGCAATTTTGGAGAGAGGAAATTATCAGATGAAGTCATTATTAAAATATGTACCAGGCGTATTCCTGTTTCTGCTCTGTTTTTCGGCAGCGTTTATGGCCGTGCCAGCGCAGGCGGAGGACGGCGTTTATGTGCTTAACGCAACGCTTGTCAGCGCAGAGATGGGTGATGAAGAGAACTCTAGCACAATTACGCTGATTATTTACGATGGTAGCGAAGCGCGTCTGAGCGTAACAGAATACAGCAGTTTTTATGCATTGTCCGAGCTTACCTTTGCAGAGCTTGTCGAGTATTTTATGGGGCACAGCGTTATTGTCGAATTCATTGTGTACGAATACGAGTATTTTCTCGTACACTGCCAAGTGGTACTGTTTATGTAGTTTTGTGTAGCAAGGAAGCAGGGGCGACAAGCCCCTGCTTTTTTTATTTCTTAAACTGGACAATCGCAGTAGAAATTCGACTGCAAACTTTATCCCCAGTGAAATATTTTCCAGTGTAAATTCCGCTTGACTGTAAACCAACTTCATGGTTTAAATTTATCGGGCTGGACTGATACCGGCAAATTTCCGTACGAATCGAGGCCTTGTTATGGACATTCAGAAACTTACAATCGGGCAGATGGCAACCCTTAACCATGTGACTACCCAAACCCTGCGTCACTACGACAGAATGGGGATTATCTCGCCGTGGATCACAGACCCTCATTCCGGTTACAGATATTACCATATTAACCAGAGCGCGCGGCTGGACATGATACAATCCCTGCAATCACACGGAATTTCGCTGCAAAAAATAAAAGAGCATCTGGATTTGAGCGAGTATAACCACGAGGCCACGCTGCATATGTTAAAAAAGCAACTGGACGTAATCAGCGAAGACATGGCTCGCCTCGCGCAAAGCAAAAACACGATCACAAGAATGATTTCCAATTACGAGAAGTATAAAAACCTGCCGGGCGGCGGCGCTATCTTCCTTGAATATATACCCAGAAGGCGGATTTTCACCTGTAAAACTGGCATCAATTTTTTCGAGCGAGAGGACGTCGGGTACGAATTCATGCTGCGCGAACTCAGGCAAAGCGTGCTTCTGTGTAACTTGCCGGTAGGCAATTTTTTTAATGCCGGAACTCTGGTTCGCAAGCGGCATTTAGACACTGGTACATTGCATTCCGACGAGGTCTTTTTATTTTTGGACGATAATTACGAAGGCCCCGGCGTGATCGAAGAAATCCCGCCAAGCCTGTACCTGTGCCTTTGCGCTCAGGTTTTTGCCGACGAGGCCACGTATGCCCATAAACTTATTCAGGCTGTGAGCGAGGGCGGGTACGAAATATCGGGCGACTACATAAGCGAAATAATTTTAGATTTCCCTGGCTTTGCCGCCTCGCCGCGCAATACATTCTGCAAAATTCAAATCCCCGTAAACCGGTCGTAAATCGTTTAAAAAAATGCACTTGACTTTGCTGTAGCACAAACGTTTATATTATCAGCGCAAATTGACGCGATGCGAAAAAGCGCGCGGGAAATTATGAACGGAGGAAAGGCAATGAAGCGCAATTTAAAAGCCGCACAGTATGGCTGCGGAAAAATGAGCGTGTACTTGATGAGGTATATGCTGGAAAAAGGTTGCGAAATTGTGGCAGCTTTTGACGTCAACCCCGCCCTGATTGGCAGGGATATCGGGGACGTCATCGGCAGAGGTAAAACCGGAGTAGTTATTTCAGATGCTAAAGATGCTGGTAAGCT
>Ga0123352_10009565_pt1 | contig 15168 bp, 5 predicted proteins | sample TergutLab28metaG_FD_89700 | JGI IMG/M metagenome (GOLD analysis project Ga0123352, IMG submission 89700) | Labiotermes labralis P1 segment gut microbial communities from Petit-Saut dam, French Guiana - Lab288 P1 | ecosystem: Host-associated > Arthropoda: Insects > Digestive system > Gut ... | reverse complement strand
CGGATTTGTTCGCCGAAACAGAGAGCTTTTTAACAGCAATACAGGACCAAGTCATACTAACAAGAAACTACAAGAATTATATTTTGAAGCAGCCAGACACAGAAGAGCTATGCAGAAGATGTGGAAAAGAATCGGAGACAATCCAACACATTACTGCAGCATGTGAGAAACTAGCACCTACCGAGTATGTAAAGAGACACGATGGACTAGCCAAAATTATCCATCAGAAACTAGCAGAAGCAGCCGGATTGATTGACGATAAACGTCTATATTATAAGTACACACCAGCCAATGTACTGGAGAATGAAAGTTTCAAGCTGTACTGGAATCGCAGCATACTTACCGACAAAACAGTACCTTTTAATCGACCTGACATAACTTTCATGAATAAGAATACAAAGAACACCTTTTTGATAGACATAGCTGTCCCAAATAGACATAATCTCGCCAAAGCAATAACCGATGGTGATGATGATGATGATGATAATAATAATAATAATATGGAAAAGTCCGTTCTAAGGGCGAGACATTTTAAAAGTGTGGTTGAACATTCTTTACAGAAAGACACATCTGCCGTCTCGCCACAGTCGCAGAGTATTAGCGTGGTCATTGGTGCTGTGGAAGAAGAGAACTTGAACTCGGATTTACAACAAAGTCGAGACATTATCAAACACTTAATCAAATCGTGGCTTCTTGCTGTTAATTTCAGAGTATATTCGTTACCTTGTAAGGAAATGCGACATTACGGTGGTATGTTTATTTCAGTCCTCTTGTAAAGCCAGTTTAGAGTTATTAGAAGACAGACTCTAACCACACTGCAAACAATCTTATCCTCTTCCTTCCGTAAATATTAGCCCACAACTGTACGGATCTTGAGGTGTAATCATAGATACAATTATCTGTTCTTGTATTTATTCACTCACACTCAGTTTTTTTAGCGATTTATCAGGTGCATCGAATAGTAAGATCGTCGGTGAATGACGAGCGGGATAGGATATAGGGAAAATCGGCCATGGCGTGTTGTATGGCACTGTTCCAACACCTACCTGAAAGACCTAAGAAAAAACTGGCAAATAATCAAAATACCCAGCCTCCAGACATCATATTTGAACCCGTAGCCTCCCGAATAAGAAGCAGGAGTGCTAATAAATTTTATCTTTAATTACGATACACGTGCTTTAGTGAATCACAAACACTTATGCTACACTTATGCTACACTTACACCATACATTTTACGGCATAATGAATATAATTGCATTTTTAAACGTTTTTCGTATCGCTTAACACTGACAGATAAAAAATTCGCTATAAGATTGCACTGAAAGTTGTATAAACATTCTAAAGAATGAACAAAACTGAAGAAGGCACAGCACAGTCATCATAATGAACCTTTAATTTTATGGTAACCTTGAAAGTACTCGAGTTTTGTCTCAGTACGTTTCCACTGACCATATTCATATTAAGGACAAGGCCACATTAAACAGTACCGAAATTACTGGTGACGTAATATGTCTCATCGCGATTTTGTGTTAGATGACTTCCATGTATTTTCAGAGAGTGTCTTTTGCCTGTCTCAGCATAGGTATTCCTTCCAAACGGTTCTTTACGTGTAAATTGTAATTCTGACAGAGTTTTAATGGACTCTGTAATGCGACTTGTTTGCAATAAACCAAACTGTAGTGTCTTGCTTTTGTTGTTGTCACAAAGAAAACTGGTGTGCTTCAACTAGTGGCTGGCTGCGTTTGTATGTTGTGTCTCTTCCATGATTTGCACCCCGGCCAGGCCGCCTCCACACCTTCTGTGTACCTTCTCTTGCTGTCAGTATTTACAGAACAGTATCAGCGTAGTTTACATTGAAGGCACTTGTCACGAATATTCAGGTGTATCTTACTTTGTCTATCCTTTCTAGTCACAATATCCGTACCGGTCTGGACAAAGAGTCAATCACTATCTGCCAGGTTTTTTGGTCCAGAGCGGCCGCTTTTTGGTCTGTATCAAAATTTCACCGCATTTGTCGCCTCAATAGATCAATAACTATTAGTCTGACAGCAGTTGTTGGTCAGCCTACCCTGCGAACAACGCTTTCTCTCATATGAAGGTAACTAAAACCAGATACTGAAACCGTCTGACCGATGAACATTAAAAATATTTAGCTCCTTCCCTTTTGCATAAGTAATTATGAACCCTCTTTCAGTGCGATATTGCAAGATATGCAGTGTCTTGCGTTAATTTTGCTATAGGAAGGTTAATGAAAACACATTTTAATTACAGTAAATTGTTTATCTTAAAAAGGTGAATTTATAACAAATGAAGCAATTATACTTCTATGTGTTTTATGTTATTATGCTATTTTATATTTCTTTGAAAATTTGACCTAATATATTTTCTGTCTATAGAGTAGATCACTGAGCCCAAACGTCTGGCCATATATACCTTCCATTGTGCACTGTAAGCTGCAGCGTTTGGTGCTTCGTACCGGACAGCTGCAGTTGCTGGAAGGTCCCCAAACGACGCTACTGAACTCAAGAGAGTCTCATGACACGTAATCCATTATTACCACGCCGACCGGTGAAACACGAGCGAAAATCGTCACGAAAGTTCTACAGAAAAACATTCGACCCAACGGAATAAAGATGGTAATGGGAATGGGTTCGTTTCCAGTTGCATGTAGTATAGGTGCCAAGTCGAAGAACAAAGGGCTTAGGAGAAAACTTCGGTCTGAGAACAATGAAGACGATGCAGGATGGAAATCTTTATCTAAGGAAGAACTTCACTAACATTGCTGCTATGACTGGTATAATGAAATCTAAAACGCTGAAATAATTGGGGCTCTAACAGGCGTGGAAGTGATGCGGAAAGCATTCTTGTGTGGAAATTTGGAGAGACGAGAAAGGCGGGGCAAATTGGGCCTATATAAATGTTACAGGTACTGGATTGGCTCGTGACGTAGAGAGTTGGATGGCTTGTTTGAAATTGGAAATGAAACGACTGCTTCCATAAAACGTGGTGAGGTTATTGATTATCTGGTCCATTATAATTTATTAACATTCATCCAGCACCAGTCCGCCAGTTAGTCAACCACTTAGTTTTATTTTAAATATCAGAAATCTGTGCGTCACCTTGCAGTTGACACAATGCAATATTCCAATATCGGCAAAAACTCCAGTTATTTTTAAACACTTTCCATCAATATGTATGACGCAACGCTTCATGTGTCGGTACGGACATTTCTTCAAAGTTTGCAAGCGTAGTTTACTGTCTTCTGAATGTGGCGTTAAATTGTGCACATAAAAACTTGGCGTTTAAAATGGAATTTTAAACTTTTAAGATAGAGAGTTTTAAGAAGCAAATTATATAATTTTAAACAGCACTGTCATATATTTGAGAACACCAGTCAGTGAATTGCACTTTCTGAACTGTCGTATGTAGATACCGTACACAATTCTATGTCAGAACGTATTGCTATTGGTCTTTTTCATTTTAAAGCTCAAGTGACGTAGAACAACTTGATGACTTCTTGATTGCGCAGTTTCGTAGAATTTTATGCCAGAAGTATGTACATATTTTGTTAAGAGTTACCTGAAATATATAGCGTGATTTTGGTCTTCGACTTTGGGTTTTGAAGTGTTATGACACTACATTATTTTTCAATTTTGTGTATAAGAAATTCCTTACTCTGTATTGACCCTCACTTGTACGCGTTAAGTCTGCATTAGCTAATGTAGAACTGACGTGGGTTGCTTGAATGTTGTAATATTTACAAAACTGGAGTGCCGTGACAGTGGTGCTGTTGTCTGTATTCATGTTACAGTATGAAGGCATTACGTAATGGCTTCTGGCTTTCAATAGTCACGACATGTAATCCTGGACATTCAAAAGAATATAAAGAACAGCAGGATTAACCAAGCAGTATGGTGACACCGAGGTGCTTGCAGGATCTAACCACTACCCTTTTAAAACTGTAATCAATGTTTCCTTGTGTGTCATGTAGAAGAAATGGAGGAATAAGTTGTAGTTAGTTCGGTGCAGATTATGGAACTTTGAGACACCGCAACTTTCATAATAAATGACTCAATTTACATACTTGATTATTAGGTATTTACAAAATCCTGTATTCTGTATACATCAGGCCTACACTGAACAACTTCTAACATATTCCTCGATTTCTTATACGTGATAAACAAGAGATCACGATTCAACATTTTATAAACTAGTTTCTCAATATCTCCTCAGAGGAACATGATGTTGAGGCTCCTTGATGATGTTCCCTCAGGGCTCGAGACAGGCAGGGGTTCATTGTTGTTTATATAATACAAGTGCCTATATGTAAAGACATGGTGCGTTCGTTAGTGAATCATTATAAATTACGTGTAGTTATCTCTAATGCAAGGAAAAACAACGTAAAATGTATCAGCGTAAACGGTAACCCGGTCCACATTAGAAGCAAGTACCTTCTAAATACCTAGCCTTTAACAGAAATGGGTACCAGGAATATTTCCTGTGGGGTGAGGGCGGTTGGTGTCTAGGGCTGACAGACTTGCCATCTTCATATGTCGATCGTTTTGAAATCTGGGACCCCCTACCTCCTGAAACGCTCAGGGCCTGTCACGTCCTGTACAGGGATTGCTTTACCTGTAGGTTTACCTTCTAAATACAAAAGTAGGGTTTGCCCCTACACAGTCAGTAATGAATAATATGCAAGAAGGCTGCCAGGAATAACTGTAATGTACCATTCCAACACCCATTTTCAGATACCTAGAGACACGATCAATAAATTAGATGTAACGGTGATCAGGTCCACATTAGAAGAAAGCAATTTCAGAATAAATACGACAGGCAATGCAAGTACAGCTTAACATTGAGGCAGTTTCGTGTAACTGTTGTTGCAGTGGAAAGACAATAAATATTACGTAATCTGAGCGTGTATTTGTATATTTAGGTATCCAGCATGCAATGAGCATGCACCATGTTCTCATCTGTGAGCTCTAAAATATTTTTCCACATTATCTCATAAAAGGCACGATCTTCGGAAACGAGTTACTGAGTATAAAATGCTTGTTTTGATTTTATCTAAAACTCCTGTCTGAAACTTTTTTCATTCTAAGAAGAATTGGGCGAGATATTATTAAAAAATGCATATTGGTCTTCATGTAAAATACCCTTTATTCTTGAAAGATTTTAATCAAAGTTAACCTTTCTTGACTGTATTTTTGTAAAATACTCAAATATCAAATTTCATGAAAATCTGTCAAGTGGAAGTCCAGTTGTTGCATGGGGAAGACGGAAGGAGGGCCAGAGGGACAGACATGACGAAGCTAATAGTGGCTTTTCGCAATTTTGCTACAGTTCCTAAAACCGGCGCCTTATCCTTACACAATGTGCGAACGCTTAGGAGTAAGCTGTAGTTTGATAATTTTGCTTTCTTTATGATTTTAGTTTCGTGTTAAGAAGATTTTCATGTTGTTGTATACAGAGATAAAAACTGCTGTATTTATATCTTTGGCTTTGTCGTGTGGCTGCGCGCGCACACATTCGTAAGGAACAAGACGTCAGTTTACAGTCTCAAGCAGAACAGCCAGACACACTTCACTGAAAACCCTCGTCTATCTTGCTGTAAGCAATAGTAGAACAAACGTTAATTCACAAATTTAAGATTTTTCGCCAATAGTTCGCGTAGTGACATTAGTGACATTGACGAGTAAACAACACTTTCTGACCCATTATGTCGGCTCCATATACTGTCACATAATTTGTTCCTGTCATATACTATAATACAAGGAGATAATACAAGGAGAGATCGCATTATGAGATATTAAGACCCGGAAACTAAAGGTTAAAGCTGTCCATGTCCACCTCATGAAGGACATTAGGAGCAGATGAGTAGCTATACCCCATACTTCAACCTTGCCCTAGTTGGAGGTGTGTGGTCAAACTCTCGTCCTGGTCACTAAATCCAGGGACAGATTTTGAGTTCCCACTGAAAAGGTGGCTGTGTGGGCCCCAGAGCTGGTCCGAACATTTTAGAGAATTGGAATAACTCTTGCCCTTTTCGAGATTCGAACCACGAATCTAAGATCCTGTAACCTTGTCACTATGAACGGCAAATCACGCGCCGTGATATCATTTGTAGTGACTGGGAGTTTAAAATATTCATAGTGCTGTTAAAACGTGGCCTACAAGCAGAATAAATGAAATGCGATTATGTTAGTAAGCCTGTAGTTGGTACGTACGAAAGGAATAGTGAAATTTTAGAGGAGGGCTATTGCAAGCAACGAGAAAAGGATAAAGAGGTAAGACGAATAACCTACTTACCCGGAAGAACACGAATAGAAGCAGTTCTCGGGAGAAGAATACGTAAAGAGAGCTCATAAGGAATTTAAAACCAAGAAGGATTAAGGAAGAGGTACTGTACATATGTCAGTTTAAAAATAGATACGATGAAATAAATAATGAATAACTTCAGACTGACAGACAGGAAGTCAGTAGTAAGATGTAAGTTGTAAAATGTTACAGACTCTTACCACAAATACATTACAAGAATGCGTTCCGTATACCGTGCCCTAGTTAGTAAAAAGTGCATCAAGAAGCAACATATTGCACTAAATTACACTGAGGCATTTTTGTAGTGATATTTTAATTTACATGTTTCGGCCATCTTTAGGATAACATTTGTTACAAGAATACAGTTTGGTCAAATGTGTCAAATTATTCCACAATACTGTAATTGAGTTCCTGACATTACACGGGCCATACAGCTCAGCATCTCAGACTCTGGACTGAAACCTACCACAATTTCTGGTTATATACATTAATCCAAACTTGATATAATTTTAATTTCGGAGTTTATAATCTGTATTTTATTCTATTTTATACAATTTTGTACTATCATCATACACAAAATTGTAACCAATAATCATCGGAATTTTAATATTGTGGAATAATTTGACACATTCGACCACATTGTATTCTTGTAACAGATATGTCACCCTGAAGATGTAGGTGAAAAATATCACTAAAAAAATACACCAGTGGAATTATGTTCTTTTTTTGGTTCGTGATGCACATTGCACATTACCATAACTTCACGTTTTGGTTTCCTGAATAATTTTATAGTATGTCCTCTCTTGTTCCGGCCACAACTTTTTGAGCCAAATATCTAAATGTTTCTGCTGATGGTCGGAGGAAACTTCAAGTCTTCTGGGACGTTACTGATAACACAGAGGAATATTTGACTTGCTAACAATGCCGCTGGAAGAACACCCAATCTCGCAGAATGTCCGATAAATAGATGTGGGAGGTACAATGCATTTGTTCCTGTGTTCAATAATGTCTTTATTAGAGGGAAGGACTGACAGTTAGAGCATTCTTGTAGTGTGCACTAGATGAAGGTGAAGAATCAATTTCACGCTTCCAGCTGCTTTAATCACCAGAGAATTACCTCATGTTAGATAAGGGAATTTTCAGGTAGTTCTATTGTAGTGAGTCATGTTACGGAAATGTGACGCGCCTCTTGACAAATAGTTTTCTGTTGCAAACATCCCTATATTAATCCTAAGTTTTACGTCTCATATTAATTTTAATTTATACAATGTTCATAAAATGTTACTGATACATTTTATGTTATATACCATAGGTTTGTTTTACTTTTCAGCTTTCGTTCTGGGTTTTGATTTCTAGGTCTAATCAATGCTTTATTCTTGTGCCCTCTATCGCTTAATAGCCTACCGATCCTACCTACAAACTAATTCTAATTCTTCTTCCAACCTAATTGCTGTTGGTTACTTATTCGGTTTTGATTTTTTATGAAAAGGCACTTAATTTCTCAGCTCTGTGACCTAATCGCCAGTGAGCAGCTTCCTGGGTGCTATTTCTTTATTCATGTTTGGTCACTTGTTTAGAAGCTCCTGTCGCCCCCTTTGTGTTTTTGTGCATTTCAACTATCGGTAAGCTCCGTGGGAAGGGAAGGAAAAGGGGAGACCCTTTCCCTTCCCACCCTCCTCCCACTCATTTCACAAACTCGCGACCTGAACTGCTACCAGAAATACAACTCCGGTCGTCTTGCCCGTAACCTCTCACTATAATCAGTAAGCTAGGCTTATTTGAAACTCTGCCGAGTGTTGTAAAGGAAACACACGTTTCCATTTGTGTGTTCACTGATTTATTACTTACTTCGCACACCAAAGCATATTGAGGTGGATAACTTAGCGACCTGTTCTACGAACGTTCCTTTCTTGTGCTTAATAGTATAATGGAACACGTAGCGAAGTTCAAAAGTCTGCAGATTCGTGTTCATTTGCTTAACGGCTCTGTCTGCAGGATGAATTGTACAGCGTCGAATCGCATTGTGATTAATACATGAGGGAAGTAAAGGAGGCGGTCGCGTGGTGCCTGTCTGAATCTCTGTCATGGAATTTGTTTGGGCGAAGTAAAAAAAAAACTGATTATACAGGCCGGGGTTTGAACTGGTCACTTTTCGAAGGGAAATCAAGAACTTTTTATCTTAAGCCGAATTCCTTTTTCTTCAAATTTATCATAAGCAATAAACCTGACGGGAAATAACTCTATATTAGAAGATTTAACTGGAAAAATGCCTGGTATTAGAGCGATAAATTAATCCTATCTATCGACGCAACCAAACAGTACGTAGCTAGAAATTTTACTACGATAGCTAAATCCTGTTTATACGACATTTACTTTAAAGAATACTCTTTTCTGAAATTTCAAAGTATTCCCTTCACAAGCAAATGTTTACCAGTTTTACCAAACTGTATTCATAAAGATTCAGGTCTTGTGGTATGTCACTATGTGCCTATTCGTTAGCTGGGAAGGTTTCGAAGGCTCATATCCCCTTCTTATTCATGGGTCCCTTGACCACACTTAGGCCTACACAGACACTGAAATTCTTCGAAACTCCGGTGAGTATTCACCAAATCACCAGAAGCAGCACATCACTACACTTGAATCTCCTGCAACGAGGCATTCTACAATATCGTTAACGCCGACGGCGTGTATCGACATGCATAAAATGTAACTGAGGCTGTGCTGTGCATTCCGACCTAGAGATATTAGTATCAGAACACTGCAAACACATGACAGCGAAAGGTGGAGTAAAGTTTTCAAATGGCACGAGGCAATACGAATGTATTTCAATCATTTAGACAAGCCACATCCAACACTACGGTCAAATACATTAATATTATTTGGAATAACTTACGTCTAACATAAATATTACACAACTTCTTGTGTTTCTCACACTTGTTACGTGCTAAATCATAGCGTCCTTTACGTTACGATGCTCACAACATTGGACGGACGGTACAAATTATGAAGCTCTTCACTTCTATTATCAACCAACAATTGCACTTGCATAACTTTCACATAAAACACTTTAAAACACTTGAAATCACTCCGACATGTTTCGATTTTGTCAGATCATCATCAGGGAGCTTTGTTGTTCCTTGCTAAAGTTATGTTACAATATTCCCAATTTAATTTGTTTTTGTTGTGGCAACATGTCATGTTGTGTAGGAATGTGATGTAGAGAGAGCAGTTGGTTAGGTTCTGCGTCATATGCTGCGTAATGAGGGACTGGTTATGGGTTGCGTGGGAGGATATTTGTTGTATTCGCGAATACAACACATTCCTACACAACATGGTAAGCAAACTGCCGCACAATCCATATAGCCTAACTATTTGTGTATAGCAAAAATCACCATTATGTATTTACTCATATACCTGTTTTGACAATATACTTAATAAGTATAATTTATTTACAGACATACTGCCACAACACATTGTTTGCAAAAACGAATTAAATTGTGAATATTTTAATATAATTTTAGCAAGGAACAACAAAGCTCCCTGATGATGATCTGACAAGATCGAAACATGTCAGAGTGATTTTAAGTGTTTTTAAAGTGTTTTATGTGAAAGTTATGCAAGTGCAATTGTTGGTTGATAATAGAAGTGATTCTACATAAATGCACGGTGCAACAATAAGATTTATGAAGCTCTTCATTATGCAATTCTCTCCACCTCTCTGTTTTCAATTTCTTCTAACCCTGCATATTACCAGCATTCTTTATCCTAACGAAGAAGGCTTCTACAGGCATGTGAAAGCAAACTGTGCTAATGTTCTGTGGAATTGGTCAGAATAATTGTTCAGTGCCAACATTATCTTGTATCAGCTACTTTTGTGACGGGAGAAGACCGGTCAAGCCAACAACGAAATGTGTCAGGGAGGCTTACCCAAAATCTGCCCTGATATTCTTGTGACGGCACGTTTCAGTGAAACACATAAAAAGACTTAATAATTTCTACGTTTAAAAATTGTCACATTGCGTCGTGTCTGTTTCCTAGAAAAAGTGACTAATCGGCTAGTGGCTGTTGTTGAATATATTTCATGTCAGTTATGTTGTTTTTTGTTCGTCACGTAAGGAAAACTAGTGTGAAATTTCGTGCTATGTTGAGACTGCACAGTTGTATTTAGCGACAATCTGATACAAATCGCTGGCAGAATGCCCAGTGCAGTGTTAAATGTTTATTTTCCTCAGTGGCTCCAGACAAGTGTAATAATTATTTCCTCAGCACTTTGTGTTGTTTCCGTCGAGTGACGCTCCAGTTCCTCGCAGTTGGGAACTCACGGATTGATTTTAATTTTTAAGTTTTTATGTATGAGAGGGAGCTGAATAACGGAATGAATGGAGATAAATATTTTGTTGTATATAAAGGTGAAAATAGCACGAATTCGCTACGTTGTTCTTGTGTATGCCCAGTACGGTTATGGACGTCGTCGTCGTTGTTGTTGTTTTTGTTATATTGCTATGGAAACTGTACTTCTGTGTCTATTGTAAGAAGCGCAGGATTTTACGAATGAATGGGTGTAAAACGTTGAAAGTTGCGGACATTTTTCCAAGTTTGTTTCGAAAAGGGAAACGTATTCGACATAGATGGTGAGAGCATTAGGCTATTCAACTTCTAAATGGAAAGGAAGAATCGAGAACAGAATGTAAGCTATAAATCAGAATCCTTCTGCGCACTTTCTGCAAACAAGCCATCACGAGAGACTGTGTAAATTAGGCCATTTCCTACAGCATGCTTAGGAAATATGTAGGTATCCAAAACAACGACAGCCATCTATGTATATGCAGGCTTATTTTGACATATGGTCCATTTCTTGGAAAGGAAAGAATTCAAATAGAGTTTTAAAAACCTAAAAAATTGTTTATTTATAATTAGCAGTTTAAAACGTACAGCCGATCTCCCGCCCAGAGAAGTACTTTTGTGTGTGTGTTTTTCACTGAGTGTGATCAGGTGTAACAATAACCCTCTACACCTACAATGATTAGGCAGACGAGGTCAGAATACGAAAGGAAGAAAGAAAGGAAAAAACTTTACAAAGTACGAGTGACTACTGTGATAGGAGCAAATTAAAAAAGGTACTCAAAATGTAATCCTTTGCTTCCACAAAGCGTTTTTGGGCATATCCCTAGAAGTTTCTCTCTAAAGCCTACAAGTGTCTTACGAATTACTTTGCACTAGTCTTGTCAAATGTGGTGCAGTTACTGTGTATCACCAACTGTCGTAGCACACAAAATAAATTCAACACACTTAAAGATGACTAACCGAGTTGAATTCACGCGATCTTGCGAAATTTGCATGTTGCCCGCCTCGACGCGCCCAACCTTCCGGATAACTGTCATACAGAAATATTCTATCAGGTATGTTCAAATGAGGACGAGCAGCGCCGAACATGAATCATATGCAACGTCTTAACTGTACTGGGGCCTTTTCTAGCAGCTGTGGAAGTTTGCAATTTGAAAGTTCATGACAACTTGCTCCCATCCTGTGCCGAAAAAGATGAGACATGAAAGTCCATACCTACCAACGCATTTATTATAAATATTTGTAGGAGTCGCGACTGAATTATTCTATGTGAACTGTCACTTTCCCACGAATGGTGACGAAATGGGTATTTGGACAACCATCAAGAGTAAACAGTAGCTCTCCTGTGAACCGCGTGAGGGAAAGAAGGAAGAATTTACGCCAAATCTCTGCAGTAGTCACTAAATAACTTTTGCTTTTCCATTACATTCAAGGGTGCGGGCCTTAAGCTCGTGACGGGTGGTAAAGATAGTGGAGCTGCTGCCGTAAGGCTCTCCGGGCATTCGAAAGGGCAATGTAATCTACAGGTGCGATCATCCCCAATTTCTTAATGTTAAACCCGGTGGTAAAGTAGCCACAGGACTTTGAAGATTTCAGCAAGAGGTGGGAACGACTCATTCAGGGAGGGTTACAAAAAGGTGCGGCCGCAGCTTGACCTCGATGCCTTGCTTTTCAAACGGACCACAGATCGAAAGCGAAGCTCCGAAAACATGTGGGCACATAACCTTGATTTTGTTTTTGTGACTGTAACACGCCCCTAAAATAGTGTTGTGTATTTTAGAAACACACTGTGATACATGAACGGATACAGTACAATGCTGTCTGAGTCCATCTCTCCAAAAAGAGGTTTTAAGTCATTTGGTTCTAAACGCGATCTTCGTGGAGTGAGCACATAAAAAATTTTAGATATTAAAATCACATTAGCATTCAAAACTTCATCAGCCCTCCTTTAACGTGAAAGTAAGTTTGACTCCAGCATTTGACTATGTACTGCACAAAGGAGGGACCGCGGTGTCACAGTGGTTAAGGTACTGTGCTACAAATCGGAAGGTCGCTGGCTCGATTCCAGTTGGTGTCATTGGAATTTTTCATTGACATAATCCCTCCCATCACACTATGGCCCTGGGGTCGACTCAGCCTCTAACAGAAATGAGTACCAGGAGTATTTCCTGGGGGTAAAAACGGCCGGTGCGTAAGGCTGACAACCTTATCACCATCCTGGACCATTGTCACGTAATCTGGGAACTTTAACTTCCTGGAACCCTCTGGGCACCTCGGGCCTGTAATGGGACTGATTTACCTTTTTTACTGCACAAAGGTGGCGCTCAATAACAGTGCAGTTCACAAGCACAATAAGCAATACATACGGATCTTTGTGTAAGTTTAATTTTGCTCTCCTGCTTGCAAAATCATACTCTGTGAGTTTTAACGTTCACGCAGAGATAACCACCAAGGTTTTTGTGTTTTGGTGGCTGTCAATCTGAAATTTGTGGACGGATGCCGAAGTTTCTATCCTGACAATTGGAGGCAGCAGGTTTATCCGAAACGTTGGTGCCTATATACGTAACTTCAGGGCGTCACATCACAGAAGAACGTAATTTTGGTAACGGTAGCTTATTTTGAAACGTCGGGAGGGGATTTTTAGTTGCGCCCGCAAACCCTCAAAGCTCCTAATAGCTTCGTCAAGCTACACGTCTGTACGTCTGTCTGTCGAAGGCGCTTCTGCACTTTACGCAAGGGCGTAAATGGAGTTTTTGTCGTAAGAACTACAATATAGGATGCTGAGGAGAATACTAGGGCCTAGGAGGGACAAGGTAACAAGGGAATGGAGAAAAATACATAATGAGGTGTTTAATGATCTCTGCTCCTCACCAAATATTATTCGAACGATCAAATCGAGATGATTGGGCTAGGCACGTAGCACGTATGGGGAGAGGAGTGGTGCGTACGGGGTTTTAGTTGAGAAACGTGAGGGACAGAGACCACTTGGAACATCCCGGCGCAGATGGGAGGATAATATTGAAATGGATCTTCAGAAAGTTGAATGGGGCATGGACTGAATTGATCTAGTTCAGGGAATAGACAGATGGCAGGTTCTTGACAATGCGGAAAGTAACTTTGCTCCATGAAGATAGTTTAGCACTACATTACATTTCCGACTTATAATAAAGTCGTTGATGCTTTACGCGTAAGGCCTCTGAGCATTAACATTTATGTCAGAATAGTCTGAGTGCTTGTCACACCGAGCCTAAGGGTATAATTTTATTGCAGTGTGTTTACACCATATTGTAAGGTGCGGGAACAATGTGTTCATTGTAGTAACAATACAACCAAGTACTAAAAAAATGCAGTGTTATGTCCCGTTTGAAAACTTGGGAAAATAGACTTTCGTCTTCATCATGTCTGTCCGTCTGTCTCTCCGTCACGCAATCTGTCCGCAGGGAACTTGCGTTCTGCGTATTACAGGGTGGAACAGTGTTGCTGTTCGGTATTATAACAAGATGAGTCATTTTAATAGTTCCGTAACATAACATTGCCTTGAATGACTCGTTCGCAAGGTTACAAACAATGACTGTTAGCTTCGGCATGTCCATCCGTCCGTCCGTCCATGGTATTTAGTTCTTACGTACGTCCTGGTTGCACTTAAAGGTTCATGTTTCATCCAATGTAGGAGACCAAGAACGACGCGTTGTGTCGTCAGACTAGACACCTGTGACAACTATTCTGCCACACGTTTTTTGTCCACATGGTTCCCATGGACACGTAGCCCGTGTTTTAAGTCCCGCTTGTTTTACGCCTTTTTCTTTAACGCCCCTTGCCTATTTACACCGCTTCTTCATTTACGCCATCTCAATTTCGGTTTAACGCCCTTGCCATCTGCTCTCCATTACGCTAACTCCTACCTATTCCAATATTTCTTATGGGAATATCATTTTTATTTACGCCTTTCTGATTGATGCCCATTTTCTCGGGAACACAAGTAGAGCTGAAGCAAGGTCTTGGTGTTTTTGTGTGTAATATCCTTCCTCCCTATTTAAAACATTACTGCTGTATCAGACTAGAAACTCTGTCAGTTTAGAGGTGATGAATACTGTCCTCTTGGTTGTGAGGCCGTGCTATTTGGCAGCAATTGACCTTCGCACCGAAACAGCCTGCTGCCTTCATGTTCAGAGTAGAAGATGGAGACCAAAATATTCTAAAAATGTCAGTAAATTTCCAGCCACCTATACGGCTTGACATAACAAAGAGCATCTCTCTTGTGTGTTATCGACATGAGAACCTTAAATCTAGGACTAATCCGTTGTAATGGGACATTTGACATACTGCGCGACGTTTTTATCAGTTATACAGACTTAGACACACACACACACACACACACACAAACACACACACCCACACACACACACACACACACACACACACACACGCTTACTCCAGCCTCACCCACACCAACCCTCTCTGCACTCCACTGACGCCTTTCGTTTCTATACAACTACCATCCGT
>Ga0123352_10009564_pt1 | contig 15169 bp, 7 predicted proteins | sample TergutLab28metaG_FD_89700 | JGI IMG/M metagenome (GOLD analysis project Ga0123352, IMG submission 89700) | Labiotermes labralis P1 segment gut microbial communities from Petit-Saut dam, French Guiana - Lab288 P1 | ecosystem: Host-associated > Arthropoda: Insects > Digestive system > Gut ... | reverse complement strand
TGTGTGTGTGTGTGTGTGTGTGTGTGTGTGTGTTTGTGTGTGTGTGTGTGGTGAGGTGAAAAATCTGTAAATTAATAACTGATTTCTACATTTCTACCCACAACTCACCAATAAAGGTGTACAGTACGTCATATTTATCGCATTAGCCGCACACAACAACATCGGCGCTATAGTTGAATAATAATAGACCAACTTGATGTCACTTGCTTTATTATTTCATTGTTTAATGCTCAACATGTTTCCAATGTTAGTACATCCATTCTCAGGAGCTTGCGACTTTGTTGAGTTATTTCATGGGTTGTATTGCTCTGGTTCGATGTGTGTTGGTGTTACGTTGTGGTTTGGCTGGGGCGGTGTGGTATCCGGATGCAGGCTTCAGCAGACCTGACCATCTTTCTTAGCAGCCTATTCGCGACAGAATTTGGTTAGATTTTGTAAAGTGGTACGTAAAATTACCTTTCCGTCCCTTCTATTCGCAATTTCCGAAAAAGGATTGCTTTTTGAAGGTTCCCCTGCTTCGCCCGAAAATGGAAAAATTGTCCTTAAACATATTTGCATATTCCGTTCCTACCGCCCAGAAAACACACCCCGTCTCCAATGGAAAAACAAGAAAGTTAATGCTGTAGAGAAAAATAATAGCTTCCTTCTGTGATATGACTATGTAACACATAAAGACGTCCGTGGAAAGAATGCAGAATTTCCGAATGTAAAGCCTGGCTGTACCGCTGCGCTGGTCTTTAAGGGGTTAATATGACTGGCAGCGGTTGCGGGCGGACATCACACTTATCTTCGCCTGAGTCAAGGATAAATACGTTCTGGAGATCGATACTAAGAGGGCCGGTTCTGTCAGCAGTCGCATTACAGTAACCGTAGCGTGCAGAACCGGTCTCAGGCACTTTTCTGAAGCCACGCAGCAAACATGACTGCTGTTACTTTGCAGCAGTTTGCGTGTTGTACAAAGTGTTTATAATGTTTAGAACAGTATTGGTGTTTCAGTTGGAAAGCTCAGACAGTAAAGAGAATGGTGTCGTTCAAACATCTCCAATCAAAGAGTTCCAGATTCGACCCCGTTAATCTCTAAAAAACACATCCGCCAGGATAAATGTGCATCCAAACAGGCAAGGTAGACAATTATGTATGTAGGGTTGCCTACGATCGGAACATCCCGTATCCTTTTTTAAGAATACAGATGACGTAATAACATTAACAAAATTCAGGTCGTAATGCCCCTTCAACACACTGCGTCTCAGTTACAAGAAAAAGACAATGTGCACATAATATAACATTGATGCGCGTTCGCGTAACCATTGTCGTGGAAAAGCAATAAGTATTACATATTTTGTGTGTGTGTGTGTGTGTGTGTGTGTAGCCTTAGTTATCCAGCATGCAAGGCGCATGCGCCGTACTGTAATGTCATCTGTGGCGTGTTTGGCTCTACAAGACTTTTCCACAATATCTAAAAAATTGAACGACTTTTGGAAAAATGTTCTTGAACGTAAAATGTGTGTGTCGATTTGCTCTACAAATTCTGTCCGAAATATTTCTCATTCTAAGAAGAATTCAAGGAGATATTATCATATATGTACATAGATCTGCATGTAAAGTACCAATCATTCTTGTCAGTTTCAATTAAACCTGGGGTTTCTCCTCGAAAGATTTTCAAAAAATACTCGAATATCAAATTTCATAATAACCCGTCCAGTGGGAGTCGAGGATTTCCATGCGGATGGACAGAGAGGCATGACGAAGCGAATAATCGCTTTTCGCAATTTTGCGAACGTACTTAAAAACCGATCGGTTATATTAACACAAATAATCACTGCTTGTTGCCAGAAGTGTGTCGCACAACATCAATACACGCCATGGACAAACTGCACATCCTTTTCATATTAAGGCAGGCGGTAAGTATTGTTACCACCACTCCTTAAAATGTTAAGACAGAATCTCAATAGATGTAACAATGAAAATAATTAATAATGTAGTACGAACCCAAAGACATACCCACAAAAACACTTAAGCCATACACTTATCTCTACGAACAAATACACTAGGGTAAAGGCATAGAATTATTCCTGTAATCTATAAACCAAACCAATATGCTACAGTAGAGGTACAGGAATCCCAGGTGCCTGGTAGCCCGGGAGACTACATTCTGTACAGTGGCTCCTAATAATTTCAGCAAAATAACTGTAGTTTCCTCTTACATACAATATCAGTTTTCTTGTCCCGAGAACTAATGCCACAGTTCACTGCAGAACCTGGGTCTTCAGCGCTGACCTTGCCACTTGTCACCATTCTGGCGCCCAGAATTTGGAGGTGGCTCCCAGATAGTTGGAAAAATTTGTGGGCCCTTACACTGTAAGGATATTCGATTATGTTAATCCATTGTTATATTAAGACAGACCGGGGAAGTTTGCTCAAGCAGTAACGCTTTCGAAATTCATTGGATCAGTGCCTGACTGTAGTCTTGGCGACGACCGTGACCACCCTCAATAAACTGCGTGGTTTTTCCTGAGAATCACGAGCAAAGTCCGCCATACTGTTTCGATTAGGACATGACGAGTTCCTTCCTCGCCCTCACAATTAACTGTTCAGCATCTTCCTACATTTCGACGCTACACTATCGCGCTGATGCAGTAGGTAAATAAATAAATAAATTAATTCCAGAGCCCTCACACATAATTTTTGTGCCCACTCTCAGGATATTACTTCATGCAATTTGCTTATGGAGCCCACTCCGCATCGTAGCCCCTACTTAGGTTTACAAGGCAGGGTACACAACAGGCGTGGGTTGGAAATCAGAGGGCATTCTGAAAGTCATAATAAATGGATCCATCTTCGATATACCTTGCGAAGGTCAACCCCGAAACGTCGAATGCGAAAAAAGTGACCATCAGCCTTTCGGTACTTGCTAATGTGTGCATAGAGTCAGTTTTAAGACTTGTAAGAAAGGTTCTGGGACAAGTGCTGCGTGCATTTTAAGTGCGGTGTCAAGTGACCCACGTGACTGCAACATATTCTGCTATCTTGGTTAACTGGATCGTCTGTTACTCATAACACTCTCCGTGTTTATTCAGCTACACTGAAAATTACGAATAACAACCACACAAACAGAATAAGGCGAATCTAACAAATGCGGTTCCTACAAACTTCACAAGATGGCAACAAACGTAGTCTTGGAGCAGGCACTTTTTCCCGCCTCGAACGTCGAAGGACCACGGTTCGAATCTGACATGTTCGCGCATCCTTCTTTAATTATTAATTCACAATATTGTTATAATGCGGCGCCGAAGAGAAAATGCAGGTGACAATGCGCACATAAGAGAACTAAAACTCCGAAAGCCATGTTACATGAACTGGCGAAACGCTTAGGTCGTTCAATATTTTGAAGACAGTATTTCGTCCAGATTCTGTATAAAGATCTCTTTCGTACTGCACAGAGAACACAGTCCTTTTCCAATGCAAGGACCACTCAGGTACTGCTGTTCACAGCTATAAGAGCTTTTGGTTGCGAGACTCGAGGAAAACACACAGTGTGGGTAAAATGCAACGTTCTTAAACGTGTCAGCAGATGCACTGGGCGTTATACTGTTAACATGCCGAAATACATCTGAAAATGTAACAGAAATAGTTCTATGCAACCTATTAAAATTAAAGGTAAAGGTTGTCCCTGTCCACGTCATAAAAGGGTAAGCAGATGTACAGCTCCACTCTTTCTTAACCTCGGCATTAAAGGTATTATGTGGTCAACTTCACGCCCCGGCCGCTTTAACACCCGAGAGGGGGAGGGGACCGTCACTCTTTGACCAGAAGGCGGGGTGGACTCCACAGCCGCTATGGATGTTCTACAGGACAGAAAAGTCTCTTGCCCCTGCCGGGTGACGAAGTCCGGACCGCCCCACCTGTAGTCTAAACACTATACTTACCGACAAAGATATCCCAGATCTTCTACGAAATCTAAACTTACAGCTACTTAACTCCCCACATATGTACAATCCTATCATCCAGTGTTCTCCATGTCTCCGTCTCTAGCCTGGTTCATAAGACACCTCACCACATCCGTCTCTTAAAATGCAAGAGTTCCATTCGGCTTATACAAAGTCCTGAGTTGAAGCTGTCAAGTTACTCTGTCCCTTGTAGCAGTAAGACATGCATATAGTCAGGGAAATGTGTACCAGGTGTCAGTAAATTCGGAAAACAATCTGTAGTTATGAAGCAGGTACCTATGTTTCGGCCGATATTTCCGCCTCGACATTTTGTTACTACAAAGTATCTCTAAGTAGCAGCAACACTTATTCCTCCAAGCTATCTTTCAACAAATTTTCCGGATTCATAGCCGGCATTATTCAGTGAGACTCTGAACTGACGGTAAGTTTACGCCAAAGAGTGGATCAATGGAAGGGTCATGTGCAGAAATCAAAGCAAATTGCGGAATTAAATTTTTAATAACTTTATAACCGTGCAATAATGACAAGTGGTGGCCCAACAGAGAGGGGCAAGAAATACAACCCTCTCCTTGCCAACATATCTTCCCACATAGCCCGGACAAACACAACCGCACCCACTTCTTCCCTGAAGACGGACGTATCAGTTCCTCCGAAACTACACAGTGTTGCAATATAACAGATCATAATATGAAGAGGCACGCGCCGTTGTAAGAATCAGTTTCTAGTTATATTTATTTCCGGCGAATGTAACATTATCAGACATTTCAATAGACACTTCAATATTTCTCCCAACGTAAATAAAATCGGGGAATGAATTATGTCATATTTCAGGATCATGTGATGCATATAACCAAATATCCCTCTCATACATTATTGTCACAGATTCTGTGAGTGAATTTCAAGGTACAACGAAAGTCATTTGGGACGCCTCTAATGTGTACAGCACGCACTGCACATATCCGACACATCCACAAACTAAAGAAAGGTTTGTTGTTTCTGTGACGTTTGCACGAATTAAATATTTATATACTGTACGTTTGCTGGCGTAATGTCGGCGTTAGAATTTTTTTTAGTGATTAAAGTTTCATCCGTTGAGTGTAGTTCTGTAGTTGTACGTGAAACACGTTCGAAGCTGTTACAAGATGGAACACCTCGAGACTCATTTATCAGCTCAAGTATCATTGTCGTAACACACACACACACACACACATACACACCATGCTTATAATTACAGGCCATAAACACAAGCCACCCACACCATGCTACGAAAGGAGACTGTCTCGTATTTACTATTTCTAATTAAAAATGGAATAAAAATTACGAGATTTGGTTTTTCGCGTTTGCCATTACAAACCACAATACATTAACCAATACAGCACAGATCGTAAAGTCTATGTGTACGTTATTATAGCCTGTGGGTATTAGGAAACGTGTTGGGCGATCCTACCCTCAGGATGGGGAGAAGAGATTATAGGATTTTAAGCACTGGTCGTGGCCTATTCTGTGTACGTGATAGTACTGCCATCTGTGGAGAGCTCTTCATTAGACTCAATAGAGACAGCAATATCTGTACATCCCACTCTAAGCCTCTCTCTCTTTAATTTCTGTCTACTGATGCTACATAATACGGAAAATTTGCATTTTCAACACATGTAAGGGATACGTAATTGAATAAAACGAATGTAATCGTACGAAGGTATGTCTGCATTGCAACCATACCTATAATTTCACCAGCATGGTTATATTATATAACTATCTATATTACTTCACACAACTGCATGCACTGGGATCCTACACAAGAACACTGGGTCTACAACAGTCATTGGAAACTACCACTACTAATACTGCTACTGCTGCTATTACTACTGCTACTACAGCTACTGCTACTACCACTATTACTGCTACTGCTACTACTACTACTGCTGCTGCTCCTACTACTACTACTGCTATTGCTACTACTACTACTGTTGCTACTACTACTGCTGCTATTGCTACTACTACTAGTACTACTGTTACTGCTGCTGCTACTACTGTTACTGCTACTATTACTACTACTACTGCTGCTGCTGCTACTACTACTACTACTACTACTACTGGGTATCGCTGCCACCGCCGTTAATACCACAGTACGCGTACTAGCGTATCTGCTTCTAAATCCGCTGCTGCTGACGAGAGAGGAGTGAAAGAAAAGTATTTTATTTAACGACGCTGTCCAGTTCTCAAGGTACTGTAGTGTCGCTGGTAGAAGAAGTACTCGGATTAATATCTGTTCCATGCCACGCTATCCACCAAAAATCCCAATCAGGTTGGCCTGGATTGGAACCCGATCCTCCGCGATAAGAGGGTAGCAACTAAAACCAACGAGTGAAGATGGTTACAAAGATGATGACGACGATAGTTTTCAATAGGGTACGTTACAAATGAAATTGGACTGAACTCTAGCATGAAATGCAAAGTATGTGCAGCGACAGAAGTTTGAAGACCGCTCCGCGAACGTACCCCATACAGTCCTCAGTTTACACTCAAGAACAGGCCTATGAAAGGATGATCTGCTTGGATCAGCTGACATCTTCGGAATAGCTTTAACTTGGAAGACGTATTTTGAAATGCTGTCATGTGAAACGTGTGATGTGGCTTGAGTTGGTATTTGCGTGCAGTATTGGTTACTGCGGGAGCAACAACAATGTAAGAAGTGACAAATAAGACGATTCTAATAAAAATATTTATAATTCCACACCTTGGAATAAAATCACAGAAGTAACAATTGTTGAAAATTCTTCTGTTATACAAAATTATGTTGAGTCATTTTGAATGCATGCAGTATCAAAAAATCAGTTTCATTATTTAAGGGTTGTAGAGTGTTCCTGACAAAGTTATGAACACATGCATGCGAAGATTAAATTATTTTTCTTCCCGAATAGATCAACAGAAAAGAATTCAACACAGAAAACAGCAGTTAACAGTTACGAAAAAGATAAGAAAATAAGGAAGTGATTATGTCAAAATATGTAAAACGATATGTGGTTGGTAAGGTTAAAAATAAAGTGGTCTTTCTTTGAATACTGGAAACACAGGTGGTGGAATGAGGTACATGATGAATAAAATATTATTTGTAGACCTAAAAATAAAGGCTATGAATGCGAATACCACGGTGTTAAGCAGAGACACAGCCTTCTGTAAAATCTTACTCAACTAATAAATATTTGATTCACATGCACGCAAACGAAATACAAGTTCACAAGTGACACAGAATAACGGCAACAATAACCACAACAAAGCCCCATATACATAAAGCTGCTGAAGTTTACGGATCAATCTTTCGAAAACTCAAAGTGGTCAAAAAAATCCCAACCTCAGGGAATGTTTAACTGTACAGGAGTCAACTGAGTATTACAATGTGGCAGTAGCAGCATCAGTAGCAGTGGCAGTTCTGCCAGCAGAAGTCAGAACAGCACAAACTTGTGTGTCACTTGTGGGAAAATTACGGGTGTCACTAAAACATGTATTTTCACACAGAAATCCCAACAAAATTAAACCCGAAACGCCACACACGTAGCAGAAGATTTACAACGACGACGACGACGACAATAATAATAATAATAATGATAATAATAACGACGACGACAACAACATGAAACTTGAGATATTTTTCTTCTGCGATCGGACTCCATGCACTCTCGCGCCTATTTTCCAACGTTTCATGGCACCTCGAAGATGGAGGCTAAGGGTTCCCCCGAAACGTAAATAAACAGCTACAAACGACAAAGGATCACCTCACAGAAGACAGCCATCTTGAACAGCAGTAAAGTGCTATGAATTACCGTAGAATGGTTACACTTTGAACGCCAAGAATATTTAGTTTCTGCTGTATTCGGGTTCCACTAGACAGTGTACACCATTCTTCCAATCATTTAGATCGTTATAAATGAGGAAATATTATATTATTTAATTTCTCAAAAGTATGTAACAATAATGTGCCTATACCTGGAAAATAAGGAATTAAAATTGCCTCTTAACATCTCACGATACAGTTATGGGGCATAATACTTGTAAATGTAATGGTAACGTTCACCCTAGAACAGGCCACGAAGGCCCAGAGGGAAGCAGATTATAGCTCTACTCTTTCCTTAACCTCGGCGCTAGATAGGGTTGGGTGGTCTACGCCACGCCCTGGCCGCTTTCCCCCCGGGGAAGATCCAATACCCATTGCATATAACAGTTTTACTATCTTAAAACAAACCCACGCCTTCAGCTACTTGTCTGGATTCTTAACGTCTAGAACCGGATGTGTCCTACAATTGTATAATTCATAATGAACTATGAATATCAGTTAATGGTCAGAATCCAGGAACCGTTTGACCATATACCCTAAAGTGTCGTGTGTCCTGCACACACAAACACACACACACACAGAGTTCTCACTGCCTTGATGTTACCACTGCCAATAAAGTATTCACAAACATGGTGTGGCACGCTGTTCACTTCTTTAAGCCACTGTTACATGGTCAACGCCTCTTCCTCAAAGGTCTACGTATTTTCAATTGTTTTCTTCACAGCTTTTGGAACTGGCACGTGAATTTTAAATTTTAAATGCAGTCTCTTAAATTAATTTTACAAACAAGCGAGATGAAAAATAAACCAAAAAAAGGACGTCTCATTCTGGACGCTATGCAGTAACTTTCATTCTATGGTGACAGAAGGAATGTAAACTGCTTGGCAGCAGGAAGCAGGCAGCCTAAGAAAAGAAGTCTACTTGTGACGTGGAGAAGAGAAGAGAAGAGAAGAGAAGAGTGGACCACAAAAGCAATCAACACTTGCATCTATGTACAAATCGACAAATTAAATAACTCTGCAGAAGAGTCCTTATTCAGAATTTAATAACCGCTTTCCAACTCAAGAAATTCCGTGGCTGTTATGGAACAAGACTTTATAGCAGGATTACATCCACAAAGTCCCCGTCATTTTACATGACAATCTTCAGCGCCATTCTCACAAACCTTACGGTCCTCCTACATCAGTCACATGATTGCAGTTGGTATAGGTCAGTTGAAATGTGATGGTACACGCGCAGAAACCAGATTTCGTCTTTCGGCGAAATGGGCGAGTCCATTTAAATTAGCGGGGGCGTCAGTTCAGTCGACTACTGGCAGCCGAGGTGTGCGCATAAGCGGTAGTAATGGTGGATACACCATGTTCCGAGGTAGTGTGAAGGGTACTGGCTACCCACTCCATTCGCCAGTTTCCCTTTCACTTCCCCTCCCGTGCGCCACCGTGTGCCATCACAATTGAACTGGAGTCTACATAAGCAGACGCACACTGGCACCGCCACCGCTCTGACTGCAGAAACACAATGATCCACGCGCACACACCTTCACGCACTCTCCCCACTTGTTACATTAGCCTAGGCTCGCTATCGTTTCTCCGCCTGAAGCTGGAGACTTTGTGTGATAAATCCTGCTGGGCATTACCGTGTTCATGTGACCCCTGTACTGGTCTCTTTCCTGAATCAAACGGTTGTAGTCCGTACCGTCGAGCATGTATTCATTTAACAGTCATATTAATTTATTAATACAAAAACAATCAAAATATAACACTCATAAAATCACGTTTCGATCATCAACAGCTTGATAACAGGCGACAATCTACAAAATACTGCGAACTATAATGCTTTTATATCGTGAAATGTGACCACTTTGATCCAATACATAAATTATAATTTTTTTATTTTTTATTTTTTCCTGTGGCTCTGCGGCCCAACGCGGGCCATGGCCTCCTCATTCTTGAGGTTTCTAGATCACACACAACGATGCATCACAGTCGGTAGGACTCCTATGGACGAGTGATCAGTTCGTCGCAGAGACCTCTACCTGACAACACAAAACACTCACAACAGACAAACATCCATGCCCCCGGTGGGATTCGAACCCACGATCTCAGCAGACGAGCGGCCTCAGACCTACGCCTTAGACCGCGCGGCCACTGGGACCGGCACAATAGAATTATAGTAATTACAATTTAATGAATGCATATTGCAGATAAGAATTCATCTATTGTGTCGCAATCCTCGACAATTACCTTTACGTTCCTGTAGTTTTCTTTGTATTATGTAATGGGATATTTGTTCATAAGAATGGCACAACAGTTTGAAGCCTGAGACGCAAGAATGTAGAAGTGAGTGATTCAGACGTTTGGAGCTTCTTTAAGCAACATGGTGCCAAAACTAAATTGCTTGTGAATGAACTTCTGGCTTGCAGCTAACAGGTACAACATCCAACAGTCACACCAGCTCTATTTTTAACATTGTATTTTCCGTCACACTGGCAGTTCAAATGAGCCGAACAACTTAGCCAACTAAGTCAGCGGCCTACTAGAACAACAAATTCATATCCTACAGCGCACCGGATCGAACCCCAAAACCGTCTTCATCTTAGTTCCTGTGGCAAAGGCCAACAGGCCATTAAACTGAGAACAGTGACACAGCACTGAGGTATAAGGACGAAAGGACAGGTGCAGTCTTGGGCCACATATCGAATAACCAAAGGCATTCAGTGATTTTTTGACTTCCCTTCGGCAAAGTCTGGGGCAGCGCCTTCAAATGAAACTCAATTTTAAGGCCGAAACTTGGTTCTACGTTTCCGAAACGATGAACAAAGCGACTCGCCTCCCACTGAGGTGCCAGCGGAGAAGCTACATTGCAATACAAAGTACACCGTCACACACGACACTTTAATGCCACACAACAATCTGCTGCATGTTTCGGGTCATCATAACCATCGTTGGTCAATTCTTTTTTAAAGTGGCAGAAGTTTTAGCGCGTACGTGCTGCCATCTTTTGACCAGTTACACGTATAAGGGTTGAGGGATTACTTTTCATTCAACCCTCGACAGTTTCCCACGTCATATAGGTTTGATGTATGCCGATCATGTCCATTTAAGGAACCATCAGTTCTTAGCCAGATTTGCCAAAATTAATTCGCACTAACATCTCGCAACATGCCAAGTTGAATGGAAAAAGAGCCCGTCATTAACCTGGGCATTTCCTTGCAATAAATATCACTTAAATTACAAAACTGCTTAGTTAGTCTGATTAACTATTTAATACATCGGGGCGCGCTGTGGAGCAAATGGTTGAGGTAAGGCACTACAAGCCGGAACGTCGCGAGTTCGTTTCCCGATTCTGTCACTGGAATTCTTCATTTACATAATTCTTCCGGACGCACTATGGCCCTAGGGTCCACTTAGCGTCTGAACAAAACTGAGTGCCAGGAATATTTCCTGTGGGGTAAAGGCGGCCGGTACATGCGGCTGACTTTATCAACTCCAAGTGCCGACTGTCTTGAAATATGGCAGCCTCAACATCCTGGAACCCACAGGGCCTGTCCTGACCTGTACAGTGATAGCTTCACCAATATTTAATACATCAATAATCACTCTCACCAATTACGAACTAAGAAATGTGCGGAAAGTGCTACAAGATTGTGACGTCACACAGTTTTTTTATTGCTTAATACCTTGGTGCTCCATACCAATCGCTGTATACGGTGAACTGAAGCCACGCAACAAAACCATTGCAACGACCGCCTTATGTCATACACCAACGATCAGCCGTCAGCAGCGGCTAGATGAAGCTCATTACATTTCTAGTTAACATAACACTAACAAAGGCCAGAACTAAAAACACCACATACACAGTCGAACTTGCTTAAAATGTCATGAAAGGTACTTTGTGTCGTTATAAACGAGTGTTGTTATGACCAAGGAGTATAATGTAATGGTTAAGAGTGAGGAATTAATTGGTACTACAGAATAGCTGACGCTTTAGACGAGGTGTTGCATAAACAGATGACGCTATAACCGGGTTCGACTGAACTTCCCAATGACAATCAGGAAAGAATTGCTTTAGACTGCGTCTTTCCCATACTCTTTGGCAAGTTGCCACTTTCACAATGCCGGTGGGTCGGCATAGCTCAGTCGGTATAGCGACTTGCTACGGGCTGGACGGTCCGTGGATCAAATCCTGGTGGAGGGGGGGGAGGCTTTTCGCACCCGTCCTGACCGGCCCTGGGTCCCACCCACCCTCCTATACAATGGATGCAGTGTCATTCCCAGGGATAAAGCGGCCGGAGCCTGGCGTTGACCACCCACCCCATCTAGCGCCGAAGTTAGAGAAAGAGTAGAGCTATACCTCCACTCCTTTTCCGGGCCTTCGTGGCCTGTTCTAGGGCGAACTTTACCTTCTACCTTTTCACAATGCAGAATGTTGCAATGAGACCAAACAATCGTTAGCCTTGCTTAACAACACAAAGGCAAATTCTCTTCCTTTACCGGCAGGACTAAAGTAGCCAGTACAGTCTGGTCCACGCAAGCCAAACGTTTCTCCGCCTTATAGAAACAAACGGAATTAGGGTGTCTGGGGGCAATTTTAGCAACTGGATAATTGGGTAAGCCTTTGTCATAATAAAATCTAATTTGACTGATGATGTCTGTAACATTAAGGGAACTAATAGACGGGCTTAAAGGAGCTTCCACGAGCACGGCGAGGGCGAGGCGAGATGATACGAGGGAACAGCTAACAGTTGCAGAAAGCGAACGGACGTTACAAAACTGCAGGTATTAGAAACGCCTTTCCAAAACTGCCGGTAAGTGCATCACAAGGACACGGCGTCAGCAGCAAAAACAGAGCTAAATGAAGCTCCACGTTACTAAGCTAACATACAACTGGCAGAAGTATTAAGTTGTTCGAAGCTGATATAATGCAGTTTGTAAACAACTACAGCGAAGTTTTCTTGCAGTTTACGGTGCAATACTCCAGGGGTACACAAATTTTCCAAAGATTTCGGTGCCACTTCAGAGTTCTTGGCGTCCGAAACGCGACAAGAAACAAGTTACACATTGATGACCCACAAAATATTAAGCGTCACCATAACAAAATTAGTCGCAACGACGTCATATCGCCAGGGATTATGTACGCTTGCAGCATGCACGTATCACAGCAACGAAAGCCAGAAACAATGGTGATCAGCAGTGACACTTTGCAGGACATTCATCCCATCAGCAAATTACAGTCATCGAATTTTGTTTAGTGCTTCCTTTAAAACATATCAGTTAACTTGGGGAATTTTACATTTTGATCTTTCGTACCGATGTGGAGACCTGAGACAAAGTGAAGCTGATAACCGTAAACTGACCTTAAATACAGTAAATGTCATTTTCTTTTCTCATATGTTAATGAGATCGAAAATCGAAATGCAAATGTAGTCTTGTAAAACAGTGAACCCGCCTTATTTCAGGCTTCAGGTTCGATACTCTCTGCTGAAACATTTCATATACGATGGAACGGATGACGCGGACCAATAGCCTCGCCTTCAAACAGATCTCACTCCGCTGGGCTTTCCTATACGAGCACGCGTAAAAATACTGCCTACACCACGAAAAGTCGTGTGATGTTATGGCAGAGTCGCCGCAGGTGCAGCTGAGTCTCTGCGACTTACAGGCTGGAGCGCTCGGGTGACGGCAGAGCTCCAGCGATGCTGACGGTGACTGCTGACTGCTGACTCTGGGATCCTTCACACGTTCTAAACACAGTTGCTACATTTTAACTTAATTCAAAGATTGAAAGAAGACATCACGAAGTGCTAGAATTAACATATAATGAACACAATTATATACGTCAGCACTACTGTCTTATTAAAACATAGACTACATGTTTCGACCAAACATTAGGTCATCTTAAGGCCTGCGGCAGACAAGTCATAGGTGCTGTGTGTATATTGGGATCCCAATATGTTCAAACATATTGGGATCCCAATATACACACAGCACCTATTTTCGTTGTTACACCGTGCATGTTGTCGAGTTACTCAATTATTATACCAATTACTGCACATATATAAAATTTACACATTAAAATATTAAAACACTAAACTGCCACAATACCCAACTGGTACAGCGAAATTAATATGACTTTTTATAGTGTAACTTTAGCAAGGACGATATGGTTCCCTGATGATGGTCCTTGGACCGAAACATGTCGGAGCGTTTTAATGTGTAAATTTTATAAATTTTATATATGTGCAGTAGTTGGTATAATAATTGAGTAATACACACAGCACCTATGACTCAGTCTGCCGCAGGCCTGAGAATGACCTAATGTTGGGTCGAAACATGTAGCCTATGTTTTGATAAATAAGTAGTGTTGACGTATATGATTGTGTTCGTTATATGTTAATTCCAGGAGAAGATATCTACTGAGCGGGCATCTTCGCACTGACTTAACGGTTTGAAGCCTGAAATTCATGTAATGATTTCCATATCTGTTTTTACTTCACAGGACGCACACTGACCACACATTTCAAGGAAAAGTTACTTAATATTATTTATAACACTCACTCACTGTTCTGAGAATCGAGAGAACACACTCGGTGAGCAAAGTGCTAGGTTTCAGAATGTTCAAGCAGGTGGTATATGTTGTAACCATTGAGTTTTAAAGGGTCACTGGGACTGTTACTTCTGCTTTCGCCGATTTCCTGAGATTTCACAACAAACCCAGTGATTTTACGTTTTCAGTTTAGATATTTTAAATCATAACACTGCGGAGGTTTTTTCCATTATATATTCTTTCTTTACAACAAGCTGTTCATTCTAAGTTACAACTGGATTTCATTCTTATAATAAAACCAACTAGATGCACCAATTTCTCAAATTTATTTTTGGAATAAAACTCTAATGTTTCGGACAGTTCCTCTGTCCATCATCACGAGTTTTTCACTGTACACGCAGCAATGGCATGTAATTTATTTTTGGAATAAAACTCTACATGTTTCGGACAGTTCCTCTGTCCATCATCACGAGTTTTTCACTGTACACGCAGCAATGGCATGTAATTTATTTTTGGAATAAAACTCTATATGTTTCGGACAGTTCCTCTGTCCATCATCAGGAGTTTTTCACTGTACACAAAACAGTCGTACGTAATTTATTTTTGGAATAAAACTCTACATGTTTCGGACAGTTCCTCTGTCCATCATCAGGAAATTTTCACTGTACACACAACAATGGTATGCAATTTATTTTTGGAATAAAACTCTACATGTTTCGGACAGTTCCTCTGTCCACCATCAGGAGTTTTTCACTGTACACACAGCAATGGTATGTAATTTATTTTTGGAATAAAACTCTACATGTTTCGGACAGTTCCTCTGTCCATCATCAGGAGTTTTTCA
>Ga0123352_10009560_pt1 | contig 15173 bp, 9 predicted proteins | sample TergutLab28metaG_FD_89700 | JGI IMG/M metagenome (GOLD analysis project Ga0123352, IMG submission 89700) | Labiotermes labralis P1 segment gut microbial communities from Petit-Saut dam, French Guiana - Lab288 P1 | ecosystem: Host-associated > Arthropoda: Insects > Digestive system > Gut ... | reverse complement strand
TTTGTTTTTTTTGTTGTTTTTTTTTTATTAAATATTTTTTTTTTCTTTTTCTAAATAATTTTTTTTTTTTTTTTTTTTTTTTTTTTTAATGCATTTTGAAAATGTTTTCACATTTCTTTTGTTAAAAGCTGTCTCTTGGAAAGAATGGTGAACTTTGCTGCTACGTGTCAATGAGCAGTGGTCATTGTTGTGGTTGTATTCATTTAACTTATCAATTTGTTCATCCTTTAAAATTAATAATATAAATACATATCATACAGTCATACACAACTTTGTGTTTATTAGTTTATATAGGTTATAATTCAGCTACATGTTTTGGCCTAATTACAAGGCCATCTTCAAGCCGATGTTTGAGTAGGTGTAGTGTACAATTGAATATGCTTTCAATCTATGAGTTCTCACATTACAAGATTGGTTAAGATAGTTGTTTGTCATATTAAAAACCTAGGGATTAAAATTCCAAATTTGTTAATTATACAGTAGGCTTTTTAATTTAATAATTGTCCAACAAGATGCGACTTATTCAGTTTATTACATTTCTGTACGCAGCTCTACATGTTTCGGGTGTTGACACCCATCATCAGGAGATGGTACAGCTGTAATTACAGCTTCTGGTATCGTACATTAATATGGAGCAAAAGCTTTTTATATACATGGGTCTGAGCACCATGAATCGAATTTAATAACTGTCCAACAAGATGCAGTTTATTCAATTTATTACATTTCTGTACGCAGCTCTACATGTTTCGGGTGTTGACACCCATCATCAGGAGATGGTACAGCTGTAATTACAGCTTCTGGTATCGTACATTAATATGGAGCAAAAGCTTTTTGTATACATGGGTCTGAGCACCATGAATCGAATTTAATAACTGTCCAACAAGATGCGACTTATTCAGTTTATTACATTTCTGTAGGCAGCTCTACATGTTTCAGGCGGGACACCCATCATCAGGAGCTGGTACAGCTGTAATTACAGCTTCTGGTATTGATTGACTGCAATGAGTAAAATACACTGCTATTACTACCAATTTTATATATATGGGTCTGTGCATCGTGAATCTAATTTAATAACTGTCCAACAAGATGAGACTTATTCAGTTTATTACTTTTCTGTAGGCAGCTCAAAAAAAATATATATATATATGTACACACAATAGGCATTAAAAAGTATTAAAACTGGAGTAAATTGACGGGGTGGTTATGCAGTGGTTGGGATTCTTCCTTGTTAAAATACAGTGATACCTCGGCTAACAAGTGACCCTGCTAACGAATTTTTCGGCTAACGAAGATTTTTTTCGCTGTTTTTCGGACTCGGCTAACAAATATGGATTCGGCTAATGAATGTTTTAGTGGATGCGCGCGCTAACATAAAGCAGCAAACATGAACGGTCGGGCCATTCCAGGAGCTTATCTTTTCCGTCTGTACACGTGTTTCGGGCTAACGAATGTGATTCTGGAACGAATTATATTCATTAGCCGAGGTATCACTGTATGATGGTGAGGTTTTTCTTGACTATATCATATATATTTATATTACGATGTTTAGCATTTCAATGCAGCGGGATGTCTCACTTGAAAATTGTTCATCCTCTCTTGCAGGAGTTGGTTGATGAACTGAAGGGTGAGCTGGGTGGACACTTTGAAGATGCTGTTGTCGCCCTGATGACCTCATTGCCTGACTTGTATGCGAATGAATTGCATGATGCCATCAGTGGGATTGGCACTGATGAGGAGGCCATTGTGGAAGTTCTTTGCACACTCAGCAACTATGGGATTCGTACCATAACAGCTGTATATGAGAAGTGTAAGTGTTTTCAGAGTGAATGTACTTGCCAGTATCGTGTGAAGGGGGGCACTGTACACTCTCAGTTAAACCAACTGGTTTTACTGTGTGACGTACCTGAAGGGAAAACTGATTAAACTGCGCAGTTTTGACAGGCAGTAGCACAGGCCTCAGAACTGTCCTTTCTAGTCGTCTTTCACACAGAGAACTGTGCATTTCACTCAGGGAATCTTACAGTTTCCTCAGTTTACCTGCCGACACCACAGTTGCATCATCTCAAGGCACTCAGCCTTCCAAAATGAATAAAAGAGAGGCGAAACCCGATGGGAAAACTTCGCTGTGCCAGAGAACATTCAGTTCAGTTTTTCATGCAGTTTTTTTTTTACACAGTTAAACTGCACAGTTTTACTTAGAGTGTATGGGGCCCTTAACATATGTTCGTGTAAAATTTTCTCCCATAGGCTAATAGTATGTGTATTTGCTGAAAATAACATGCTGTGTGCAGAAAGTTCTTTCGGATATTGTCTTCTGAATTCTGTGTATTGAAACATAAATTGCATGCATCTTGGCATAAATGTAGTTTTTCTGGGTGGTGTGAGAATGGTTGGTCAGTAGGTGGCGGGGTTCCTACTTCAATCTGTCTCCTCATTTGATATTTTTGGTTTCGTTTGTTAGATTTTGGCCCCCCAAAAAAAGGCTATGTATGTGCGTGATGGCTGTATTTGATATGTCCTTAGTTAAGTAGGCTGTGGAAATAGTCAAGCATGCAGTTTGGACAATGTCGTTGGGGGCGGCGGCGGCGGCTCTACTTCCCTGAGTGGGCCATGGCCTCCTCAAGCAAATGTCGCCAGCAACCTCTCCTGTGCAGCTGCCTGCCAATTTCTACAACCGAGTTTCCTTGCGTCTTCCTCTACCCCTTCAATTCATTTTGATTTTGGTTGGCCTCGTCTTTGTTGACCTCCAGGGTCTGTCCACAATATCTTTTTTAGGATACAACTTAGTATATTAAAAAAATATCGTCAAATTGGCAGACTTGCAAAACATGTCTGAAGAAAAGAATACAGAACGGTGTACGTCTAACAAAATTATGCCCTTAACAATTCCTTGTCATTTATACAGCGTATTTAGAGATAGCAAAAGTTACATTACAATCACGATATGTTAATGACAAATTAATGTGACAAACAAACTACTGTATCGTATACTTCACACACCGTATATCTCAGTTGATACATACAGGCTATTTTTTTATATTTTCCTATCCAAACGTTAACTGCAGAAGTATAGAGTTACTGGCCGAAGTTAATGTACTCATTTGTTTCCCTTGTAAGCTATACAGTCATGCACCGCATAATGTTTCTGTCAGTGACGGACCGCATATATGGCGGTAGTCCCAAATGATTATGGTATTATAAACCATTTTGTTACAATTGCTTACAGTATTCAGTTCGGTAACATGCTGTACAGGTTTGTAATCTAGGAGCAATAGGCTGTACCATATAGCCTATGTATTTAGTAGGCTATACTGTACTATCTGTGGGCCGGGTGGCTCAGTTGGTATAGCGACTGACTACGGGCTGGACAGTCCGGGATCAAATTCCAGTGGGGATGAGATTTTCCTCCCCTCCAGACCTGCCCTGGGGCCCTCCAAGCCTCCTGTAAAATGGGTACCAGGTCTTTCCCGGGGATAAAGTGCGGCTGGTGTGTGCTGCTGACTGCTCACCCCCTTCTAGTGCTGCAGTCATTGAAGAGTAGAACTGTAACTCTACCCACCCTCTGGGCCACACCAAGCCTGTAAGGGGAAAACTTTACTTTTACTGTACTATCTAGGTTTGTGTAAGTACGCTCTATGATGTTCGCACGACGACAAAATCGCCTAACGGCGCATTTCTCAGAATGTATCCCCATCATTAAGGGACACATGACTGTGCTATACTTGGCCAGTGGGATATATTTTGTAATATATTTTTTCAGTGTTTGAAAGCTCCCTGGAGAATGACTTGAAAGGTGACACGTCCGGCCATTTCAAGCGCCTGCTTGTGTCTCTTCTTACGGTGAGTTCTGTACTACGTAACAGGCAACTAATAACACATTGTATGATTATGTAATTTTTTTTATTTAAATAACTAAGAGAAGACTGGAGAGGTAGAAGATGTGAATGACATTGAGCAGGTCTGTGATAAATAGTGGTTAGGTAATTCTTTACATTTTTAATTATCTTTAAGATTAATTTTAATTTGAATTTATTTACGTACCAAAAAAATGTTTTGTGTATCACACATACATTTGAACACCAAAATTTTTTTCTTATTGAGCCAACACAACGGGGTGACACACCTCAAAATTATTTACGTACTGCGAATCCAAAACGGGCTAATACTTGAAGAATAAAAGACCAACTTGATGTCACTTGCTATTTTATTTCACTTCTTATGTGCTCAACATGTTTCGGACATTAATATATCCATCCTGAGGAGCTTGCGACTATTCTGCCGAATTACCACATTGGTCATGTTGTTCTTGGTTCGACGTGTGTTGGAGTTTCGGTGTGTTTGGGTTGGAGTGGTGTCTGTGTTGCAGGCTAAAGCCTGCTACATGGACACCACTCCAACCCAACCACACCGAAACTCCAACACACATCGAACCAAGAACACACGACCAATGTGGTAATTCAACAGCTTAGCCGCAAGCTTCTGATGATGGATATATTAATGTCCGAAACATGTTGAGCACATAAGAAGTGAAATAAAATAGCAAGTGACATCAAGTTCGTCTTTTATTCGTCAACTAAAACAATGATGCATGGTCCAATATACATAAGATTCAGTTTAATACCTTCAGTGTAGAACAAGTCTTGAAAATATTACATACATACGGTATTAGTCGGTACAGCACAACTGAATAAGCTATGTTTATCAGTCTCTGTTTGCATTCAACGGTGGCATATAAATAATAATTTAGGGTTGATTTAATTTGTTTAGGGTTGTCACTAAAATTTTTTATGCCGTGTGGGAGATTATTGAAACAGTGATAAAATTGATGAAGATTGGTGAAAATTATTTTTTGTGTAGTATTTGTGTTACATACACCAGAATTTAATTTTAATTTATTTTTGTTGCTAACCACAAATAAGAGAAGAGATAGTATATATTGTGATGGAAGAGGTAGAATTTTTGAATTCTTAAGTAAATTCCTACATGAATCTCTGCTTCCACATCCTGTAATAATTCTAATTATATTCCTGCTGTATTTTAAAAACATCTGAACTGTATGTTATTCCCCCCAAAAATATTAATGTATAGTTCATAATAGAATGGGGGACCGCAGTAGCACAGTAGTTAAGGTGCTGCGCTACAAATCGGAAGGTCGCTGGTTCGATTCCAGATGGTGTCATTGGAATTTTTCATTGACATAATCCTTCCAATCGCACTATGGCTCTGGGGTCAACTCAGCCTCTAACAGAAATGAGTACCAGGATCATTTCCTGGGGGTAGAGGTGGCCGGTGCATAAGGGTGACAACCTTACCACCATCCTGTGCTTTTTTCATGTAATCTGGGAACCTTAACTTCCTGGAACCCTCTGGGCCACTCCAGGCCTGTAACAGGACTGCTTTACCTTTAGTTCATAATAGAATGATAATAAGCATGACCACATGTCGTTAAGTGTTTAAACTCGGAAGGCAGACATTAGCGTGTGTTGAAAAGATGTGTGAACACAGTTGCTCTGAGGCACGCTTCATTATCCTTTCAAGCTGACTTCATCACTGTGTTTATTGACTTGCGTCTTTGTAGACTAAACAGCAAAACACTTTGTACTGATTTCCTGTGCAGCTTGGGGCTTTTCATGATACAGTTTGTTTAAATAAATCTGAGTAATTGGTTGATGATAAATTGAAAATTGCTTAAAAATATCACACTAATACTGACTCACAGTTTGTGATAGGATATTTCATTTGTTACTTGATATTGGGTATATTTGATATAATATCAAAATAGACCATATAGAAATCATGTGTGAGGATGTGGACTTTATCCAGCCCACTCAGGATGGGTTGCAGTGGCAGGCTGTTGTGGTCATCAGTTTGTTTGTTTTAATGACACAGAAGGTTGGGTTTTTCATGACCGAGAGCGTGTAGTGTTCTCAAGAAGGACTCTGGTGTGTGGGGTCATTTAAATTGCTAGAGGCTTGTTCAGATACGATCAACAGCCAAAAACAAGGATCTGTTGATGATTGTTTTTGGAAATGGACTTCTGTTCCAGATTATTTACCAAAGAATTGAATATAAATCTTTATCGTTGCACCATGCATTCTGTAGTTTAATTCAGTAACACACCAACAAATGCACATATATTCATTTAATGATCTAAAATTCACATTAAAACACTTGTAACGCTCCTACATGTTTCGATCATATGATCATCCTCAGGGAGCATGCATTGCGTGCGTCGTGTGACATATAGCGATGCTATGCATCGCACAACGCACGACCATAGCCAGGCTTATTCTGAACAGTATACAACTCACACATTTCACACGACATTCTGCCACGGCACCAACTCAACGTACCGATGTAAATCACTGAGTGTTTTTAAACCGTAACTTTAGCAAGGAACAAAGTATTCTCCGTGAGGATGATCGTATGATCGAAACATGTAGGAGCGTTTTAATTGTTTTAATGTGAATTTTAGATCATTAAATGAATATATGTGGATTTGTTGGTGTGTTACTGAAATAAATTAAATATAAAATACGCTACAGCACTACATGGTTGGGGACGTGTTACATTTTCCTCCTCTTGGTGTCTTGCAGAAAAAATGATTACTCATTCTGTAAGTGTAATTTAGTTTTTACTTTAGAACAGCACATTTACATGTATCTTTGTATTGAATGCTGTCATTGTCACTGGCCTGAGGAGACGAACGTCTATCATTACTCATTTCTTCGAAATGAGTATTGTGTAAGCGGGGCCACTATAGCTCAGTCGGTATAGTGACTGGCTACGGGCTGGACGGTCCAGGGATCAAATCCCGGTGGGGGGGTGAGATTTTCCGCACCCGTTCCAACCGGCCTGGCGCCTGCCTAGCCTCCTATACAAAGGGTACCAGGTCTTTCCCGGGGGTAAAGCGGCTGGAGAATGGCGTTGACCACCCACACCCATCCAGCGCCAAGCTTAAAGAAAGAATAACTATGCCTATACTGCACCACTGGGCCCTCGTGGTCTGTTCTAGGCTGAACTTTACCTTTACCTTTTATTGTGTAAGTATTCAGCCATATACCATTCGTTGCAGGCTAACAGAGATGAAAATGCTGATGTTGATCATGCTGCAGCAGTAGCAGATGCTGAAACTCTTCTGGCTGCAGGTTAGTTGGGTAGTGTGTAACCAAGTTAGTTCACTAGAAAGGCTGTCATATAGGGTGGGATTTGAGATTGTCTTTGAAGGTCTACTAGGATGTGACGTGGTGTTGCTGGGTGAGTGGTTGCTGGAATTATTAAGGCCCTTTGAACATTTGAAACAACAGGACCCACTGACCCAGACGCACAGCGTCACATCCTGGAAGACCTGAGTCCACAACCGGCGCGTAAGTTGGCGGGTTGGCTCGGATGTCCATTGGCATGAATTACCATGTGCTGTCTCTAAACATCTTATGGTAGCTTGAAACCTGGCCTACAAGAGAATACGTCCACATGGTGATATGTCTCGTGTTGCAAAGTATGGTGTTGCTGTGCAGTGGGTTGTTGGCGATACTCAATTTTAGTGTGATGTTGAAATGTAATACCAAAAACTTAAGTTCCTATTCTTGTAAAAATAACCAGGATAGGTGATTTTCAAGGTTTTTTTATAGATTAAAGGGGGAAGCACACACAACTAGGCTACTTTACTGTTTTGTCATGTGTGAAGGGTGTGCCTCATGGGTATTTGTACAGTGAAGTGTATTGTTAGTGAAGAAAAATTGTATTTTGACATCACAAGTTATTGTGAAGTGTCAGTTGACAACTCTGCCAAAGGAGGAACCTCCATCTGGCATAGATATAAATCTGATGTGCATCGTAATTCAGTGTGGATAAGAAACCAACTTGTTGTGATACAAACTCCTCAGTGGACACACTACCTGCTAACCGGTTCTGACAGCCTACCTGCAGCCACGGCACAATACCAACACATGGCGAAACACTACTCAGTCGTCAGCTCCTGAAGATGGGCAGATGGTTGGCTGAAATATGTTGAGCAACTTGTAAAGGAGAAATAAGGGATAACACAAAAGTGACATCTAGTTGGTTTCTTATCCACACTGGCATAGACATGTTTGAAGTGTGTTACAATATATAATGCTTCAGTTTTATAAGGGTATGATTATTCACAGCCTCACCCCTCACCCAAAAGAGAGGCCAGTGGAGTAGAAGGAAGGCACAAGGTTCAGCGGCAGTAAAACGTTCATTTTTGGTATTTTAAAGTCCTCAGGTGCTTGGGAAGTACTGGAAATTGCAGTAATGACAAGAAGTCATGTTGTGTTTGCAGGGTGTTTGTCAACACAATTCATGACGTAAAGAAAATAGCTGTAGTTACCTGGATCATGACTTTTTTTGCATACATTTTGAAATCTGATAGCTTCTAATTTGTGGATTTTGTTGTACACGGATTTACTGAAACTTTACCAGTACTCCAGAAACTGCAGGGTGCCACAGTTAACAATTTTTGGACACTGGTGACCAGGGGTCAAACACCGTAATATGTTGCGTCCTAATAAAATGTTTATTGTTTACAGGAGAGATGCAATGGGGGACAGATGAATCTGTTTTCAATTCGATTTTGGTGTCCCGAAGTTATCCGCAGTTGCGCCTGATATTCCGGGAATATGAGAAAATTGCTGGTCATGACATTGAAACAGCTATCAAGCGTGAATTTGCTGGCAGTTTAGAAGACGGTTACCTTTCCATAGGTAAAGTACTTGCAAGTTATGGGAGGAAGTTGGTATGGTGTATTTTACTAGATCATGCTGTTTGTGTGAAACTTAGTAGCATAAATGTTATAAGCGGCTTCGGTGGTCTAGCGGTAGCGTGCTGCCTTTAAGTACCCAAGTTCGCGGGTTCAAACCCGGCCAAAGCCATCAGGATAGGAATGCCATGGTCCAGGGACATGTCATTCCTACATTGGCAGAGGCTTGATGGGCAGCTATAAAACTGCGTATTGTTTTGAAGACTGCTATATGGAGATGTATATCTTGCCATTAAGAGTTGATGGCTTACTGTTGTCTCCAGTACTGATGTTGCTGATTTAATGATAACTTGAGGTAATGGTACAGTGGCACGAGGTTGGCTTGTGAAGGTGAGAGCAGAGTGTTGTGTTATAATTTGGAGTATCTAATGTCCTGCCCTAAAGTGACCTGTTCAGTAGAGCTGAAATGATTCTTCTTGCCTCTCTCGTTTGGTGACCAGTTGTAGAGGCCAGTTGAAATGTGATGGCACACGTGCAAAAACCATATTTATGGACTGGATTTGGGCTGGCCCAGGATAGAGACAGGTGGCGGACGCGTGTGAGTGCGGTAATGAACCTTCGGGTTCCGTGAAATTCAGGGAATTTCTTGACTAGCTGCAAACCAGTTAGCTTCTCAAGAAGGAATCTGCACCATGGAGTAAGTATGTAAGGCTACTGGGATTTAGGTTAACATGGTGAATTTGAAGTTTCTTTTTTGTTCTTTTAGTGAAGTCTGTGAAGGATAAGACCGCATATTTTGCTGAGAGACTTCATGATGCCATGGCTGGAATGGGAACGAAGGATCGAACACTGATTCGTATCATCATCACGCGTTCGGAGATTGACTTGGGTGATATCAAGGAGGAGTATGAGAAAAAGTATGAACAGGGCTTGGCAAGCCGCATTGAGGTAATTATGATGAAGGAATACGATGTACAGAATAGAGAAGAGACAGGTCGTTGATTATTACTAAAGTACAACATCTGTGTGCATCACGTACAAATTTTCTTAAACGAAAAATTTGTGCCCGAATGTTGTGTTGCCTCAAGTGTATGAATAATACTTTTTGTAATATATTTTTGTGTTACAACTGATATAAGAAAATGATGGCTACATAATATTTAGGAAAGGAAGAGATGTGTGGACAATCACGCAGTGTTCGTTCTTTTCTGTGGCTGCTATATTTCCACGCTTGAAGATCATATTGTTTATTTAACATGATACCCACATTATTTCTTCTTAATTTGTCGATTACAATAGGGCATCTGACATACAGCATATCTGATTGGAAGGTTCGATTAACAGTGGTAGATTGTTATTAATGCCCTTCAGTTTCCCAGACATCCTGGCTGTGTTTATTGAATAAGAATTTGGTCTCCAAGTTTTGAGGTTTTCACACATGGGATTCTGTATTATGTTCTGGTGGATGATTCTGTGTTATATCCCACTACAGTCTATAACCCCTTCTCCACATACTTACTATTATCTAGAAGGCAAGTGCTTCAGGAATATACGAGGGCGAGTCAAATGAAAACCTTAAATATGTTTTATCTCCTAATTTATTGAACACAAAAGGTACACAATGGCTTCATTTTCCTATGTAGTATTGTACGGCCACCTGTCGGCCACTCTTCAAACCACGAGTATCACTGTTGAAACTTACAAGACAATCGAACTGTGGTTCAAACTTTTATCCCGCTTCTAAGGTTTCCAGTTGACTGTCCCTCGAGGATTCACCTTCGCACCCACACGACACCAGCTAATGCTGCCAGTTTATTAACCTTTTTTCACCGTAATTATTTTTTTAATTTTAGCACACCCTGTATATAAAATGTGAATAATACAGTAACCAAATACATTAGAATTATGAAACTAACTGCATTTTGAAGAGAAAAAAACTGAGATTATGCACCACGTTTAAAATATTCGGTACCTATATTAGTTGAATAAATATATAAAATGCAACTTTGGAGGTTAGCAGTGCGGTATGTCAACTATAGTTGACGTTAGGCGTCCAAAGGTTAATGTTGGATTTAAACATTTCATTGAACTAATTTATGCATCTTCTTTTAGGAGGATTGTTCTGGTGACTTCAAGAGGCTGTTGGTAGCGCTGCTGGGCTAAATCAGAATATCGCAGTTATAGGAGTAGCAGCTTGTAGCAGTTTCATAGACAGCTGCATGCACGTTTATGCATTTATGATCACGAACTGCATTTATCTTTATAGATCTGATGTTAGGTAGGTTGTAAGGAACGATATATGCTCTGCCGTATACAAATGAAACAGAGTATGTAGATCTGGCTGCCTACTCTTCATATGGTAATTGTTAGAGAGTTCTGTTGGCTTTCTTGTGCCTCAACCATTGAGCACCACTCTGCATCGAAGATATTAATATTCCATGTAGAATACTCACCAGATGCTGTTAGTTAAAATGAGTTCTGTTAGCTTTCTTGTACCTAAGCACATTGAACACCACTCTGTACTGATGATATTAATCTTCCGTGTCTAATAGAGATATTGATTGATATAACTGTGAAGGTGGATTAACGATATTATGAAAGAGGCTGGGAATGAAAAATTTCTATTTTGGGAATACAGTAAAAAAAAACCCATTAAAGTACAAAATTAAGTGCTACGAAAAATGTTTGCTGTAACAGACTTTTATAGTGGGAAGTTTTGATCCACGAATATTTGTGGTTGCTACGTTGTAACTGGCGGGATATAATGTGAGTTTAGAAGGCGGTTAGTATATTATTTTGTTGTGCTTCACATGCAAATCACATTCTCTGATGTGAATTTTATATACAAAGAGAAAGTTATGCCAGTTTATTACAGTACACCAGCTGCCTTGTCTCATGCCTCGCAGTGACTGTAATTACAACTGAACTTTCTGTTCCTATTTTCAGTTTTTTTCTCCATCGGACTGTATTTTCTTTTTGAAGACTTACAGTACCAGTAATACGTGGCACGCCTCATTACCGTCAAAACAGAAAACTTACTTTGGCACACCACCTCACTGTTATGATTGTGTGTGCATGTGGTAGGTAGGCATTTGTTAATGTGGGCCAAATTGAATGTAAACTGTTGTTTGATGAACACTGCTGAGTATTTTAATTCCAGTGCCTGCAAAAAACAAATGAATGCCAGAAGCCCAAAGGTATAATTATGTAATTACTTGACTGTACGAATCGTCTGACGCAGTGCCTCTAGGCAGAGATGTTACCCATACATTTGCTACTGCTCAGCTTATGAGATGTAATGTAGCATGTAAAATGCTTCTTCTTGGTAAACGGGTGTAGCTGGAGACTGGTAGAACTGCCCCCAGGCTGGCTTTGAAGATTGGTGCCGGGCAGAGATGGTGGAGACCGACAAAAAATTATTTTCTGTGTTTTTTCGTTCTTATTTTCAGTGATGCCTTATGTATCATTGTAACATTGTCATATGTATATTTACATGCTTTGGGCAATGAGAGAGACAGTCATTGCTCTGTAAATTCCAGTAAGTACTGTCCTTGCAATCAAAGAGATTTATTGTACGTTACATAAGTGCTCTTACAGACGTCTTGTTACAGACTGTACTTGTTGCCTCATAGTGGTGTTCAGTGAGTTTAATGTACATTTGTGTAAAGGAGTGGCCAGAATAGAACTAGTTTGCATTATGTAAGTGTTAAATTATAATGACGGTATTATGTGTAAAATTATTACAGTATTTACTCGTGTTATGATATTATTATATTATGTACTATACCCGGACAGCTTAAGCTTGTTACACTGATGGTGGTTTTTGTATTACATGTTTAAAATATTTTTGATATAGGTTGTTTATATATTTCACGCTATTTTATAAATGAAAATATGAATCTAAAATCATTCCTTTTTGCCCCTCATATTCATAGATTTATGACACAGCTGCTACAGAAATTTTGAAACTTAGCTGAAACAAAAATTACCTCTTTCTTTATTAAGATCTATCTACTGCATTTCTTGTTACATTGTAGCTATGGTCATGATGATCATAAAGGTGTTACTACGCGCAGGTCACTCGGTCTTTCTGCAGGGGCGGGCTGATAAGTTTTTGCCTGCACTTAAATAGAAAATGAAACGGGAAAAGATATTTTAGTGAAATAAAAAAAAAGAAATATGTCTACATCAATTATTTTCAAAGCTGCATAATTATTTTCCTACAAAATCACCAGCACTTTGATACACTTCCACCAATGCTGCACTAGTTATTGAAGCCTGTCCTTAAAAAAAATTGGTGTTTTGTTTTTGAAACCATTTCCTCACTGCAGACTTCACCTTACCCAGCGTCTTACTGTACTCACATCAACACACTGATCACCATAAATGGCTTGCATTTGTCTGTGAATTTCAATTGGAGGAACTTTTTCCATGGTTAAGAATTCAATAACAGCACGCTGTTTGAACCAAACATCTGAAAACCCTTCCATTTCAATGTGCACTGGGTGAGGACTGTAAGTATCGGTGTGTTGAAGGTGAAGTATGGTGGAAGAGATACTGTGCGACTACACAGAACTTGTTTTATCCAGATATGTCTAATTTAAATAAAAATATTACAGTGGAGGCAAAATTTACCAGCCCACCTACGTAGTTTATATCCCTTATGCATAAATTTTTTAAGTTAAAAGGTGATTCTTCCTGAAAGCCGGCACACTAGACTAGGAAATCGAAAGGAGTTTGTCATTCACAGTTTGCTTCACACATCTGTGATTTTAATCTGCCTTTCTGTATGGTTAATACACAAGCAAGAATGATATGCAGGGAGAGGCCCAACATGGGACTGAGGGGACCAGAATGCTGTAGAATGTTTGGTGTCCCTGGTGACTATGCGGCAGCGATACTGAACACACTACCGTGAGCAGTACCGTAATTAGAACTGCCCTGAATGACACAGATTGTTAACATACACACTGTGAGTGGGTTCTGCCATAAACCGAACACTGTACCAGTACTTCCAGAAGGAGGTAATATAAACTAAGTGCGTGAGAATCTGATTATGATTCATTTGATGTGTTCATGGCTTTGGAGGTTCGTAAAAAATGTCGTGCTGTGGCCGAATTTTAGTTTCTGAAACATACGTATTGCATTCGTTACGTGCTATGGAAGACAAGTGTGCAGACATTATTTTTTGTCATATTTACGTGCTGTTGGCAGAATCTATGATACATACATAGACCTAAGTAGTAGGTGTAGTTTGTATTGTGGTCATCAGGGTTTTTACTAGATTGGGTATGTTTTGGGCACTAAAAACCCCCATTTTTGACACTTAGTACGTACACATATATATATACTGAGAATGTGCATTAATGAGGTCCGTGGTAGCACAGTTGTTAAAGTGCTGTTCTACAAATTGGAAGGTTGCCAGTTCGATCCCAGCTGGTGTCCTTGGAATTTTTCATTGACATAATCCTTCCGATCGCACTGTGGCCCTGGGGTCGACTCAGGCTCTAACAGAAATGAGTACCAGGAGCATTTCCTGTGGGTAAAGGAGGCTGATGCGTAAGGCTGACAACCTTACCACCATCCTGTGCCGTTGTCATGAAATCTGGGAACCTTAACTTCCTGGAACCCCCTGGGCCACTGCAGGCCTGTAACAGGACTGCTGTTAATGAGGTCCATTGTGTTTGAACCACTATTGGCTTGAAATTTAAATTATTTATGACAGATAATTATTAATATTAATATTACAGATTAAGTGTTCAAAGGAAAACAGAGGGCGAAAATTGTTTCCCCATTAGTACAGTCAGTTATAAGAACCTTTTCCATGTTTTCTGCTTTGAACTTGTGCAATTTCTGTCCCAAGGTTGGTATGTAAACTGAGAAAGGCCTCTCGACATCCATAGATACATTTGTCAATTTCCGAATCTTCCGACATTCGAGATATTTAGACCCTTTTTTTTTACTCCTGAATTTTTGTCATTGCCAGTATTTTAGAAGTTCCCCACATACCACCACAATACAACATCCCACTTCTTTGCTGTCTGATTTTCTGCAGTTTTGTAATGTTTGCAACAGTGGCTGCTGTCAAAACTTTTATAGATCTACCTGACCTGTTCATTATCTCATTTCACATTCGTGTCCTTTTAGAGTTTCCCCAAGTCAGAGCTGTACAAACCGCATCATTAACAACAGGTGATGACTGAACAATCCTTTGAATAGCTGTACGGTTGATGCTGTAATGTTTGCCTGCCTTAAGCCATGCACGTCAGGGAGTTAGGACAATGTTGTGACTGTCAGGTGGTTAGAAGTTTGGCTTTGAAGGTAACAATCCTTGAAGGTGCTTTACAGAATACTTTCTTGGTGCTTAATGTACCCCCCCCCCCCCCCCCCCCCCCACCACCCCCCTCCACCCCCCATCACCCCTCTCATTTATTTCTCTCTTCTTCCTCGT
>Ga0123352_10009559_pt1 | contig 15173 bp, 7 predicted proteins | sample TergutLab28metaG_FD_89700 | JGI IMG/M metagenome (GOLD analysis project Ga0123352, IMG submission 89700) | Labiotermes labralis P1 segment gut microbial communities from Petit-Saut dam, French Guiana - Lab288 P1 | ecosystem: Host-associated > Arthropoda: Insects > Digestive system > Gut ... | reverse complement strand
TTAGCTCCTCGTTATGCAGTCTTCTCCATTCCCCCGTTACCTCGTCCCTCCTAGGTCCAAATATTCTCCTCAACACCATGTTCTCAAACACCCTCAGCTTCCTTTCCTCCCTCACCGTCAGCGACCAAGTTTCACACCCATAGAAAACAAAAGGCAAAATTATAGTTCTATACATCTTAATCTTTAAATTCGTCCTGAGTAACTTATCTTAAATAATATAATTTTGGTGCATTAGTGAAGCGCATTTTCTGTCTGACGCTCTCACATACTGTCGCCGTCATCATGGCAAAACCTCCATCACGAATTCTCTTTGAGAAAACTGTCACTACAGATGCTTCATCCAAGATGACACTTTGTGAAGTCTCGCACCATTTTTTTGAAACTAACTTTTCTCAATATCAATAATCTAGGCCATGTTTAGAGTGGTAACTTATTCCGAATAATATCCAGAATAAATTTAGAAGTTACTGAAGTGTGAATAAACACCACCCGGAATATTCCGTTACTTCAGCAGTACCAGGGATTTGCAATATGAGTGCCTGAAGTTTAAAAAATGGAATGGAGCGTTCTGTTTTAGGCACATTCGCAAAATTGCGAAGAGCGACTATTAGATTCGACATGACCGTCCGTCTGCCCGTCCGTCTGCCCGTCCGTCCGTCCGTCTGTCTGTCCGCCTTGAACACTTCGGCTCTCACTGGACGGATTTTCGTGAAATTTTGTATTTGAGTGTTTTTTTTTCGAAAATCTGCCTATAAAATTCAAGTTTTATTAAAATCTGACGAATATAAAGCGTACTTTGCACGAAGACCAATATGCATTTTTGATCATATCTCGCTCACTTGATTTTTGAAAGGGAAAATTTAAGACAAAATTTGTATAGGAAATCAAAACACGTATTTTGTGTTCAATAACATTTTCTTTCGAAAATCGTGCCTTTTGTTAGAAAATGTGGAAGAATGTTTCAGAATGGGGTAGGCCGCAGGTGACAATATGGCGCAGGCGCACTTCATGCTGAATAACTAAAGCTACAAACACACACATTATGTAATAATTATTGGTTTTCCACCACACCAATGGTTGCACGAACGCGCCTCAATGTTATTTACACGTACATTGCCTGTATTTGTTTTGAATCTGTCTAAATGCAAATACAAGAAAGCTTCATCAGAGACATATCTGCAGCAGTGCGCGTGTTTATGTCTGCATATTTTTGTTCTAAATAACCGATTCCATGGAAAATTAACTTTTCCGAATGTTAAGTCAAGATTTAGAATTTTTACCGCCTGTGTCTTTATTCTAAAAGTTTTATAGAGTCTTGCTTTTCATTCGTCTCGGAATTGTTAATTTACTAATGAGAAAAGATATAAAACAGATGTAGAAAAGTTTTGAGTAATAGTAATAGACACATATTTTGGTGTGGTGTCTCTCCTCATGTCAGTTCGGCCGTATGGAAAATCCCACAAAAAGTCCTATCAACACAACTGTCACTTATCGGAACGTCTGATAGCACACAAACCAAGCTGCCAAAAAGTAGTTTGAAATGAGACAACTATCTTATCGGCGTTTTCTAACAAGCCGCTCTGATAGTAATTGAGAGAGGTTTACATCTTCAATTAAGACTTGTACCGCATCTCTCAACGGCACCAGTCGGATTAAAAAGTATTTTAAGCTTTAAACGCACATTCATTTGGAATTTATCGTAATATGACAAGTTTGGGATTATAAATGGCACGTACTGTTTACATTGTGTTTCCTTCGAAATCTAGGTAAAAGTTTCTGAACTCGTACTGAACAAAATAAACATTTCTCAATAAATATTATTGTAAAAACGAAACTAATTTTTTTTTTCGTAATCGATGTATTGGTTATCGGCACCAAACGAAAAATTGTTCGATTTTTTTATACTTCCCCATTCATGTCGTTATAACAATTAAGGTATAAACGATTATTTTATTGTTGCGAAAAGCAATTTCAGGTTGTTGCTAGCTAACTTTACATTGAACTAGAACCATCCAGTTTTGTCTGTCTTGTTAACTCCACTGCATTCAGACGGACAAGAGAATCCGACATTGTTGCTGCCCGGTCCGTGAAACAATCGTGCGTGAACTGAAATTACACATTTCGAGGTTGTCAATTTGTTTCGTGTCACTTTAATTTCTGTTCTCAGAAGTGTTAAATTAGGAAGTAGTGCTGGAATATTGTTGACTGGGGTTATCTTTCATACGGGAAAACGTCACATCTTATTCGGTATGATTAAATATAAAACAGTAAAATTGCCATAATCTGTACTACCGAAGTTTTATGTCTGTATTATGCATAATAACTGCTATTCGCAGTAGCAAACACACTATGTCTTTACAATCCTTAAACCATGTTGAATTTACCCGCAGAATATTTCATTCAAATTGATATTATTTTGGAATAATTATAATGTCAAATAATTTCGTCATGCGGTTGAGTTACAGAAGCAGGAGAGGGCAGACATTTTTCCATACGCGCCGGAACTACGGGAGTGAAGTTAGGGTCATATAGGGCCAAAATTGGCTCGTTCCTTCTAAGGAGGTCTAAGTGGAGAATAACAGGAGTTTGAGATTGAAGGTGCTTGTCGGTTACTTGGGCTTGTATTAGTAGCGTTACTAGGGTTATTGGGTGTGTTTGAACTTTTTTAAACTTATCTATGTTTGGTTATTTAATTACGCATATCAACACGACAGAAAGCTTCGAGATTCCTTCGAAATTTTTATATTCGCTTCCGGGTCGAGATATTTCTTACTTTTATGGAAAACTGAGGTTAATTAGAGCATTTAAAAGTGTCTGTTGTGTGAATAGATCTTGATTCATATGGCATCTAGCAAAAATATTGAATTTTCATCTGTTACTTCTTCAACCACTTTATTATCCTTATGCTCTCTCCTCATTTCCCTAAAGTTTTCTGCATGCCTTTTCGTTATCATGTACTGTATTTGGTAAAGAGTACTTCCAATAGGGAATTAAAGTGTTTCAGATGGAAGAAGGGAGATGCTGTTTCACAGTAATATTCTCCTCGCAGTCATTTCAGTAGCTAACTCACAACATAGCTGACTTCAGGTATTTTAATTATCTTGTCTGATGTTTCCCATTGGTTACCTCAGTCCATGCGATGGCTGTGATAGTACATTCAAACAGACTCCAGCTACATTCACTCATATCCTCATCTCTTCAATTCAACGATATGCAAACTGAGAGCCACGTATTTCACCTGCTGTAATATGTGAAAACTCCGCGTGATGGCCACGTTGTGTAATTATGCATCTCGTACGGTTCTTACAATTAACATCTGGCATTTTCGCAAACAGCAATAAAGATAAGATCTTTAAAATGCACATGGACTATGTTCTATGTGAGGTAGGCAAAGCAGTGTAACTGTGCACACCGTGAGAACGTGAGGCAGTAGAAATACTAGCGCCACTCATTCTGAACATCGTCTCTAGATTGAGCTGAGCAGTAAATTTTACGCCCGGACGCTTGGCACGCAGGAAATGTGATCCCGGTACCCACCGCAACGTAAGGTGCGAAAAGAATTTTTTTATATGTTTGTTCAGGAGATTTCAAATATTCATGGGCTTAAGTAACTAGGATATGTCCTTTGTAAGAGACATAATCACAGAATTTGAAGTGTTAGTGCAGCGTTTTTGAAATTTACGTGTGTTTTAAGAGAGGTGCCAACTTAACCACAGTAGATCAGTATTGATGGGGAAGTTGTGCAATTTCAGGTCTGACGGTGTCAACACCTCGCTCTTTCTTTAATCTTCTAAGATCCCCTTTCATCCACTCGTGTCCAAGCACACTTTTTTGCCTTTGAGTATTCGGAATATTTTTCGAGTGGGAAAGAAAAATCCTGCCGTCTATCCCGAAAAAACATCATTCATGTTGAAGCGGATTAACTTGTTCCACACAACCGTGGACTCTGAAGTCATGTCTGATGGATACTCATTTCAGCAGCGTGTATTTACGTTCAGACGTAGTATTGTCTGCTCTCTGCATAACACGCTTCTTAAGTTTAAAGACGCAGACATTGTAATTAGGCGTGATCTTCTATTTTTTCATGTTTTCTATGTTTTATCAGAATTGGTAAAAAATTAAAAAATCAAAGCTGTCAATGTCCCCTCTACTATAATTTAATGCACGCTTGTAACTAAGTTTCTTTCTATAGTTGAATTTCTTGACATTACTTTGTGTTTGTCCGAGGAATAAAATTACAAGTTTTAATGAAACGTTGGACAACGACAGTATCATCATCATAAACATCAAGGCTTGGACCCTTTGATCCGTTCCGTCTCCAGACTTACAGCTGCTCACGCCAACGCTTCTTCGGTCTTCCAATTGTTCTTCTTCCTTGTGGTCTGTAGTGGTATGATTTCAAATGGATTCGGTTTTGTGGCATTCTTTGCAAGTATGAAAGCCAGTTCCGTCTTTATTCATCTATTTTGTCTAGTATGCCTTTAATCCGTAGTTCGCGGCTTATGTAGTCATTTGTTTTGTGGTCATAAAGGGTGTAGCCTGCCAGAGGTCTCAGTAACGACAGTAATACATTTATACATGTGTTGTATGCTTATACCTGCTTAAGCATCACAATGTGAACATTTTACATTAACTTATGTATTTAAGTTGCCCATAATATTATTATATCTCAGTAGAAATAATAATAACAATAAAAATTAAGCATATTTAATGTACAAACAAAAATAATACTCGTAATAACAGGGGAATTGAAACCATATATAAATCATTCAGAAAATACCTGAGCAACATAACGGGAAAGTTCGAGATCAAGTTACTACAGAGAATAACCATAATAGGCACAACGCACACAATTTGGGAAGGTACTAACGTAAAACGCACAGAAGAACCGACATGGGAAGTAGCGTTACCTGTGCTATAAATTGTAACTAAAAAGTAGCTGCGACAGTACTTACCTAATAACATGGTTTGTTTCAGATATATGATTGTAAATACTCTGCCTAAAGGTGATAGCGAATAATAATAATAATAATTATTATTATTATTATTAGTTTTAACATAATACATTAGGAATGTATGAAAGAATTACCTGTCCGTCTTTCTGTGATTACTAAGTTCTCATATTTTCTGGTTCCATTTTGGGTGGCTTGATTTTGTGTCTATGTAATGGTAAAAATGTCCGTAATAATTATTTTTTAAGGTTCTAAAACGGTAGTGCCAAATGAATGGACAGGGTGCCACTGTACTCTGTACTGAGTACTTCAACGTTGAAAAATAATTTCATAATCCATTTTTTTGCATTTGTTTTTCGTTTCGTTTTAAAATAGTAAATTATTTACCTAATATATGTCAATAATTTCTTCTTCTTCTTCTTCTTTCTCTTCCTTCTCCTGCTCTCCTCCTCAGTCTACACGCTACGATATGGGTCTCTCGGCCAGTGCCGAAGCCACTCAAAATGCTCCCTCTATATTTTTTAATGTGTTCCAAAAGGACGGCTGCTGTAGGTTTGTCTTGCTATTTCGTCTGATGGCTTCTGTTACAGCAGCATTTGTGTGTGCATGTCTATCGTACAGTGTGTCATTCTGTGTTTTTAAGTGTAGTGTTTTCTCGTGTGCCTTCCTCTCACTCGTCGAGTGTAAAATTTGAATTCTTATTTTTGGTTTCGTTAACCCCTACGTAATTTCGGTACATATTTATTATATGTCTCAAACAATTAAGTTAATTACTTGTAAACTTTTAGTTAAAGTCCCAACTGTGGAGCTGCTCAATTTTAATTTTCCATATCCTTTTTGCTTCTTCCCTCTTAGTTCCAAATATCCTCCTCGGTACGAGTTCTTAATCTCCCTCAATCTGTGTCTTCCTGTTAGGGCTACACACGTGTTGTCATACCGGTACAAAATGAGAATATACATTAACTGTGCAAATTATTTTGGAATGTGCCCTTATAAAACGTGAGCTGTATAACTTACAAAATAAAATTCCAGCTGTCCGTATTTCGTCCGAATTCTGCAAAATTATGAATAGAAAGAATATAAAATATTTTTCCTACTAATGTGAACTTAATTACTCTTCTTCATTTCGTTTATGCAATAAAAAGTCCGTCACGTCTTTTCGTCTTTATCAGGCGCCTTCTTAAATTTTCTCAAACACTGTTAGCTTAGTCAGGTGTCTTCATGTCCGTCCCTCCGTCCACACCGAGCAACTCGGCTCCTACTGCAAGGATTTTCATGAAGCTTCTTATTTGAGGATTTTTTCGAAAATTGTTTAGAAAATTCAATTTTCTTTAAAATTTGGCAAGAATAAGAAGTAATTTACATGAAAACCTGTTCACATTTTTTTATAATATTCTCGCTGATTTCTTCATAGAATGTAAAGTGTTTTCAGACAGTGTTTTAGACGAAATCAAAGGACATTATATAGTCAATACTTTTTTTTCGAAAATCGTGTCATGTATGAGATAATGTGGCAAACATGCAAAGCCAGACAGGCCACATGTGACAGTATTATAAGGCCATAAAAGATGCGATTTGCATGCTGGGTAACTAAGGTAAGAATACAGTCAGACACTCATAATATTTACTACTTATTGCTTTTCCACTCAACATTGGTCACACGAACGTGTCACATTGTTAATGTTAATGTACACGTGCAATTCCTACCTTTTGTACCTACAATAAACTTGTTTCATTTTAAATCTATTTCCGTCACATGATCCAGTCACAAAACACTCCTGGTTTGTAAGTGGTTGGGTACATTCCAAAGTAGTGGGCGTTCAGCATAAAACTTCAATATTCTAAGTGTTTTAATGCCAAAACACATGATACCTACAATAACTACTCTATTCAAGGCTTTGATGGAAGCATCCCATGTTTTATTTCAGGTAAGTTGCTGTTGAACTGCTATCTGTAACAGCGACTGCAGAGTGCATGTGGTAAGTAATGTTATCTAAGCTAACATTTTTTTTTAGTAACAATTTCCCCGCCAAGCTGGTATTTGTAACAACGAGGTTAGTAGTGCTTCTGTCTCCAGAATTCCCATTTACCCCGCACAAAACCCATTGAAACTGAAATTAATATAAAATGTGTAAACTGCCTACTACGCAGTAAACTCATAGCATATTCATTACAAGTCTAATCATTTTATACTCCAAAGGAAGATAATTGGTCTTTTTTTCTATGTATCATACGGCATCCGTAAGTACAGTCTGCGGACAAAAGGCAGAACTATTGAAACTGTCTGGCATTAAACCCCTAAGTTTCAGTGCCCATGATATGAAATTCCGCTTTCCACCTACTCATCATCGATGTTTCTAAAATTACCCTGGACCTGGGGTATATAGATGACCATTTATCTCCATCTGGTACCGAGTTTAAGAACCTGTTGATCTCTGTCTCCACTTCCCCATACGTCTTCATAGTGTGCACCCAGCCAACTTTGTCTTTAGCTTTTAATTCTCCTACCATGTCTTCGGGCGGCCAGCTCACAGTTTGCTCAGAATACCCTACGGCACACAGGCCTACGTATGTGTGTGTTGTGTGTTGTGTGTCTCATGTTCGGACACACATGTAAAGCCGATCGAACATTTCCAATACTGAAATTTTTAAAAATATTTTGTACTTACTCTCGTAAAGAGCAAATAATTGTATGTCATTGTACTGCACTAGATAGTGCATGCCTGTTAGCAATTTTATTCGCGTAGCTTACGTCACAGTACACTAAGCTCTTCCTGTCACGTGACGTGAGGTTCTTGTTACGGATCGGCGAGGTACTTTTTATCGTTACATACAAACTGACGGTTTCAATTTGACTAAAGCGGGGAGGACTATGAACGTAACCATATTTAGGCACCAGTTTCATTTTGACTAAAGCGGGCAGGACTATAAACGTAACCATATTTAGGCACCAGTTTCATTTCCTACAATTTGTTTTTGGCTCAGGTACTAGCAGTAATTATTTTTAAAGTAATTTTTCTTGAAAATATCGTTAACACGTTGGTCATTGTTAATTCTATACAATAACTAACGGAGTACGCTCTTCTTTGTTCCTTTAAATTTTAATGCTAAACATAAATATTGGAAAATGAAGTCTCTTGTTTACTATTAATGTTGGTAGTCTAAAACTGATTCTCTTCAAAGTATTTCAGTTGAATTATATTCAAAACTTATGCTTATATATCACATTGTGTATTTATACAGATAGGACATTTTTCAGGCCATAATCAGGTACTATACATCAAACATCTTAACGATTAATAGTCTAATATTTTAAAGTGATGTAAAAATTAATATCAGTAGTATAAATTTAAATCTGTTATAAGAATTGAGCGGCGAACAGTAGATTGGCGTTTTGCAGTCAAATGTTGGACGTAGTTATGCTGATAAATAGCCGGGTGTCTGTCTGACTGCTTCCTTCAAAGTAACCTCCACTTTCATGGTAGCGTTGACCTCTTTGAGGTTACGTTTTTGTCAGCGGCTTCACTGCCCCACGAAGCTGAGAAGCAATAGAGGCATGTCGCATTTTAAGAGTGAAACCAACTTCCCATTAGTGCATTAACCGCGCTGATGAAAAGCGATCTCTATCCTTTTCTTCTCCCTGCATCCTTTTCCTGTAGACAATATCCTCCAGCAGTGATTATTCCTTTCTGTTACAAAGCATGCTGTCTGCTCTCTGAGCTACTAGAAATTCAAACTTTTTTTTCGTTACCGTGTGTAAAGGCAAACTTCGATTAAGTGCGTCGAAAAGAGATGAGTTTTCAAACCTTTTTTCCGTATTTTGTAATACATTGCAGTGAAAGATGTCTATAAAGGAACCTGGATGAAAAGGAAACCTGCCTTTATCGTGAACTTTTTTCTGGTACTGGGTTCACGAAGTGAAACCCAATGGAAAATTACTCCCTAACTTGCTAGTTAGAAGTGAAGTGTGATAATATACGTTGGTAAAGTGTTGAACTTCTGCTAAGCTAATGTTTATGTAGAACGTAGAGGCCATCTGAAGTGTTAATCTGATTTATATGTGGGAATGACGAATTAACCATTAGAACAAGGCGTGTGAGTCCTGCTATGATAGTACGTAAGTGTATATCTTAATCGTATTTCCACGATACATATGAGAAATTTTTGTGAGTCTAGTCACGTGAACGTGGAGACGATAGAAGGCTTTGAATTTGTTACCGACAAATTTAACTTATTTATCAAGGAGGCTGCGTTCCAATAACAAATAAAGTAATGTAAAGTTAAAGAAACCTCAAGAAAAGTAACAACTACTTTGTGCCGCCCACCATTGAGGGTATTGGAAGATTGGGAGGCATAGTTGAATTCATTCTTATACTAGACATTAGGTCGAGATAAATGGCTAACTCGATGCCCCTGACATTGTATTGCCCAAGGAAAGACCCGGCGGTACTCAAAAAGTAGCAGACTAGTTAGGTTTTGGAGCGGGTCTTCACGATGAGGAAGAGAGAAAAATCTCCTTCCTCTGCCACGAATCGAACCACGGTATTTCGGTTGTACAGCCCGTGGCCTGTTTTCTTCAAGCTGGTAGGATAACTTAAATGGTAACAATACCAACAGCAGCATTAGATCTTGGGAAAGGGGGACTGGTGCAGTAGGTATATGCTTTAGGATTTGCTGCTCGGGCCTTACTGCTCCCAATTGCAAATGTTATCACGAGCGTCACCCAAGTATGCCCTTTGGTTCCAACTGCAGATTAAATTTCGAAATTCTTCAGTGTACAAGTAGGCCCATAACACGTAAACAACCTATAATATGAACTCAGTATTTACGACGTATTTTATTCATATTTTCTCCCACAACATATTATTTAATATTTAATTAATTACGTAATTTATTTACCATTTAATAATTTGTAATTGTTGTGGAATGATGAGGACACAAGTAACCATTTTGTACCTTTGTATTCGTATAGTAATATCACACGTAAGATGGCTGCAATATCGGCCGAAACGTGTTGCTGAGAAAATATGAATTAAATACTTCACAAATATTGAAGTGTATATTGTTGGTTGTTTATATACTATGGACCTGATTAATGCCCGGAGGATGAAACATATTGCAGTACAATTAGGCCTTTGTACATGTTAGTTTTGTTGGAGCGTCCGAGAAGTCACTGTGCATTAAACACTTACCACACGTACGTGAGCAAGACCAACAAGATGCACACTTTTTTTAAACAATTTACTTCAATTAATTATCCTCGACATGTTTCGAACAGTAATTGTTCATTATCAGGAGGAGTTCTGTACAAGCAGTTTGCAGTATCAATCTATCGTGTCAGCGACTAGATTCCTCATAAAATGCACGGTGAAATACTGTAAGCTGTTTGTGCAAACCGCCTGATGATAAAACATTATTTATTCGAAACATGTCGAGGATATTTATCTTAGTAATTAACCAAATTGATGCACAAAATTTTGTTGTACAGTAAGTTAATTTCATGCCTCTACATGTTTCGAGCACCATGCGCTCATCATCAGGAGTTTAAAATTGTATTATACAGCATCTAGTATCATCTACCTGTAGGTGGCCGTCCCATGCACAGGTTGAGTCCTCTCTCAACCTGTGCACCGGACGGCCACCTATGGGTGTGATGATACCAGATGCTGTATAATACAATTTTGACCTCCTGATGATGAGCACATATGCTCGAAACATGTAGAGGCATGAAATTAACTTACTGTAACACAAAATGTTGTGCATCAAGTTGGCTAATTACTAAGATGAATATACTGAGATGCACGGTCAGCAAAACATCAAAAAAATGTCGAGGATAATTTAGTTGAAATAAGTTATTTAAAAAAAATGTGCATCTTGCTGGTCTTGGTCACGTACGTATATCACGCTGCAAGGTTCAGAGAATGTAAAAAAGTACTACACTCTACAGTATCGTACTCACAAATAGCAGCAGTTGCACACAATATTCTCTCACGATATGCATGGTGACGGTATTGCCATGTGGTGTGCTGCATCGCCACACTCTGCCAATTTTGCTAGGACTTACATTATGGCACAAGGATTGGATAAAGCACAATGACGCTTCGATCGACCTGTATATATATGAAGAGAGTGGTGGTATTTTACATAGATGTGTAGAAATTGCGATAGATGGCACTAGTGTGTCTGTCAGTACTGTTACACACACTCAGACGGTACTGCCCACTGTGAAGCAATATGGCAGATTTTTATTTGACTTTTAAGCAGTGTGAGTGGTTCCTTAGGTCCTAAATTCTCGCGCTGAAGCTGATGGAGGACACTGGGATTTTAAAACATCCAGGTTAAACATATAAAACTGCTTTCTGCTTTTCTAGGTAACGAAACATGTGACTGTACTTAGGAGCACACTGTGTACACGGTAACCAGACTCTGTTCGGTCTTTTTAAAGATGAAATTTAACCTGAATTACGTTTAGAGATTTAGTTCGTACCTCAAAGTAAACATACTTCCTTGTAGGTTACAAAAGCCCATCAGTTAATGCTGTGTCGTTGTTTTGTTCCGAGATCCGTATAAATCACCTAATTGCACTTTGTGGCAAAATGTAGATTTTCTGAATGTTTAACCCGGTGTTACGTAAAATAACCATTGGACCTTACAGGTTTTATCCTTTTAAGACTGGAAAGTGGAATTTTGTTTCTTGATGCTCTCTGGTTTCCAAAAGAGCATGGTTCTTTTAGGAGATCCTCTTTGCTTCTCGTTTGTCCTTCCGTTAAGAGGGGTTGCGAAAAAGGATATAGGGTGCAATAAAGTTCGGAAGAAAGCGTGTTCCAGTTTCACGTTGATCTACGACAGATCAAACATCGACTGGCCGGGAAACTAAAGTTGACCGCCGCGGTGACACTCTAGTTCCTACGTCATAGGCAACAGCGTCCGTCTACATTACGAAAGCCAGTCGGTAAATAAAGTTACAGGAATATTCGGCGCTTTTTATGAGAATAATTTACAACAAATAAATTGCAAGGCGTGTGGCAAACTGTAAAGTTCCTTGATTTTGCAGTGGGTGCAGATTCCGACATAATGGCCTGGGTTTACAAGCGTAATGTCACCTCTGAATTGTATGCTTTGTTCGTGGAACTAGTGGTGTCCGAACGCGAAGTATCTCCATGAATCTTGTCCACAGAATAGTTCGTGATGGCCTATTAGCCTTTTAAGGACGAACGTGTAGCTGTCTGGGTTAAAGATCCAGTTCGTACCGCATATTAAACACTTTCTGCCTCAGTTATAAAAACCAATAAGTTAATGCTGTGTAGATAAATAATTGATGTTCTGAGATCCACGCAAAACACATAAATGCAATGTTGGCTGAACATAGAATTTCTGTTTGTTGAAACTTTTGGTATATAAAGAAAGTCTTAAGTTTTAAAGGGTTAATGTGTGATAGAGTACATGTGTACGTATTCTGATAAATGCTTCACAAAGTTCAGATTTCAATACGATATCTTGTTATTTATTACTTTAATTATTGCCTTTTCTCTGTAATGAATGAAGCGTATATAAAGAACGTCACAGCCCGTTTTGTCATACTCGTCCTTCGTGTTTAGGATGTCACAGGTTCAGAGGTCGACCTGGAGACTGGTTGTAAGAGCCGAGGACACCTTAATTTTCTTGGTTCAACCAAACAAATTTTGGGGTAGTATCCCCAACTAGGTCACTACAAAATCTTCTCTGGCCCTTTCCAATTTTATATTTACTGAACATCCTGCAACTGAAATATGTTTAGGTCTGCTCTGAGCAACTACATGTCTTTAAACAAATTGTCCACATTAAAAATGAAGACATGAAAAGCAGATAAACCGCATACGATTTTATCTTTGTTTTCCGATTCATATAAAATGAGCAGGCCGCTTCACTGTCTTTACGCACAATGGTTATTGTATTTACTGTCTGGTTCAACATCTAAGAACTCTACGTTGCTTGTAATTTAAAAAAAACAGTGATTATCTTCCCAGGCAAGACTGCAAGTCAATGAAGGCGCATTGTTTTCGCTGCGATGAAGGAAATGAATGAACATAAGTTAGGCCTAGAAGAATTTTGTGCTTCAGAATGTTAAATGTGAATTTTTAAGAGTGCTGAAGGCGATACGTATAGAAGACTTTTAAAATACAAGTTCTTGGGCGAGCTACTTTATTTATGTGCATGTATATGAGTTCCTCACTTTCTAACTGCACTCTGCTGTATTCACTTTTCCTTACTTCTAGATTACTTTTCCGTGCTGTTTGTACACTCTGCTCCTACAGAAGCGCTGGCGTTTACCATGAAACGGGCGCCCTTTTGTCTGCCAAAACAGTTCGCTGCGGTTTGGAATGGAAGAGTTTTTAGACAATATTTGCTGTTGAAGTGACTTCTGCATTGGAGTGTTAGTTAAAATGTAGGGAAATAGTAATTAATCGTAAACTGTGAGAATTTAATTTCAGTCCGAACGAACTGTCACAACTGAGAAACCTGCATAGGCCTACACCATCTCCTCTGTTAGCATGACCTGAATTTAATTAAAAGATCTTGTAACACCACTTTCCTTAATGTGAACTGAAATTAAAAGGACTGTAACCAGTACAAGCTTTCCCCCTAATATGCCAGAATTACGTGACGCACGTTGTGGGTCCTTCGTTGTCAATGCCTTAGTTGAGTTTGAACTTCTGAGTCTCAGATTAAAGAAAATGAGCTAAATTACACGAAATGTAATATTAAAAATAGTGCACCCTTTTACAGGCACTGAGGCTCTGTACAGGCCGTATGGCCCACAGGACGAATAGACGTATAGCTCTACTCTTTCTTGACCACGACATTGCAGTAGAAGGGGGTGATGGGCCAGCATCACGTCCCGGCCGCTCTTTCCCCCCAGAAAAATCCTGGTACCAAATGTACAGGAGGCTGGGTGGGCCCCAGGGCCGGTCTGAACAGGTGCGGAAAATCTCGCCTGCACCGGTATTCGATTCCCGGACCGTCCAGCCCGTAGCCAGTCTTGAAATTTAATATACTGATATATGATTATTTAGTGTCGAATTATACTACACCTTTACGTTGCTCACCTAATATCGTATATCGAGACTGATTTTTTAAGAATAAATTTTGAACTGAAGAGCAGATGGATGTAGGTTCAGTTTTATATTGGAGATAAAACGTTTCTCTTATTCCAGTATGTAACTTCCCTCTGTCTAATTTTGGGGCCAGCAACACTGAGACAGTAATTGGTCTTATAAATATCTGCATCTGAAAGAGTCTGAAATTATAAGAAAATGGTTGTATATTCTTAAATGTAATGAAATTGGCCTTACATTCTTCTGTTTCTTAGGACCAGAAATTGCGACACGCTCGTTGTACCGATTTTGAAACGTACAATTGCGGTACAAAACGTCCCTGCAGAAGGAGTTCTAAGGTCGTCCCATTGCAAATATCATCCCTTAATTTACTGATATTTCTTAGCACTGTTCTATTTGGTTATCCAGGCCGGTATTTTCCATAGTGTATACGAAGAAAAATCTTGTGCATATTTCTACTATCTCCGTGTGGTATCTACATGCCCATTGTGTCTGTTCTAATTCAGCCTCCTTTCCTCTATGATGATGATATGAAGAGTCGGAATCTTGTTCTTCCTCCTCATGCACGTTTGTTCCTGCCAGTTCTAAGATCAACCTTCTCTACTTCCTCAATATGGAGCAAGAATAAACGCATATGTACACAATACGTACTGGATTTAACAAATTTGTTACTCTAATATTAATGTACTTCCACGTGGAACAGTCACTAATGCAAATTTCCTATTCTATATCAACAGTGTTATTTTATCCAGTTTCTAACCACCTGTTCTGCCTATTAGTTTATACCTCTGTGTCAGCATTATTATGTCTTCAGGCGCATATTAAACATATTTAAGGGTTATAAGTAATTATGAATTTAATTCTTAATTTAAGATTTTTAGAGCCACTTAGTTTCCCTAAACTGTGCATCACTCCGTTTTAATGTTACCCAGTTTTGTTTCTGCATTTTTGTTTTCCCTTTCTTAAATGCACGGTTTTACAGCATTCGGTTTCATTCGTCAAGCTATTAAATCGTAACATTGTGTGTTATTAATGTGCCTGCTTCTCAAAACTGTGTGTTCTATACTACTGCATTCAGCGTTCTCCTGTAACAGTGCGCCTGCACTCCATGTATTGTATATATATA
>Ga0123352_10009558_pt1 | contig 15174 bp, 13 predicted proteins | sample TergutLab28metaG_FD_89700 | JGI IMG/M metagenome (GOLD analysis project Ga0123352, IMG submission 89700) | Labiotermes labralis P1 segment gut microbial communities from Petit-Saut dam, French Guiana - Lab288 P1 | ecosystem: Host-associated > Arthropoda: Insects > Digestive system > Gut ... | reverse complement strand
CCAATATAGAGTTAAATTCTTTGTTAATCATGGTATTTGCCCCCTTTGAGGTGATACCATGATTATACATTATGTAGTTACACCATATCAAGCCCTAATGGTGTAAAATTATATATAGTTGCCTTTCATTAATAAATAACTTTGTTATACTTAGTCTGATACAATCCCTCCACTGTTTTCCAGATGCTCTATACATAGCCGTCGCATTTATATACCCGTCTTTAACTTTCTGGTTTATAGTTTCACTATCTGCTGTATGATCAATATATCCAGTTGGCACCATCAGTTGACGATTATCCATGAACAAGCTTCTTATAGGTAGTGCGAGCGCACATATTAGATAGTAAGTGATTTATGAGACCTGCCACTGTAAATTCTCTGATGCTATATCTGAAAACAAACTCATCTACATAAATTTTGCAAGTGTTTTCTGGACACGAAATGATATATGTCAACTATACCACGTTTTAGCAAAGACCAGAAGCCCTCAATGGTATTTGTGTGTGCATTTCCGTTTACATATTCGCCTTTCCTATGATGGACAATAGAGTGGATATACAACTTGTCAATCCCATTATAACTAACCTATCCATCAGTGAATAGGCTTACTGAAAATTTAACGCTTTTTACAATCTCGTCTGATAGGGTCTTTTTCTTTACATCTCCAACTTTTTAGCATTTACTTTATCGCCATGTTCAGGCATTCCAACTACTGGCGTTTTATCCTTTGTATTTTTACCGTGTGAGTGTGGTGCTTTCTACATGACGGTTCTTATTCTTTCCACTAACATAGGTTTCGTCAACTTCAACACCATTATCTAGGTCGTTGTTGTTCTCAATACCAAAGCACATTCTAATTCTTTGCAACATGAACCATGACGTTTTTTTTGTTACGTTCAAATCCTTAACCAACTGCATAGAAGATATACCTTTCTTATGAGAGGTAACAAGCCAGATAGCCAAGAACCATTTTTGAAGTTAGATTTTAGTATTATCAAAAAATGTACCAGTGCGCACGTTAAAATACTTCTTCGTATTCTTTCACTTGAATTTATTACCTTTTATACTTATACCTCTTTGACATTAAGTCAAAGGGGCTAATAACAAAACCATTCCACTGCAATTCTTCGAGGTGCTCTACACATAACTACTTGTTTGGAAATGTTTGTAAAAATTATAAAATAGAGTTAAAATCCTTGTTAATCATAGTACCTGCCCCTCTCTTGCTGATACTATAATTATACACTATGTATTTACACTAAGTCGAAATATTTGGTGTAAAATTATATGTAGCATACCAATTATTTTCACGATAGCATACCAATTATTTTGTATAAGGATGAATTTGTATGTTGGTTGAAGAATTATGAACTTGCTAATTATATTATAAATTATGATAATATGTATCTTGTCGAAAAGATTGTTTGAGTTTTTCGAAGGGATATTTCGATAATCTGCTTGCTAATGTTGTTACATCTATGCCACATGGTTTTTGTCCTCAGTCGGAATAGAGTGGATTTATCTGCCCTCACATTAGGTTATTATCTAAGCATAAAAACATTGTAAATATAAAATACAAAAAAACCTCCGATTCTTCAGAGGTTTTTTGTGAAGCGCGAAACCAGATTCGAACTGGCGACCCTCGCCTTGGCAAGGCGATGCTCTACCACTGAGCCATTCGCGCATTTTCTAAGGATGAACTTTGTTAAGTTCACAGCGGGTAGAGGGAATCGAACCCTCGTATCTAGCTTGGAAGGCTAGTGTTCTACCATTGAACTACACCCGCATTTTACCCCTTAGCTACAACACCAAAGGATGCCCAGAGACGGAATCGAACCGCCGACACGAGGATTTTCAGTCCTCTGCTCTACCATCTGAGCTATCTGGGCGAATAACATTGCAGGTGTCCCTCAAGGGCGAAAATTAGTATAAACTAGCTTTACCCTTTTGTCAAGGCTTTTTTAATGGTTCAATAAAAAATTTAGTCTAAGTCGTCAAAGTCTTCATCTTTAGATGCACTGCCCTTGTGCTTTAATGCCATAATGCCCTTGATGGAGTGTAGTAAAAAATCTAACTCATGTTCATCAAAGCGCGTGATAAGACTGGCGATTTTTTGTTGTAGAGGCACAAGTATATTTTCACTGTCATAACCATCTTCACGCAACGCAAGGGATGCTGAATCAGGCTCTAAGAAGAAGTTATCAATGGGTATATCAAAAGTACGTCCTAGTTTTTCTAGGGTTACGGCTGTTGCGCCTCGTTCGCCCCGTTCGATTAGACCCATGTGTGAAACTGTAAGGTCCATTATTTCAGAGAGTTCTTCACGGGACATTTTTCTCATTTCACGTTCGCTACGGATATTTTGACCAATTACACTGTCAATTCTTACTTTGTTTTGCCTACGAAAATCTCTTGTCATCATCATAATTCTCCTTTATTCGCCAATTTGCGTTTTTGAAATTTTATATGTGTCTCGCTGTATCTGGAAGTCACAGGGAGCGCATTTTTTATAGTGCATTCAGTCCGTGGAGGTGAAAGTTTGTCATCAAAGTCATTTGATGCTATAATTTTCTTGTTCAAAGAAAATGTCCAATAGGTGAAATCCATGTCAAGAAGAGTCTCCACTAAATCTCCGTCAAGAACGCCTCGTAAACGTGCCGCTACGCCTCCAGAACCTCCTAAGTCAACCTCTTTACATAGAGAGGTTAAGTTGCTTACCATGGCAGCAGGTGGCATTCTTTTACTTGTTGCGGTTTTTATTCCTTCGGCGGCTGGGGTGGTTGGACACTTTGTACGTGATTTGCTTGTAGGGCTGCTTGGACTGGGTGCTTTTTTGCTACCAATCGCATTGATTGGGTCGGCTGTTGTGGGCATGATTTCACGTGAACTTAAAATGCCTGTAATTCAAATGATTTTTGTCTTATGGTTTATTCTTGCCCTTCTACATATTTTTAATCCCCTTAGTGTTGCAGAATTAACTGCTTTTGAGTATCTTAGGGCAGTTTTTCAAAATGTTGAGGGGCGTATTGTCTTTGGCGGGTTGTTTGGAGCCATTTTAGGGGATGTACTTTCTGCTGCCATAGGCAATATTGGTGCAATCATTGTGCTTAGTGCGGCTACCATTATTTTGCTGGTGCTTGTGACAGGACGCTCTTTTGTAAAATTTGTTAGAAGTGGTGTAGCATCTGCAAAAGATTATTATGATGAAAGAGCATCACGGGAAATTGAGTATGACGAAGATGATTTTGAAGACCCTCAATTATTTGAAGTTCCTGTGTCACGCCACGGAAAAAAGCTTAAAAGGCATGAAAAAAAAGCCCATTATGCAAACAATAACAATGAAATTCTTGAAATAAGTGATACAGCGGGGCATGAGTCACCGCATATTCTTTTACTGCATGAGCAGGCGGCGGAAAGGGACGCTGAATGGGAGAGAAAAAAAGCCGCTGTCAATCCCTTATTTGCAAAACGTGAAAAAAAGGCTAAAAAATCAAATATCCATACAGAAGTTTTAAATTTTCCTGAGAAAATTACAGCAGATGGTGAGTACTGGGAAAGTCCTACTCACACGGAACATGCCACAACGCCTGTGTATGATGATTATGAAGACAGTGACTACGAAACAGATTATGATGAAATTCCCATTGCTCCAAAAGGCGTACCAGAAGCGCAAATATTACCGTTTAAGCCAAATGTCGAGCATGAAATGCTTTCAGAACCAGATATTCCAGATGATAATTTTGACGAAGTTGCAAAGCCTTTGGATTCATTTGGTGAGGGCTTAGTGGTAAGAGGGCTAGTTGATGATACTGCTTCGGTAAGTACGCAAAGAGCCATTGAACCCCTTGAGCCAATGTTTGCGGATGATGAAATAGACGAACTTTTAGCACTTGATGAATATGCACATGTCAATGGGCGGACAGCAGATACAGGTATCCCTAGCGAATCGGAAGATTCTGGCGCGGCACTGCTTCCAACTTATGAAAATTATGAGCTTCCATCTTTTGAATTGCTTGCACGAAATGAACGCGCAGGCATTAGTTCCGAATCTCGCGCCCAAGTTTTGGAAAACTCTCGCATTTTAGAGGAAACTTTAAGAAGCTTTCGCGTTGAGGCGAAAGTTGTTGAAGTCAGTGTTGGTCCAACGGTTACGCGCTATGACCTTGCGCCTGCACCGGGGGTTAAAGTTGCGTCAATTGCCAATCTTTCTAATGACTTGGCTTTAAGTCTTGCGGCGCAGGGCATTAGAATCGAAGCCCCTATTCCGGGAAAATCTGCGGTGGGTATTGAAATTCCCAATAAAGACCCCCAAGGTGTTTTCCTTCGCGACATTTTAGAAAGTGAAAAGTTTGAAAGCTTTTCTTCTAAATTGGCCTTTGCTGTGGGTAAGGATATTGCAGGGGACCCTGTTGTGACAGATATTGCGCGTATGCCTCATTTGCTCATTGCGGGGGCAACGGGCAGTGGAAAATCTGTATGTATCAATACATTGATTGCAAGCCTTTTGTATAAAGCGCGCCCTGACGAGGTTAAACTTTTAATGATAGACCCTAAGGTTGTGGAACTTAGTGTTTACAACGGAATCCCTCATTTGTTAATCCCTGTAGTGACTGACCCTAAAAAAGCATCGGGTGCATTAAGCTGGGCCGTTGCCGAAATGGAACAGCGATATAATACATTTGCTGAAACAGGGTGCAGAGAATTGCATGGATATAATCGCTTTGCAATAGAAAATGACCGTCAGGAACTTCCGCAAATCGTGATTATTATTGATGAACTGGCAGACCTTATGATGACTTGTAAAGGTGAGGTTGAAGATTCTATTTGTCGCTTGGCACAAAAAGCACGGGCGGCGGGCATTCATTTGATTGTTGCAACCCAGCGGCCTTCTGTTGATGTTATTACAGGGCTAATCAAAGCAAATATTCCTTCAAGGCTGGCATTTGCAGTGTCTTCCGGCACAGATAGCCGAACGGTTTTAGATATGTATGTTGCGGAAAAATTACTGGGTAAAGGTGATATGCTATTTCTTCCCATGGGGCAAAATAAGCCTATACGTGTACAAGGTGGGTTTATTTCTGATAAAGAGGTTGAAAGTCTTGTGAAATTTTTGAAAACCCAAGCCCCCACAGAACATACGACAGAGATGATACAAAAGGTGACAATGCCTGGAAAACCCCTTGTTGATGGGGAAGTAGACGAATTTTTCCGTGATGCAGTTGAATTTTTACTGGTGAAGGGAAAGGCATCAACAAGTATGCTGCAACGTCAGTTTAGAATTGGCTATAACCGCGCATCACGGCTTATGGAAGACCTTGAAGTTCGTGGCATTGTTGGGCCAGAGGATGGGGTAAAACCCCGTAAAGTTACCATCACGCGAGAGGAATTTAGAGAACTATATGGACAAGGCTAAAATATATTTGGTTTCCCTAGGCTGTGACAAGAATCGTGTAGATGGGGAAATTATGATTGGAACACTTAGGGGTGCAAAATATGAAGTATCAAATGACCCCGCCCAAGCCGATGCAATCATCATCAATACATGCGGTTTTATTCGTGATGCTGTGCAAGAGAGTATCGACATGGTGTTGGAACTTGCCGCATACAAAAGCGAAGGCAACTGCCGTGCTTTAATTGTTGTAGGTTGTATGGCAGAAAGGTATCGGAAGGAAATTGAAGAGACAATTCCTGAAGCGGATGCCATTGTTGGTGTTGGGGAATATGAGAAAATTGCAGGTGTGATTGCAAAGCTATTAGACATCACTGAAGGTGCGAGTCAAAGCATTCCAAGCGACCCGTACTTAGCGCGCCTTGCCGCACGAAGTGATGATGCAATTCCTCATGTGGCATATGTAAAGATTGCAGAGGGTTGTGATAATCATTGTACCTATTGCACAATTCCCTCCATTCGCGGAGCATATCGCAGCCGCACGATGGAATCCATTGTAGAAGAATGTAAACAACTTGTTTCCGCAGGTGCAAAGGAAATTGTGCTTGTTGCCCAAGATAGTTCGCTTTATGGCACAGATATTTATGGCGGTGAAAAAAAATTAGCCCCATTGATACGAGAAATAGCGGCTAAAACTGATGTAAAATGGATTCGTTTGATGTATGTTTATCCTGAACACATCACAGATGAACTGATTAAAACTATGGCAGAGCTGACTCAAGTTTGCAAATATATAGACATGCCAATTCAGCATAGCGAAGGCAATATTTTAGCACAAATGGGACGCAAGGGAAGCCGTGAAGCATTATTATCACTCATAAACAAAATGCGCAAAGAAATTCAAGGGGTTGCCATTCGTACGACACTTATGGTGGGCTTTCCTGGTGAAACATCAGAAGATTTTAAAAACTTGCGTGCATTTGTAGAGACGGTGAAATTTGACAGAATGGGCGTGTTTCCGTATTCCCAAGAAGAAGGAACCCCTGCCTCAACGATGCAAGACCAAGTGGATGATAGCATAAAACAAACCCGAATGCATAATTTAATGGAACTTCAACAGGATATTCATTTTGAAAAACAACGGGAATATATCGGGCAGGTTTTAGATGTCATTGTAGATGAAGCCATTGAAGGTGAATATATTGGGCGCACCCAATATGACGCTTATGAAGTGGATGCTGTAGTTCATTTTATACCTTTGGATAAAAAGCTTTCCCTTGGAGAAATTGTGCAAGTGCGTATTATTGAAACAGAAGGATATGATTTAAGAGGTGCTTTGGCATGACCATTCAATATGACGTGAAAGGAAGTTTTTAATATGAATCTTCCGAATAAAATTACAGTTTTGCGTGTCTGCTTAATCCCGATTTTTCTTGTCGTGTTTTTGATAGAGCCTTTTGGTGTAATGGTTAGCGCATGGGTGGCAGTGCTTGTTTTCTCTATTGCGGCAATTACAGATGCGATTGACGGACATCTTGCACGCAAATATAAACTTATAACCAATTTCGGAAAATTGATGGACCCTTTGGCTGACAAACTACTGGTTTGCTCGGCCTTTGTTGCGTTTGCCGCCACAGGGTTACTGCCTGCTTGGGCAGTGATTTTGCTTATTAGCCGTGAATTTTATATTTCTGGATTGCGTCAACTGGCACTTGAACAGCGCATTGTTGTTGCCGCCAGTAATTTGGGTAAATTTAAAACGATTACACAAATTGTATTGACGATATATGTGCTTCTACCGCCGCCATTGACTTTTTTTGTGTTCGACATTGTAATATTTGTACTGGTAATCATTACAGTCATATTTAGTATCGTTTCTGCGGTAGACTATACTATTAAAAATAAACAGCTTTTCACAGCCAAAGAGTTTTAAAATGATAGATTAACAAAATAGCAAAGGGGTATTATGAAAAATGACAGTTGAAATTTTGTCAGTAGGAACAGAGCTTTTGCTTGGTAATATTGTAAACACAAATGCCGCTTTTATCGCCGAAGCCTTGGCAAAGCTTGGCATAACCACATATCATCAATCCACTGTAGGTGATAATCACGAGCGGTTAGTTGCCGCCATTGCCCATGCTTTTGAAACTGCTGACATGATTATCGCTATCGGTGGTTTAGGGCCCACACTTGATGATATTACAAAAGCCGCCACCGCAGAATATTTTGGCGTAGGGTTGACTACTCACGAAGAAACTTTACGCTTAATCGAGGCACGTTCTGCCGGACGTTTTTCTGAAAATATAGAACGGAATGCAATCGTTCCCGAAGGTTGCAGTATTTTGCCAAACGACCATGGACAAGCTCCAGGTGTTATCATGGAGAAAAATGGAAAAATCGCTATGCTGCTTCCTGGCCCGCCACACGAGCTAGAACCGATGTTTACACATTATGCAGTCCCCTTTTTACGCGAAAAAACTTCCAGTGTTTTTTATTCCCGCACATTAAAAATTATGGGCATTGGTGAAGCTAAAGTAGAAGTAATGTTACAAGACCTTATTGAAGCACAAACAAATCCAACGATAGCCCCATATGCAAAAGTGGGTGAAGTGCATATTCGTTTAACGGCTTCTGCTGAAAGCGAAGGGGTTGCACAAAATCTCATTGAGCCGATTGCTAAGGAAATTTATCATCGTTTATCTCCTAACATTTATGGTGAAGATGAAAAGTCTTTGGCTGAAACTGTGCTAGACTTATTAAAAGCTAACAACCATACGATTGCCATTGCCGAATCCTGCACAGGTGGGCTAATTGTGTCGGACTTAATTGCCGTCTCAGGCTGTTCAGAAGTTCTGCGTGAGGGGCTTATTGCCTATTCTAATGAAGCCAAAACAGCCCGTTTAAAAGTTCCTGAATTGATAATAAAGACCTATGGCGCAGTAAGCCCGCAAACTGCTATTGCAATGGCAGAGGGCGCAGCAAGAACCAGTAATGCAAGTGTTGCCATTTCTACCACAGGCATCGCCGGCCCTGATGGCGGTACATCAGAAAAGCCTGTTGGATTAGTATATATTGGCTTATATATTGAAGGACGCGAAACCCAAGTACTCACATACAACTTTGCAAGTAGCCGCAATATCATAAGAACCCGCGCTGCTAAATTTGCCATGGATGGATTGAGGCGGGCATTGCAAGAAAAAAATATAAGTATTAAAATATAAGAAAATGTCGAAGGAGAATTGAGTATGCCTAAAAAAGCAAAAGATTCCAAAAGGTCAAAAGATGTAGAAGTTTTCGATACACAGGCGGCGAAAGAGGAGGCATTACATAATGCCTTAGCCAATATCGAAAAACAGTTTGGCAAAGGCGCAGTCATGAAAATGGGTGAGAAACTTGGTAATGTAGATGTACCTGTTGTAACAACAGGTATATTAAGTATAGATGTTGCACTGGGCGTTGGAGGCGTGCCTAAAGGCAGGATTGTAGAGGTTTATGGCCCAGAATCATCGGGAAAAACCACCCTTGCCCTTCACATTGTTTCAGAATGTCAAAAGCTTGGTGGCATTGCAGGGTATGTAGATGCAGAACATGCAATGGACCCTGTATATGCCCGTAAACTTGGTGTAAATACAGATGAGCTTTATATTTCTCAACCAGACGATGGGGAACAGGCACTAGAAATTGCAGAAGCCATGGTACGCTCGGCGGCAATTGACATTGTGGTTGTTGACTCAGTGGCAGCACTTGTTCCCCGTAGTGAAATTGAGGGAGACATGGGGCAAAGCTCTGTTGGTGTACAAGCAAGGCTAATGTCTCAAGCACTGCGTAAACTGACAGGAATCACAAATAAGACAAACTGTATTGTTATTTTCATTAACCAATTGCGTGATAAAATTGGTGTAACCTATGGCAGTCCTGAAACAACAACAGGCGGACGGGCATTGAAATTTTACGCATCTGTAAGGGTAGATATTCGTGGGGCAGAAGCCATTAAAGTTTCAGATACAATTGTTGGCAAGCGCACGAAGATAAAAATTGCAAAAAATAAAGTTGCACCCCCATTCCGCACATGCGAAGTAGATATGATGTTTGGCGAAGGTATATCCAAGACAGGTGATTTGCTTGACCTTGGCTCACAGCTTGATATCGTTAATAAAAGCGGCTCGTGGTTTTCATATGGGGAAACCCGTCTGGGGCAAGGACGCGAAAATGCAAAGCAGTACCTCAAAGACAACCCTGAATTATGTCACGAAATTGAGAATGCTGTTCGCACCCATTTTGGTATGAAAACCCTAGATGCGTTAACTGCACCAGACAATTTTATAAGTGTTGACCCCGCAGAACTTGCAAAAGAGATAGAAGATGGAGACGACACCCTAGAAATTGAAATCATGGATATGGAGGATTAACCGTGAAAATCCAGCAATTTGGTGACATCAAAATTTTTGCAGCCAGTGCTAACCAGCAGCTTGCAACAGCAGTGGTGAACCATCTCGGTATGGAACTTGGAGATTCAGAAGCAGGTCGTTTTTCTGATGGCGAAATTAGTATGCGTGTGAACACGACTGTGCGTGGGGCAGATGTTTTTATCATTCAATCAACAGGCCCCCCAGTGAATGACCATTTGATGGAATTGCTTATTATGATTGACGCAATGCGGCGTTCATCTGCTGGGCGAATTACTGCGGTTATCCCTTATTATGGATATGCAAGGCAAGACCGACGCGCCCGTTCTCACGACCCAATTAGTGCAAGATTGGTTGCGGATATGATAACCACCGCAGGTGCTGATAGAATTGTGTCAATGGATTTACACTGTCCTCAAATTCAAGGTTTTTTCAATATTCCTATGGACCATTTACGTGGGTTATATAACTTTGCAAAATATTTCAAGCAAAATTTTAATGACCTTTCTGACATGGTTGTTGTTTCTCCTGACCTTGGCAGTGTGAGCCGTTGTAATGCTTTTGCTGAAATGCTGGATTTACCCTTGGCTATCGTGGATAAACGCCGCCAAAGTGACACCCATACAGAAATTGCAAACTTTATTGGTGATGTAAAAGGTAAGCGTGCAATTTTGGTTGATGATGTATTGGCGACAGGCGGTTCATTATGCAATGCGGCTGCCACGGTTATGGAACATGGGGCGAAGGCTGTTTATGCTTGTGTCACCCATCCTGTACTTTCAGGCAATGCCGTTGAAACCATTGCTAAATCCCCTCTTACACAACTGGTGGTACTTGATACACTTGAAATTGCACCAGAAAAAATGCATCCTAAAATTAAAGTCTTATCCATTGCAAAATTCCTTGGGAACGCAATTGTTTGTGTCCATGAGAATCGCTCAATCGGCAAACTTTTTAGAGATTTTGTCGCGTCAAAAGAAGAGAGTTAGTTCTTTGTATATGTTGGGACATTTAATGGCAAAGGGGCGGACGTTTATTATTCGTCAGCCCCTTTCTGTTCGCTATGGTATTGATGGGATTCTTGTGACAGGCGGGTTAAGTTTAGCCGCAAACAATAATAATTTATTTGCGCAACGCCTTGGGGCAGGGGATTTTCACCTTGCTATGCTGCAATTCTTGCCCCAAATCATTATGCTGTTTTTATTGATTCCTTCTGGGATTTTGGCTGATAGCTTAAAAAACAAACGTGTTATGGTCGTTATTGCGTTGGTTTGTTCAGGGATTTTCTTTGCATTGGCAGGGGGCGCGGCGTTTATTCCTTTACATACTATTTATTTCTTTTTAGTATTTTTGGCAATCGCAAACATTTCCAATGGAATGTACAATCTATCATGGCAGGGTTATTTCCCAGAGGTTGTCAGTGCGAATCCTGAAGCTCATGAAAACCGCAACAATGTTTTAACCTTTCGTGCAAGAATGGTTATGATTGTTAACTTTAGTGTGCCGTTGGTTGTTGGTGTGATTTTAACGGCTATCACAAGCCATGAAGGCAAAGTTGCTGCCCATCAAGCTTTCTATGGATTGGCGGCAGTGATGTATTTTTCAAATGCCTTTCATTTTCGTAAAATAAAAGCGACACAATCAGCCATACCCAAGGGAATTTCCCGTACAGAAATGAAAGAAGCCGTCCGCAGAATGGTTAAGAACAAGCCATTTATGCTTTTTACGTTGTTAATTTTGTTTTTTCATATGATGTGGCAAGCGGACTGGACGCTGTATTTTATTGGTCAAGCAAATTATTTGTATATGAATGAGCTAATGTTATCAATGGGGCCTGTGACGGCCACTGCGGCACAGCTGATTACATTAAAATTTTGGAGCAAAAACAATGTCCGTCAAGGTGTAGACAAGCCTCTTGCTTATGGAATGTTTAGCCTTGCCCTTTGCCCGTTGGCTATCATTATTGGTGTAAGTTTACCTTTAAGTGTTGGACCTTGGGTGTTTTTAGTGATTCATTTTATTGGACACTTGGGCTTTGCTAATATCGCACTAAATTTATTTCAATCTTTACTAAAAGTGGTTGACGAGGAGTATCGCAGTTTTTTTATTTCCGTGTATACATGTGTGATTACCCTCTCAAATGCACTCATGCCTGTTGCAGGTGTGGCAGTGTATCGCGCATTTGGAGGCAACAGGCAAGGGCTTATTTATACTTTTTTCATCATGTTTATACTGCGCATTTTAGTGGGGATATTGTGGCTTATACGTTGCAAGTACGCTAACAAACCTTCTACCGCCTTACCATCTGAGGCATAGGCTGACTTTCTTGTGCAGGTGCCCGACGGTTTTGCCACCATTCCACCACACGAAAACGCACGGCTATTCCTGTAGATTCGCTTTCTTGATAAGTCAATAAACGAAATCCCTCTTGAGACAGTGTATCTTCCATTTGCTGCCGTCCACTGTCTGTGGCTGTCATGTCCATGTAGCAAAGGGGAGGAAACATCAAGCACCACCAGTTACTTCCTGCGCCATTACCTATGATAATTTGCACCGCTTCATACTCTCCCGGTGGGAAAGCCATGCCGCCATAATGCCGTGTTGGAAAAAACACTTGTGCAATATTCGCACTGACAGGATGGTCAAATCCTTCACGCCGAACAGATTTTTCTGCATATGCCTGAATTGAGGGAAGATACTCTGTTAGGATGTTGCGTGTCTCTTCAATAGACCTATTGTCTGCAAGCACACCAGAAAATTCTGAAAGCACATCTAATCTAACCCGTTCTTTTAATGCTTGGTCAATATCGTCATCACTATGAGCCATAACATGAAAGCGAATAACATTGTCTGCAATATCTCGCTGAACCGTTTGTGAGTATACGTAAGAATACCCTGCAACCCCAATGGCAAATAGTAACCCTACACATAGTGATACACCTAAAATTTTACATTCTTGCTTCAACTTATTTAGCATAAAAATCCTCCCTTAATGATGTTCTTCTGTTTATATAGGGATGATTGCCATGTTTTGTGTAGTCTAAACATTTTTAAGGAGGAAACTCGTGACCAATCCTTTAAGCGATATTCGTCACTATAGCCCTACAATGACAATATCTCAAGTGATGAAATTTTGCGAAAAAAAATCATTACACATTACGCGTGCAATGATTCAAAACTATATTCGTGATGGATTACTTCCACCGCCTGTAAATAAGCGATTTTACACCCATAATCATCTTGCGGCATTGGTCATGATTGACCGATTAAAAACAGTTTTTGATATTCCCACAATTCAAAAGGTTTTAGTGCCGCAAATGGATGATGAAGGACTACCCATGAACAGTTATTCAATGCTCATTCAAAAAACGGACAAGCTTATTCAAAAATGGGCTGAGGTTTCGGCAGAAATATTAAATGAAGAAGATGATGATGGTGCGTTGCTTACGATGAGTACGGCGGCAATGCTTAAATCTATGATTTTGTAAAGGAGACGAAGACGCGATGAAAACAAATTGGATTATTATAGCTGTATCCATTACAATTGTAGCCATATTAGTTACAGGTGGGGTTTTTCTTTTTCATGGAACATCTCAAGGCGTGGATGATGTATTGGCAATGGTGGCACAAGCTCCAGAAGCCACACCAACCCCAATGCCTAACCCTACACCAGAACCAACCCTTATACCAGAGCCAGAGCCTAGCCCAACGCCAGAACCTACAGTATATCGTGCGCGTTTGGCATTTGTTGGTGATGTCATGTGTCATCAAGAACAACTGGATGCCGCACGAGTATCTGCTGGGGTATATGACTTCAATTACAAATTTCGTTACATTGCACCATATATACAAAGGGCGGATTTTGCAATTGCCAATTTAGAAACCACTTTAACCCACGGCAGATATGCTGGCTGGCCCTTATTTCGTTCGCCCCGTGCGCTGGCAGAAGCTTTGTTAAACGCGGGCTTTGATTATGTAACCACAGGCAACAATCACAGTTTTGACGCTTTTGTGCCAGGTGTTCAGTCTACAATTGAAATTTTAAATGATGTAGGCTTGGGTTTTACAGGTACATTTCTTACACCCGAAGACCGATATGAGGTCACTCTGGTAGAAGTTAACGGATTTACTTTCGCGCTGATAAATATGACAATGCACACCAATGGAATTGACCTTGGAGACTACAACTTTATGGTGAAAATTGTCTACCACGACCTTGTAGCCCAGTCACGAATTGACTATGAAGTGATTGAACAAAGTATAGCCCGTGCCCGCGCATTAAATCCTGATTTTATCGTCATGTTGCCCCATATTGGCATAGAATATTATGGCACAATGAACCGTGCAGGCGGAGGGCATCAGTGGGATACCTTTGACCAAACCGACACGCGTTGGGTAAATTGGATGCGCACTTTTCACTTCATGTTAGAGTCTGGTGCAGATATCGTTATGAACCACCACCCACACACGCTACTTCCCGCAGAGTTTGTATATGTCACAAACCCAGACGGTACAGTGCGCCGTGCATTTATTGCCCACTCTATGGCAAACTTTGTATCAGCCCAACGCACTCAACCTCGTGAAACCAGTGCAGTTTTCTACCTAGATTTTGAACGGGTTGGAGATGGACAAGCAGAAATTGTAGGTGCATCCTATGTTCCTATTTGGGTAAGAATGATTGACCCCACGCGAAATGGGCGTGATTTTACAGTCATGCCAGTCACCCAAACTTTGCGTCGTGTAGAAGCAGGTGACTATGCAGACCTTCGCCCGCAAGATATAGACCGTTTGCACCAAGTCCAGCTAGATGTCACGCACATGCTGTCAGGCGCACCAATTCCCACAGAATATATGCAAGACGAATATGAAATTACCCGCAGCAGAACTATTGAAGAATTTCCAGGGCTTCCGCTGTGGGGAACACTGCCTTGGCGGTAATATTGAAAAAATATGTAATAAAAAAAGATGGAATCGGAAAACCGAAGCCATCTTTTTTTAGTTAAAGCTTGAGATAAATCTTAGCCAAGAACAACTGTACCATGGTCAAAGCTGATTGGTAGCAAGAATGCATTAGCTAGGAAGCGTAGTGGAACGAATGTGCGGTCAGCAGAAATGATGGTGCTGACTGAGTTCGCTGGGCCTGAGCCAGAGAAGCTTGCGATATCATGTGTCACACCGTTGATTGTTGCAGTGTTAGAACCAACTTGCAATACAACAGTAACAGGTGAACCATTTGAGTCTGGGCCAGAGAAGGTTACTGTTTGAGTTGCTTCTACCCATTCGATGTCTCCGCCAATGAAGTCAGCAAAGATACGAGGGTTAAGCATAGAAACAACGTTTCCGTCAGCTGGGTTAGACCACAACATGAGTGCATTTTCT
>Ga0123352_10009556_pt1 | contig 15174 bp, 8 predicted proteins | sample TergutLab28metaG_FD_89700 | JGI IMG/M metagenome (GOLD analysis project Ga0123352, IMG submission 89700) | Labiotermes labralis P1 segment gut microbial communities from Petit-Saut dam, French Guiana - Lab288 P1 | ecosystem: Host-associated > Arthropoda: Insects > Digestive system > Gut ... | reverse complement strand
TTAATTAGCACACCAACTAATGCACATACATACAATTTTTTACATTAAAACATTTAAAATCGCTCCAACATGTTTCGATCCTAAGATCATCTTCAGGGAGCTACACTGTTCCTTGCTAAAGTCGCATTTTTAAAACCACTCACTGAATCAGTGATTGTTTTTAAAAATGCGTCTTTAGCAAGGAACAGTGTAGCTCCCTGAAGATGATCTTAAGGATCGAAACATGTTGGAGCGATTTTAAACGTTTTAATGTAAAAAAAATTATGTATGTGCATTAGTTGGTGTGCTAATTAAATGACACTACGAAATGCGCGGTGCAACGATGAAGATTATTCCTCTTCAGTTAGTTATGTACCATCGCAATAACAACGAAGCACCCAAATTAACAAAAGCTTTAAAATCTATTACGAGCAGGACATTTTGCCTAACAAATATTTGTAAACTTGTGTATTTCTCTCAATCCCTCAATGTAAACATTGGAGTAGCTACATAAAATGCGTGTTAACAATAAATAAAGTTCAAGTCCAGGATCACGTGCCTGTATTTGACACAGAAATACTGGATTCTATTGTTTTGTTTATCCTGCAGCTTTCACTCTAGCACACACAAAAAAGAGACAACTCGGTAGGACATCTTTGATGGAACCGAAAGTCGCCAAAGAAATAGTACAGGCACAGTGGCGCTTTTGTATTTCCATTCAAATTCCGTTAATTCTTTACGCCTGAGTTTCCACGCTTCAGATGTCTTGCTTTCTTAGTCTGATTTCTTCTACTTACTCATTCCAGATTATTTTGGCATCTGAGTACACTCAGGGATACACAGTTGATAGGGCTCCTCTGTACGAGAAATCGGCCCATTGCAGAGACCTCTACCTGACAGCACGCAACATTCACAATAAATAAACATTCATGCTCCCGGCGGGATTCGAACTCCCAATCCCAGCAAGCGAAAGCGCCCGCTTATCTATGCCTTCAACTGCACGGCCACCGGAATCGGATGCTTCAGATATCTGCCTCTATTTCTATAGCTGAATTCTGTTAAATTAGTTCACACGTGCCCTTTTCTACACACTGAATCACTCCGAATACTCTGTACAATAAAAATTCCCTTCCTTTTCGCAGTTCTTCTAAAAACGCGCTGCAACTAAACAGTTCATTACCACAGTCTTATAAAAATTATAACTATCAAGGCTACATTATTCACAGCTGTGGTGTCGGACGGTGACGTCTTTATAACGTAAACAATTGCCAAACATGGAATCAAACGCGCATACAGAAGCTTCAGTTAGACGAAGCTTATGGGCCAATAGCACATGGCTACAGTGGTAGAAACGGAGACAACACAATGATAGGACTTAATGTATAAGGACGACCACGATACAGTGTGTGAGACAAGGGCAGTTTCGAATACTTTTGAAACAGGTCAGAGAGTGTAGGTGGGAATCAAATGAATGTGGAATTTTAGTGGAAAAACCTCTTCGAAAATAATTACTTGAAAGGAATTTGGGGCAACATCATCTGCTTGTGTTTTTTAATCATTAGCAGTCTGGTCCATACACACACAAAACACCCGAATACTACACTTTCGTTGATTATTTTTATACAACACGTTTCGGTCGATCAATCGACCGTTATCAGGTAGACATGTACCCTGTAATAAAACAGTTCTATTGCAAATAGTTATATTGCCCCACATTTTACAAATAATTAAAATAAACTGTTCCTTACTTTCATAGGAATCCAAAAGTATTTATATTTTTCACAGACGATAGCAAGAAATAGTTACCAATTGTCAAAATCCAATATTTTTGCTAGCAGTACAGGATGTTCAATAGGTTTGGGTACCCAGACTTTGGCGTTGAAATATGTACAACATGCTTTAGCCTGCAGCCCGGACACTACTCCAGCATAACCGCACTTAACCTCCAACATACAGCAAACCAAGAACCAAACGACCAATGTGGTAATCAACATCATAGTCACGAGCTCCTGATGATGGGCATAGTAGTGACCGAAACATGTTGAGCCTATAAGAAGTATAATAAAATAACAAGTGGCATCTAGTTGGTTTTTATTCTTCAGTTAACATCAAATAAAATAAGAAAATTTAACACCACACGTAGTCCGTAAATGGTAATTTATTTCGATTTGCCTTTATAATTAACTTTAAACAGGTTCAATATATTTACAAACTGGTATTGTTTACAGTACCGCACGGCTAATCGAGTTCGCATGAAATTGCCAGTTGCGTGTTGCATAACCTCACAGTAAAAATGTAAAGCAGTCCCGTTACAGGCCTGGACAGTCCCAGAGGGTTCTTAGGAAGTTAAGGTTCCCAGTTTTCGCGACAACGGCACAGGATGGTGGTAGGTTGTCAGCCTTACACACCGGCCGCCTTTACCCCCAGGAAATTCTCCTGATACTCATTTCTGTTAGAGGCTGAGTCGACCCCAGGATTTTGTGTCAATGAAAAATTCACTTAAACCAGCTGGGATCGAACCAGCGACCTTCCGATTTGTAGCACAGCACCTTAACCACTGTGTACCGCGGTCCCCTATTCTCACAGTAGGCCTGTATTATATAGAAATCTCTATAACTTCATTTTATGATACTTTGGATTGTAGTCGCAAACATTTTGTGGAATAGTTTACTTTTTATTATTCCTCTTTGTGGAATAATATTTAATTATTCTATCGGAATAATTGTGAAGAGGGGGGGGGGGCTCTTCATGAGCACTCTTTTCCTTTAAGTGTTTGTAAACTTTTATAAGCCAAGGTATAGTGTTCGGGTGTTGTGTGTTTGTGTAAACAAGATTGCTAGTGGTCGGTTGAAAGGCGATACGCAAAAGAGGAGTCTAAGGATGGTAATTCTATTAAAGCCACCTTTTCAGCATGACTTAGTATCATGGCCAGCGGAGGGGTGCAGCTGGTTCTGCTACCACAGAGTCAGGTTACACCTGCAGTGAAAACGAAAACGTGTAAAAGTACTCGAACTTGAAACCGACAAGATGCTTGTATTGTGACATGAATTTCACAGTCAGAGGCAACAGTTGCATTGCCTCTGCCGACTTCGAATTTGCGGTTGAAAAAATGCTTGCGTGTGCGCTTCACCTCATATAAAACAAACTTAATATGTTCTATTCACCTAACCGAAAGGCTGCACAAGTAAAGTTGTCAATGTACACGTAGCCCACGTTAGCCGTACAACTGAAATTACTGTAAGGAATAAAGGTTAGTAGTTGGGGAAAACGCGTTTTGATATCAGTTTGCTGAAGTCGCATGCTCTGAGGTTACGCGCAAGCCTATGTTATAGAGTAGCAGGTCGCTGGGAGTCGGGAAGGTATCCTAGCACAAACCGAGGGTGAGCACAGTGATGTTTGTTTCAGGCGTGTCGTTCCAGTTATCATTTTCGAGCACAGATCAGAAGCTACTAGTTGACAGCTAGACGTGTCTATGAAAATTATGAATTCAAGCGGTAGTACTGACAATGAGGAATTTCTGGGTAACTCTTCATTGCTACAAGAATTACCTGTGCGAGAATATCCAGTGCGCCCTGTCAGTGTTAACAGATATAATTTCGGGCAATACCACCACGTGTATAAAGAGTTAAGAAATTATCCAAGTCGATTTTTCGAATATTTAAGAACGGTAATTGAAACCTTGCTTTAATAAACAAGAATTTTAGACAGTCTGTCTTCCATTTTTACGCCAGTCACTGTAAGGGACAGGCCTGCCCATAACACATTTATTTCTGACACACACATTGCAGACTCCTTGGACAAGTGATCAGTTCGTCACAAGGCTTGAGACAACAAAACCTATAAAGATTTGGGACAAACATCCCCTCCAGAAGCGGGATTCGAATCAGTGATCTCAACAACCAGGCGGACAAGACCTTCTCCCCAGACCGCATGGCCACCAAGACTAGTATACACACGATTTGCATGCTTATTAAAATGACTTAGTGCTTGTATTACTGTAGGATGCGATTACAGACACCATTTCGGTATAACGCACTGCGGGCAATAAATCCTACTATGGTGTTCTGCGCATGCGTAACTTCCGAACAGATCGCTTAAAGATCTTAGAAAATTACAGCATTTTTCCAGATACCAGTGATTTATGTAGCGACCGGACAGATTTTGGTTCGGTTCGTTTTGTGCACTCCATTGTCCCATCCTTCCTGCCAGGCGGCCGTCTAGTGTACCACCAACCATCTAGGCCAGCGTTTCTCAACTGCCGGACCGCGGCCCAGTACCGGGCCTTGTAATCAAGTATACCGGGCCGCGAGAGATTCTCCTGGAATTGATAATTCATTTAAATGTAATTTTATATTTGTCAGTATGCCACACCCTACACATAAGTGTACTAATAATCTTTATGATTATGCCATAATTAATTATTAATACTTAATGTTAGTTTAATGTATGAACTTAAAAAAAATTGGAAAAGTCCTGACGAGTAAATCTGTTGGGACCGGGCCCTCGTCTTATGAAAAAAGAATTTACCGGGCCGCGGTCTCACAAAGATTGAGAAACACTGATCTAGGCTTCGTTTTGCACATACCCTTAAAAAGATACTACTTTTCTCGGAAAACCGAGCCTTCTGTTCCCTCCAAAGGGAACATTCGGGAAGGCCAGCACTACACCACAATGTCCATATCGGCTACCCGTTTTGTTAATGTATTATGTCGAGATAGTTCACAGTTACGAATATAAAACTAACTCATTAATTCACCTGTCGTCGACGCTATGTCCTGACGCTTAAAAACGCCGTTAAATAAGGCATTTTAAAAAAAGAGTTCGTGTTTGTATGTGCTAACCCACATGCTGAATCTCCCACAGAGTCTAATGGATTTAGAATATTCAGGAACTCCGCACTTAAAATTATCAGCCTAATTTCCCCCTCATCCCCTCCCCCCAACGATTTTGTACTCCTTTTAAACACGGATCCTAAATAGAATGTCGTCAGATTTTTTCCAAAAACCTTTCACGACACAAAAACCTGATGACTGTGTCACCGCATAACTTGAACTTGTGAGGTGGCAGAAATTCATCTTTTTGGTCGTAAGAACCGAACCGTTTGATTGGCCGCGAATTTAACCGTATTAACAGTGGAAATTAGGTAGCAAACATATTTGGCTACCATCACCGGTATGCTGTTGATACCAAGCCTCAAAAAACAGTATACATGATGTTAACTGCAAAAGTTGTCGAAATTTTACGAAGGGTTACGTCTCCTGTATTACAGTTTTATATCTTCCATCTCACGGAACAAAATATAGTTTGAAATACATGTGTAGAAATAGGTAGTCTACCTGGAACATAAGCGCAGTTTTCTTTGTGACGAGACAACACACCCTGTTTTAAACCGCTCTTTGCTCTTTATGACATAGTTTGGTCAGAAATTCTTCTTACAAATCGGATGGTTTCCACATGCATGATCGGTTTATTTGGAACCGTCAGTCAGTGCTACAAGGAATATAATGACTTACTGTGTTTCGCGCGGCACCGTCACTGTAGAAATCAGAAACGTGCGGTAGCATGTAAAACGAAATATTTAGGGTTTAACCTTGTGGCTTCTCATCAGTGAGACCTGAGTTTGAACATGAAAGCCGGCATTTTCAACGATCTCCCATTTTCCTTTCATATAATTATCGCAGGCAAAAATAACCTCTGTATATATTCAGTAACATTAAAGTTTTGTTGGTTAATTTAACGATTTTGTGTGGGCACGAAAGTTTCAGACTTTTTCAATTTACCTGTCCCTGTAGTCTGCAGAAAAGTCATGAAGTTGACCACACACCACCGCCTAGGGGCGAGGTTAGGAATGGTTGTAACCATACTTCCACGCCCTTATGTATCCATATGGCGTGCAGACGGCCAATTTCTTCTTTTCTTTCTTGCTGAAATTAACATGATATGGATACTTCTTTCCCACGCCGTACAGAAAATACGACTAATAAATATCATCCTCTTCTATACACGCGTGACTGAAGATTCTACTGTAACATGGTTCTTGTCTTACTTACTTACTTACTTACTTATTCTCTCCATGGAGCAGAATCCTTCTTGAGAAGCCAACCGGTTCTCAACTAGTCAAGAAATTCCCCTAATTTTATGGAATCCGAATGTTCATTATCGCGTTTACAAGAGCCCGCCACCTGTCTCTAGCCTGAGCCAAATCAACAGTCCATGTCCCCTCTTCCCACTTCCTGAAGATCCATCTTTATATTATAACCTCATCTACGCCTGGGTCTCCCAAGTGGTTTCCTTCCCTCAGGTTTCCCCACCAAGATCCTGTACATATTCCTCCTCTCCCTCATATATGCTACATGACCTGCCCATCTCATTCTTCACGATTTGGTCACTCGAATAATACTTGGATGTACAGATCGTTCAGCAATTCACTGTGTATTTTCCTCTAATCCACTGTCACCTCGTCCCTCTTAGGCCCTAATATTCTCCTCACACCCTATTCTCAAACACACTCAGGCTACTTTCTTCCCTCACTGTGAGCTACCAAGTTTTGCACCCATAAAAGACAAAAAGCAAAATTATAGTTCTTCATTTCTTAATCTTTATGTTTCTGGATAGCAAAATGGAAGACACAAGATTCTGCACCAAGTGATAGCAAGCATTCCCTGACTTCAATCTCCTCTTAATTTCTTCCTCAACAGAATTGTGATTCGTTAGGGTTTTTCCCAAATATTTTAATTGTTCCACCCTTTTTAAGGAACTATTATCAATCTACATATTCTGAGTTCGTCCGGCATTCTAATGTCGAGGCATGACCATGCACTTAGTTTTATCAGCATTTACTTCCAGTCCAGTCTCACTTATAATAACTACTGAAGTTTCTCTATTTTTCTTTATATTATGTACGCTTCCACCAAATACGTTTCGGCATAAACCAAAAGCTGAAGTGTACCATGTAATTTCAAGCCATCCTGGTTTACCTGAACCCTTCTAATGGCGTATTCTGAAGCGGAGTTGAAAAACAATGGCGATAAAGCATCTCCTTGTTTCAAACCATTCGTAATAGGAAACATATCAGACAAATTTTTGCCTACCCGGACCGTGCTGTAGGTTTCATTCAGACATTTTTTATTACCCTTAATAGATTCACGAGGATACCAGACTCAAAGATAATGTTATAGAACACCTCCCTCCAAACTGAATCGTAGGATTTCTTGCAGTCTATAAACAGCTAATTCAATGCTTCGTTGTATTCCCATTTTTTCTCAAGTATTTGAAAAATGCAGAATATGTGATCAGTAGGTGACCCCTTTGCTTCCAATTCCACACTGATGACCCCCAATAATTTCCTCTGCCTATTTAGTTGACCTTGACAGCAGGACGATGGATATAATTTTCTATGTAGTTGTAGAATGTGATATGCCTCTATAATTTCTACAAGCCATTTTATCGCCCTTCTTATAAATAGGTACAGTGATCGACTCCTTTCACTCCCCAGGGAATTCCTCCATATTCCAAATAAAGTTAATAATTTTTTTATTTCAGAATGAATTGCACTATCCTCTGTTTTAATCAGTTGTGCTGGAATTGATCAGTACCATGTGATGTGATTGTGTCTTTTTAGCTTTTCAATAGCCATCTCAAACACAAAGGCACTCGGCTCAGGTACTAGTGGCTCTTCTGTATGTATTTCAGTCTGCCTAAAATCATTAAACTTATGTACATTCCATCGCTGAGAGAGATGTTTCTTCCACCAAGCCAAAATATTGTGGGAGTCTGTCACCAATTCACTCTTCTCATCCTTTACTGTGGTAGTTCTAGGTTGCTAATCCTTTTTAAAGTCACTGATGTTCCTATACAAGTCTCGAATGTGTTATATCTTATTGTTGGTTTTAGGTTCATCCATTTCAGCGTTCAGATATTCCTCCTCTTCTTCCTGAAATGTCTACTAGCTTCTCGTCTTACATTTTTGTAAATTAGCTACATTTTCTTTGGCTTGCATTCTGTAACCACAGCAGTTTAGACAGCTTCACGCCCGCAAAAACCGAAGTCCCAAATAATAAGAGCCGTCAAGTTCATAATACGCACAGTAAAGTGGTGTCGCACGTCCTGAATTACCCCACGCATCCTGTCAAGAAAGCTGTGCAGCATGTACTGTGTGGGAAAAGTGTAAAGTTTTCAACGTGTTCATGCAGGTTTACAACACAGAGTGGTCGGAAAGGCCCATTCCCCCCACCCCCACCCCCGGCTCCCAAGAGCGCAAGTGTTTGTTTCGGAAAAACATTAACGTCAACAGAAGTCACCACAAACGTCCATTGCCTCTGCAAAAAAAAAAAATTGATGCTTCACCATGTGCAGTGATATGGCGTCTCGCCACTGCCGGCGCGACAACACAGATAGTAACATAGTTGGCTCGAGTTTTCAGTTGTGCGAACCACTGAAAATCCACGCTTCGAAACACTTCGGCCACTTCATATCAAAACCGCACTTGATACCGGGAACAACCTGTTACCGACCAAATGCGAGCTATCCTTACTCCAGAACTTCTCCACACTCAGCTGTCGCTTGGATCACTCAGAATTCAGGTCGGATAGTGGGGGAAACAGCACTTCCCGACGATCTTTTGGTAACCATTGGGCTTTAAAAATTTGCGGCTGCTCCTACACTACGTCATTATATCTTTTCAAAGAGATGATTAGGACATGATGTTAATAATCAACGAACATTACAAATGAGAAAAAAACTTGTCCGAAAGTAAAGTACTCCTTGTAATAAAGCTAGAAGCCATCAAGGTGTAAGAGAAGTGGAGGTACGATTCCGTCACTTCTTGACATCGTCAAAATACGAAACTGAGCGGTGAGCTTCACGCCTTTCGTCTTACCCCACGGTAAAAGCCACTATCGCCCACTGGGTAGGAGGGAATGTGGGGCCCATAGCGGGTCTAGACGCTGTGAAGGACCTCAAAAAATCTCTGCCCTTCCCAGTCATTGAATCCAAATGACTACTCGTCCAGCGACTAGCATAGAGACACTTTTGAATTACTTATTTTTTCCAGAATTTGCCCTAAAACTAAATTCACACCGCATGAAAATATTACGCAACAGGAACCTTGAATATTAGTGAGTCAATATGACAAGTAAGTTTGATGTTTGTGTAATATAAACAGCCAACTCGATGCAACAATAATAATTTTATTAATAATTTCAATCAGCTCAACATGATTCGGGCGATAATTTCGCCCATCCTCAGGAGCACTAGACCGTGGTAGCTTGTGGTATAAAGCACCGACAATGCTGCCTGCTGGTGACCAGGATGAGGTGGAATAAGTAACCCTCCACACATCTTTTAGTCTTAGGCCCTTAGGCTACATTTTAATATTGTCATTCCATCTAAACCCAGGTATTCCAAATAGCCTCTTCCTTTCAGGTTTTCCGACAAAAAATAAATGTGGACGCATTTCTCATGGTTCACATTCGTACTACATTTCCTACCCATGTCGGTCATCACAGCAGGCAAATTAATCTCCCGGCGACCTAAAAGTACAAAAATTACAATCAAGTGACCTACAGTTGCGAGGAAGATAAAGTAGTGACTGACTGTGAATAAGACTGGTGTCGTCTGTGATGTGATGTCTTATAGATGTTTTAGTGGAGCCCCGTAGCACAAGTAGACTATATGAATAAGCATAAGGATTACTGTTCTAACCTTATGAACTACACAAAGGGTTACTCTGAAACGTCGGTAAAATTCTACCAGAATACAAGATGTCACATCTCAGAGGACCGCAGTTTTCGTAGTGATCACCGTGAAAACCTAAAGTCATACAAAATTCTTAGTTTTTTTTTTTTTCTGACGGTATGATGTTATTGTGCCAGTGGGTGAAAGGTGACTGTTCGCAAACACATGCCACACCGTGATGGTGCATGTGGGAGCGACATAATCTTAGAACTTCGCGCATTCTTAATCTCAGCACAAAAATAGCAACAGCTTCCAGCAATGACAGTTTTAACCCTGGAGTAAAGCCTTTGTAGCCGATAGGAAGGTGGGTGGTCGTCACAAGCGATCCGACAACAATGACTTGGTCCTGCGTCGGAATTCGCAGTAGAGTAGACCAGAATATTTGAACTACCTGTCACATAACCTTTCGTATCACAATGAGAGTTATTTGCAGCTGGGTGGATGCTAGGTGTATCAAGGGTAGTGGACATTTAAATCTCTGAATCCTAAAATTCGTGTGAAATTTAAAATTCATTTCCTTCTTCGGAGATAACAGGCCGTGTCCATTGTAAAAATAACGTTTGGGCAATAATATGCATATACTGTTACACGGAACACGCAAATACAATAAGTGAGAACATGCAAGGTTACTGAATGTTAGAGCAGAATATAGAGGTAAAGCAGTCCCATTACATGCCTGGAGTGGCACAGAGGGTTCCAGGAAGTTAAGGTTCCCAGATTGTATGACAACAGCACGGGATGGTGGTAAGGTTGTCAGCCTTAAGCACCGGCCGCCTTTACCCTCAAGAAATGCTCCTGGTACTCATTTCTGTTAGAGGCTGAGTCGACCCCAGGGCCATAGTGCGGCCGGAAGGATTATGTCAATGAGAAATTCCAATGACACCATCTGGAATCGAACCAGCAACCTTCCGATTTGTAGCACAGCACCCTAACCACTGCGCCACCGCGTGCCCCTTACACATATACGAGCACCTGATATAATGTTTGGTTTGTGATATAATATTTCGTTTGTGATGAAGCGAATTGAAAACTTCGCACTTCGGTAACAGTGTCATCAGGTTCAAACCAACTGGAGACACCAGTCCATCAGATGGAATTATCTTTAACTTTATTTTCATGATTAACGCGTTTTTATGGAAACGTTAGAGCTTGGTTAGTGAAAAATATTCTAATACAATTGTCATTGGACAAGTAAATGCAAGTGATTTGTGATTTTTTATATCTTTAAAAGGAATATTATCGACTGTCGATTGTTATTGTTATCAGTATGCACAATAAACGAGAAAGATGTAGCTAAATCTGCACGGGTTGAAAGTACACCGCGACAAAAGACAAATATTGGGCTATATAAACATAGGTGTGAAGCACAATTTACGGCCTTCTGAAAATTAGATAAAATGTCGAGCTTAAGCGTCAACAAGTCGATCTAAAACTCACTTTTGTGTCTGTAACTTTCACAGTGACAACGCAACAATGTGCATGCAGTCTGGCGGCCGCTAAATAACATCAGTATGTTCCTTCCATTCGAAGCGACAAATTCGTGAACTGGCTGAAAGCAGTTGTGCTGAAATGGCTGATATGCATCTGGTGTTTGGCCGAGTCTGTGACAATGAACGTAAAGCGCACCGTAACGCCAATAGCATTGCCGTATCTTCTAATTCCACATGGGAAACATTTTTCCGACGCTGTTGAAAGGCTTGAGGAAAACAGAACGTTTAATGCGCAGGTTGCAGGATGCCGATTTCAAAATCTGAAGACGTTGCTTGGCCAGCAAATTCTCCCGATTCCACCATCCATAAATTTTATTTTCTGGAGTATGTGTTTTGCAACTTATTCTTAACTATCACAGTTAAAATCTCAAAACGTAAAATCAATTGAAATTAGTTAAGAATATTGCAATCAGTAACGCTGAATTTATACTACGGTTACCACAACATTTAACTAGTAAGACGAGTACATAAAACATTTTATTGTAAGAAAATCGCAATAATGATGGAAAATAGTATATCTTATTTTACCTTATGCATTTACTACCGTATTTCTTTAGTTTGTTTCCCTGGGCCCTAGAGCAGAGCGTTAAAAAATAGTCCTGATTGGTGTGACGGACTTCGACTAAACACAAAATGTCACTCCATGGCGTCAAATCTTAAGTTTGAGGTTAGCACAATTGCCATAATGCCAAAGTTAATATTTGAAGATTTGACGGAGATATAAGGTGCAGACATATTTCGGGCGATCAGCTGTGTCAGCTCCGAGTGGAAGACCAGCATGTCGGACATTTCTACTATCTCCACTTTCAGAATTGTTGGTTTGACATTACACCCTAATGACTGAGACATTTAAATTATTATGGAGTGACATAAGAATTCCGCACCAAACTGACGGTGATGGTCACCTGACAAGCTTTCGCCACAACTGCCATCTCGTATGACTTAATTTAAATAACTATAGAATTAACAGAAATACCGGAATTCCCAACTCCGGAACACAAGACGAGTTCAAATTTAATGTACAGATTACAAGTTAAGGATGCGGTGGTGAAAACAAGCGATTATCAAGAAGGGAAATATATAGGACTATCAAGAACACAGGAAAGAAACACATCGAAAGAAAGCAGTGAAATAAAGAACGTGCCCAGAAGTTCCCGAAATCATACAAAGTACCGAGAATGTCTAGTTGTGCAGCAAGCTGCCACTAGTTGCATTTGTATTCTTATATGCTGAGACAAACCATCGCGATTTGCAGCTACCAATCTCTGCGTTTCTTCTCAGTTGGTATTTATTACTGCGCACAGTAAGCGTGATTTGCAGATTTTTATGCCCCGTTTGAAGGAAGAATGCATCTGCGTTAATTTAGGCATAAACTCGGGAAAACTGCACCAGAAACGCAAGATATTCTCAAAGCTTTTTGTGTGACCATGCCGTAGACAAACGGAGACTTGTGCCTGGATTTCTCATTTCAAACAGGGGAAAACTGTTTGAACATTGTGAGTCGTCGTCCAAAAAGTATCCAGAATTGTCAACGAACAGAGGAGTTATTTCGGAAATCGTTGGCAGGTTAGGCCTCTTGTGTTAAAAGAAACAGCCCTTTCTAAAGGAAGACTGCAACATGCAGCCAATATCCGTGAAATGGGTGCCTCGATTGCCCACCAAAGGTTAGATGGACTCTAGATGGTCATAACAGCAAACAAAACTTGTTGTTTATTAATAAGCCTGGAACACCATACAGCAGCACTACAGTGGAAGGTCGCACTCTGCACATTCGAAGAAAGCGAGGCAAGCTGTTTTCAACACGAAGGGCACATTGGTGATCTGTTTGGTTATAAACGCACTGTCACCATCTAACTGTTTCTACGGGACAAACGGTTAACCAGCGTTGATTACAAGAGGTTTTGTAAAATATGAAAGATCAAGTTCGCCGAAAACACCCGTAACGTTAGCGGAAAACAGATTGCTTATTTTGTCACTGCAACGCGTCAGGGCACAACGTTTGCCAGTGCATCAAATTTTGGCTGCATATAAACAGAGTTATGGCATCCCATATTCCTTATTCTCCAGGTTTGATCCTTGTAATTGCTTCTTGTTTCCGAAAATGAAACTGCATCTACGAGGGTTTCTTCTGCAGGGTATTCTCCAAATTCGGAACAATAACTGACCTTTCTACACGTGACTACAGAAACTCATTTCCAGCGGTGTTTCCAGCAGTAGCCGAAACGCTGCAACTTGCATAATATTGGCAAGGTTAAAGAACCAGTGACAGAGGCTAACATCAGAAAGAAGGCGATATTGCTAGATGACCCGATGACAGTTGATGTTACAGGCTTTGTAATCCCAAATACACAACTGAAAAAGAAGTATTTACCACTGAGTTCGGACAAACATGTGAGCGCCTCAATCGTTCTAGTCAATGCATATAGAAATTTATCATTAGTGAACAAGATAACCGTCAGGACACTTGCTTGTTCTTGGTTAATAAGCACCTCCGTCGTCTTTCCAAGCCAAGTTTCATTTCTGAAAATTTCGTCTTGCTGCTGATATATACAACATAGAAATACAATTGTACTTTTCTTCCGTATAAAACTGGGAATTGATCTTTCGGCGTTATGATAAAACATAAAATAAAGGTGAGTTTTAAGATTTCCTCGAGGGTGAAAATTAAGATCGTGGTAATGAGGTTACGCATCCGGTTTTGTTATAGTAACAAGAAAGAAAGTTATCTGTCAAACACAACTATGTAATTGGAAATCAGGGAATCAGTTAAAATTAAGTCATTATCAGGATGTGTAAAGATATGAATTAGATACAATTTTACATCCGTCTGTATTAAATATGTAAGATGAGGTCACAATCACTTTTGATAAAAATGTGAACAAATATCGTGTCGTAAACCTTCCCTTCTATAAAGCAAATACGCTTTAGACGACACAAAGTTAAGAACTAACTAATATATAACCACAATTAAAACACTGAATGCGGCAGGTCTCGTGTGAGTTTCCTTCACTACACAGTTCTGCTTTTATTAAAAGTATCTCGCGAAGCAGCCCTCCAGGTGCGAAATTCAAAATTCAGCGAAATGCTTAAATTCTTACTCCTGCTGTTGCTTACTCAAAGCCGCTCACTTTCCAAAGCTTTACCTTGACTTTGGCCGAATCTTACCAGAAGGAATTGTACTCAATGCAAAGGAAAAATCAGAGCAGAAAATTTTTTCCCCCACCCACTTACGTAATATTAAAAGTAATGTCTCCTATTACGCCAACCTACTTCCTATTTCTCTTTTTCTAGTTTCAAAAGAGTCGTGGCTTCTTCAGACTGGGAAGAAAAAACTAGTCCCAAGGTGTGACCTTCATGAAATCTACATTGCAACTTGAGTGAGTCACGCCGAAATATGAGTCCCGTGCCCTACTTACACTGTTGTGGCAATGGATAAATGCAAATGGACCTTTTTTGATGCACATTGTTGTCGTTAAGGCAACTGCGCATTATAGCACGAGGGTCGCAGTACACTTACCTCAATTGTGAGAAGTAGGCAACGTCTTCTCAAGAGAGGTTCACAAACGCCTACACTGGTCGACTTAAGCTGCTGAAAAAAATATGGCGCCATGGTTTTGGTAGTGGAATGGATGTAAAGAAGAAGGAGCCAAGAAGAATGTCCAGTTCTCATTGAGGCGAAGTCGGCGTTAGTAACAGTCTGAAACCTGAAATTTTAAAAATCGAAATCCTATCTCTCAAATGACAAACTGCATCCCCATAACGAAGATCAACTGTTTATCTAAGTATTTAACCAACTTGACGCACAAAATTTGTTTCACAATAAGTTTTATTTCATGCCTCTACATGTTTTGAGCACATGTGCTCATCATCAGGAGGTCAAAATTGCATTACACAGCCTCTGGTATTATCACACCTATAGGTTTGATAATACCAGAGGCTGTTTAATGCAATTTTGACCTCCTGATGATGA
>Ga0123352_10009554_pt1 | contig 15175 bp, 10 predicted proteins | sample TergutLab28metaG_FD_89700 | JGI IMG/M metagenome (GOLD analysis project Ga0123352, IMG submission 89700) | Labiotermes labralis P1 segment gut microbial communities from Petit-Saut dam, French Guiana - Lab288 P1 | ecosystem: Host-associated > Arthropoda: Insects > Digestive system > Gut ... | reverse complement strand
TAAATATGGTTTTTTTAACCCTTCCATTTTACCACATTTGTAAAGCCTAAAACCCAAAAATATAAAAAGTTAACTTGGGAAAGGGGGTGGAGGGGGGGGGGGGGAGATATATAGCTCTACTCTTTAACCTCAGTGCTAGATGGGGGTGAGTTGTCAACACTACACCCTGACCACTTTACACTTAAAGACCCGGTACTCACTGTATAGGAGCCTAGGTGAGTACCGGGGCTGGTCTGGAAGGGTGCGAAAAATCTCACCCCCACTGGGATTTGATCCCCCAACTGTCCAGCCTGCAGCAAGTCATTACACTGACTGAACTATCCCAGCCCATATGATAAGCCTATCCCAAAATAATGTTACCTAATGTTACCTAATTCCTGCCTTGAACATATATTACCGCAGAGTATTACTACCAAGGATCTTAAACTTTATGCCATCTGCTGGTGAACTGTTGTTGTGAGTTGATAATGTCTCCCAAGAAATGTGGATTCAGTTACTAAAAAAAATAATATTATTATTGCATAAAATAGTACATGTACTCACATATCTTCTACAGTTATGTCTTTCAAAATTTGGCAGTAATCAACATTCCAAACTGCCTGGTCGTCCCATACTTTCGATGCTAACAAAATTGCTCCCAGTACAATTCGTTTCCAATTTGCTGGCGTTATATCAACTTCAGCATATGTCAGAAGCCTGAGAGACAGAAAATCCAGATTATAAAAACCTTCAGCACCAACATAATATGCTTTATACTTATCGAACACTGGTTTCAGCTGACCTTAATATGTGGCACCCCCTTTTTCAACACAAAATTTACTCTTTAAGAATATTTTAATACTTATCTATACACAAATGTCTAAAGATCGCATTAATGAATGAGACACAGACTTTACAAAAGTATAGAAGAGCCCCCGTTCACAAGTTACAATGTTGACGAAAATACCTACAAAAAATGCGTTTTATTTTCTGCACAATTTAAAGGCAACTCCAACTCACTCACTCTCTCCTCCCTCCCCACCCTTCACCAGCACCCAAAGTTTTAGATGAATTTGTGAAAAATTCTTTTCATAAATTCAGGTAAAAAAGTCACAACTTTTACAGATGTGAATGGCAGTGCTGTAGAAACTCCAAATGACATGGAGGATGAATTTGGAGGCATGTAAAAGAATTAACTCAAAGAGTGTAAAAATGGTAAAAGGTAAAACACCATGTCATAAGTGTATGGTGGAGTGGATAAAACTCCACAGTCTTACCCATGGTGCTAGGTGGAGGTGAGTCACCACCTCACAAACCAGCAGCTTAATGCACCACGGAAGAGACCGTGGTAACTAACGAACAGTAGGTCAGAGCCAGCCAGCATTGTCTGAAGAGAAGAATTTCTGTCCTCCTAGGCACCAAATCCCAGCACCTTGGTTGTCCAGCCCTAAGCTGGTCACTGTACTGACTGGGCAATGTTGATACACAGTATGATGCATATGGACACAAGAGAGTTGTTGTGCAGTTGTGCATTAATACCCAACCCAAATTTGTGATTAGCATTTAAAGTAATGTAATGACTTGTAATTTTCCTAATTTTATAACTAGTATTTAGTGTTCATTAGCACCCTAGTCCAAAGGTGACACATCAACAACTATGCCGGTTGATAAGTCTGTAGTCAAAATTACACAATCTTAAGTTGTACTCTGGTCCCAAAAATTCTAAATTAGCAAGGTTTTAATGCCACATATACAGAAAACTAAAACAAAAATCCATCTAATAATGTAAAATATCACACTTTAGACAAACCTTTCTAAGTACACCAAAGTTATTATTGCGCATTCAGCTGTAAGCTGTGCGGCATTGAATAATGTCCTCACAAATCTGTAGATCTGACGATGCTCTGGGTTGTGCTTGTCATAGTCATCTGGCACACCATCTCTCTGTAACAACACGCTTAAAATTAAAATACTACCACAATTATCACACACTGTACAAAAATCCAGCAATGGAATAGAGAGATTAAATTAAGAAACCAAACCCATAAGAAGTGCCATTTTCTAAAACAGATACGCTACAATGACTACTTGTAAATGAAACCAACTTGGTGCACAATTTATTCTTAGGGTATTTCGTCCTTTTTATACGTATATAAAAAAACCTCTCAATCAATACCTCCATCTCAACATGGCCCAACCAGTTTCATTCCATTCTGCACACCAGAGAGTCAGCTATATGGGTGCGTCCACTGATATATCAATAATACTCTTATTGTATTTTCTGTAGCTCTTTTATTTATTTATTTAATATAATCGCATATGAATTACACTTTTAACTTTTACGATATAACTTTTTTAATAACATTTATGCATGAACGTACCGAAAACCTCTACACCAACAAAACTGTAAACATCACCATTCAGCTTTAAACACAGTCAACAGTTATGTACAAACACAAATTAAAACAAGTAATTCGAATATTACTTAAGCAAGAGTTTTATCGAGATTCATTGCATGTCTGTCAGCAACACTCTTCATTTTACATATTGCACAAATACGGTTGTTCCTCCTGATGATGGACCTGGGAAGGTTTGAAACAGGTAGAGGTTATAAATAAAATTGACGAAATACACTAAGAATAAATCGTGCACCAAGTTGGTTTCATTTACAAGATTATATAGAGATGCACAGTCAACAGAACATAAAAAAAAACTACTCTTTTAGTATATAAGTTTAGCTGTCTAGCAGTATTTTGCAGTAAAGGATGTCCCCACACATGCCACGAAAGCACAGGAGGCACAGCTCCACCCATTCTTAACAACAGCGCCAGATGTGGTGTGGATGTTCAGCCTTGTGCCACAGAAGATTAACCTCCAGGACTGGGTGGGCCCAGAGAGTCTCAATGCTTCGGAGCAGACTAGAAACTCTTACCCCTGCTATGATTCAAACCACAATTCCTCAAACATCAAGCCTGTAGTGTAGTCACTATACAGACAGAGATATGTATTCAGCAATACCTAAAAAAACCCTCACTTTAGCTACATTATTTCATATCATATATTTTTAAATACAGGTAATAAAACTTTATGTTTGACTCAACTGATGTACCAGTCAGGCTGATTCACATTCAGTATTATATAACAGTGGACTGTCAGTAAAAGGCTCGCTTATGTCGCAAATGTGAAAGATGATATTAACAATACTGCATTATGTTGGTGGCAACATGTGTTCAACAATGGTGGTGAGTGGTTTGCATTGGCCGATAAAACAGTTTCATCAACACTGCACCCACTTAAATGATTAAACTTTGTGAATTGTTACCTAATTAAAATTAAAACATCCACAACACAATCATATACTAGGCTTCAACTAGTTGTGAAATGTCTGATACTATATTATCATGGACACGTGCAAATATGAACTCCTGTGTAAAACAATGACCTTGAGCTAGTTACAGCTACTGGCTTAATATGAAACTCTACCATTTTTAGGTCATATGTTTGTTGCCATTACAGGTTATTAAGGGGGTGAGAAAGGGGCAAAAATTACCTTGGTCTAGAGTGAATGACAAGCAGAATTACTGTTCCTTAATATTATATGAACAATATATTTAACACAATGGAAATGGACAGTTTTCTGGTTATCTAGACAGGTATTTCACAGTATTTTTCAGTCTGTACAGGCCAATGATGGGATATCTGAGACTGATCTACAATTGCTCATTTCAACATCCTTTCAAATTCATTACCGACTAAACGTCTATCATTTGATGCTGTATAATTTTTGCTATTGGTATCATGCATAATAAGCCTGAAAATCAAAATTCTTCTAAATTATATACAAAAATTCAGTCCCTACCTCATGAACAACACAATTCATGTCCATTATGAAGACCAATCAGTTAATGCTACTCAAAAAATAACTGGTGTTGACTGTGGCAATCAAATTAAACATTTATACAAACAAACACACACACACAAAATGTGTGGGCAAAACATGGCATTTGTTAATGTTACAGCAGGCATGCATATAATGAGTATTAGCATATGAATGGTTAAATAAGCACCAAAAATAAATAAAAAATAAATAAATAAATCAAGGCAGGTGTGTTATGGCAAAGACTGGAGCAACTTGTGTCCTTTCAGAGCACAATTTTATCTTAACATAATACACACTAGCACATGTGGAAATAATTAAAGTTTTCATGATCAATTTGATACACAATTTATATCAAAGACTAAACACATTTAAGTTGGCTTATTTCTTTCAGACATAACGAAATTAAAGAGTTCAGCATTCATCTGATAATTTTTTTATTCTGATCCATCCCAGCGTTATATTATACTGATTATAAATGAAGTATTACAGTACAAGACAACACTGTAGTATTGGTCATCCAATGCTACATACCTGATGATGGTTCAATGAACCAAAACATGTAGCACTGGATGACAAATAATAGTTGTGTTTGACTGTCATACTTAATTTGTATTCAATATTTGTGTGATAACCAGATCAGAGGAACATTCAACATATTATCACTGGCATCTTACCGTTAGGGGATGAAGCTTTTCATCAAAAATATCAAGTTGTCGATGTGAAGTTCGATTTTTGATATGGTAGTATATAGCAAGTGCAACACATTTGACAGTATTCTTCAGATTTGGTTGTGAAACTGTACTGTCATCCAAATAGATTGTTGAGCATGAACTACTCTTCTTCAGTGGGCGCACATCCACAAGCTATAAAGTAATATATACATTACTGCAATTCTAATCATACATCATAATTATATCTTTGTTCGCTGCAGAGAAAACAGCTTACAGCTATGGAAGATAGCTACAGATATAGATGACAGCATTACAACTCTGAAGTCAGGGAAAAAAGTTCACAACCAATCACCAGAAAAAATTAGAATGTGGACATGAGAAGGGTAGGGGAACATTAACAAATTAAGTCAGATTCAGAAGAAAAGTTCAGAAGGGACAAGGGCCACACTGAGGCAGCAATTATACATTTTCCTACAAAAGAGGGAGTGCTAATTATCAGAGACATTTAAGCTTTTATACATATGAGGAAATCACATCAGCAATTAACAAGGAAGAATTTTTAGTGAGCATGTCATGTATCACATTAAGATCACTGTTACGACATTAATCTTCTTAGGACAAAAAATCAGAATAAAAGGACAGATTATCTAGCACACAACATAAAATATTCAACCAGTTTCCTATGTGCCACATAAAAATACTCTTGGGAAGAATCAGGCAGAAAGGATATTTTTATACAAAAAATTGGAAATGGCAGTTTATATATAATAAATAAGGGTAACAGTTCACAATAGTAAATTTGCCACACTAGAAAATCTAACACTGGTGTCAATGCCCATATACTTGTAATTTTTTTTATGGCGAGGCATACAATCAGAGTGATTGTAATAATATGACAACACATTTCAGAATTAACTTATGGTAATACACGATAATACACAATTACAAATTAAAGTTTTGTGTTGTTCTGGTCAAAATTACCTGGATTTGAATACAATTACTAAAACTTTATAACAAAATTATTGTAAAAGTGAAAACTCTATCCATGGGAAGACAGTTTATGATTGTGTAACTAGCCTTTTCTTATACACTTTTACTGGCTTGATGATGATACAAGATGAGTCAAAACATGTAGCCAGTTTACAGAAACAAGGACATTCTTTTATAATAAATATAGCTGTATTCAATGTTTTAATTATTATCATATTATTGAGTCAAGTAACACAATGGACTTATCCAATGAAGAATGATTTTAATAGATAAAAGCTAAAGAATTCTGCTTTGTGAAGAGATTTACTGCAACTAAATAACAATTCAAGAAATGCACTTTTAATGAGCACAATGCATTATAAAAACAAGCCAGAATAATCCTTAGTTCTCTAAAGTACTTTTAAACTTTGAACTGTTCTGGTTCATAGGCAACTGAAGGAAGACATTCCTGGCAAGTACCAGACATATGTCAGTGGCACACACAAAGTATCTGATGGATATGGGTTTCTGTCACTTTAAAGTTAACTGCAAGCAAAACGTATACAGAAGCACCAACACACCAAACAATATCCGAGGTTTCACTTGGCTAGATGTATGCTGATGTGCAAAATAACAAGGATCTTTTGTTGCCACTTGGGAAATACTTAAACAATATTGGCTGCCTGTAAACTAAAATATAATTTTCTACATTACAGTTTTCTTTCCAGAACAAATACAGCCATGCAAAATCATGCAGGTAACCTAGTCAGATGCAAGCATGTACCAACAGTTTAAAATGTGAACTGGAAATTTTTTAAAAACAGTTGAAATAATTTTGACTACATTTACATACCACAACAAGGGCAATTCTAATAGTGACTAAATCAAATATCCATCACAATTAGTGCAAAATGTTCAAAATTTTCTTGTTCTTCATCTTTGTCTTCTGTGAGGGGGGGGGGGGACACCAAAAAGTTACAAGAGTACACCCCACACTAACCATTTTCAGAAGCATTAAATTCCTTGAAATTTTCACCTTCAGAGTGATTTAAGAATAAATCAGAATGGCTCGTCACAAAACTAGGTGCACTTCCAAAAGCAGAGAATTTATGTTCAGCAACAGCCACTACATTTGGCAACTACAATATTTTGTTCAGGTTCTAGCAATCTTGAGGAGGTTACAGATTTCTATTTATTTAGCTGTGTATTAAGAAAATTGGAGATTTCTTAACATGACTACAAACTTAAAAAAAGGGCTGCTTTTAATAATGGGTTTCAATAGTGGCCACAGAATAAAAACACATGCTACATAAAACATATCACAGACGTCAAAGTAAAGTATTAAACAATTGCACAATTTCTACTAAATACTACATTCATAAATTGCAGTACATACGTGATTTTGGCTCTTCTTCCTCACCAATCCATCTGGAAAATAACAGGGGCAATCAGTTCAATTGGTTTCGGTCCCTTCAAGAAATTATCATCAAGGAAAGAACACGAAAACGTCATGGCATACTAGCCAGTGACACACAAGTACTCACTCTCTAATGACACTTTAGATCTCTCCATGAAGATGGTACCTGCTTTAGGATGCAGTGATGGATCTGCATCCCAATCTTCTGGTTCTCTTTCACTAATATGTTGTAAATTACCAACACTCTCTTGTTCCTTAGGCAAATATTCTTCAAAATGTGACGCATCTTTTCGGCCTGTGGGTGGGCTCGAGCGTGCACAACAGCTATTCTTATTACCCATCAGTATCGCTAGCTTGGTCCCAGAATTGTGCTCAAACACCCACACATGGAAAGCTCCCACCTTCCGGACTGTTAAATCATTTGGAAGAAATGCTCAATTAGACACCTGACAGAGCCGCCGAACAACAGACTTCTGTATGGACGGACACTTTGGCACTTAGATACAGCACTCTCATATACGCTGTTACACAAAACATCTTCCTTACAGGTGTATACCCCTGAAAGTTAGACGGACATGACACTTTCTACAAGACGATGCACATATCTTATCTAGAGATACGTCTACACCTATTCAAGAAAAACTGCCCACTATTTAACCTGCCGGCAAGATGGTACCAACTGGTCAAAATAAGTTTGTTAACAATTTAGATGCAGCCATAGCACTGTAAAACTAATCCTACAACGTGAAGCCTAAGAATAAAACAATAACATATCAAACAGAAGCAATAACGCGAACTGCGGAGTACCACGTTCTACACAAAGCGTTCCTCTTCCTTTTTCTACACTCCATGACTGCACCTTTGGAAGCAATTTTATAATTGGGCAGTGAACAGATCTGTGGCATCGTCATATGCTGCCACCTGGTGATCAATTCATAAAGTTCTTGTTACCCGCTATTGATTTTGTCGTGTTCGGCATTTGCTCTTCTGGACTCGTTAGTTCAGTCGGTTAAAGTATCGCACTACAAAATCCGAGAGGCACAGCGTATTTCCATACCCTAGCTGTTCATATTTTTAATGGAAAACAGCATTAAGTTGCAAAACAAATACATATCACAAAAAATTCTCGGCTTAAACCAGATGTCGTTGTCAGGTTGAGAAGCGCCCCCTGAGCATGCCATGAATACATATGGGGGGAGGGGAGGTGCAGTTCCACCCATACTTAACGTTGGTATTAGAATTAGGTAAATGGTCAGCTTCATGACCCGGCCGTTTTAACCTGCTACCCATTTAACAGTAGGCCAAATCGCCACCAGAATTGGTTGAAAAGCCTCGCAGAAAGGAAGAATCTCCTGTCAGAGCCTGGAACCAAAGTGCAATTCCTCAGTTCTCCAGCCTTCATTTGTTTATGATACCAGCTACATTGCCTAATCATAATAAAATTTAATTAAATGCATGTAACAATAATGTAAGATTATTAAATTAATCACTTTTGCATGCTTTTCTTAGAAAAAGGGAATTAAGCCAGCCAGCCAGTTGTGAGAGCATTAACTGCTGAACAATGTAATGTCTATTTTTATTGTTACACCATGCATGTTGTCAAGTTACTCAGTTATTACATCAGCCACTGCACATACATAAAATTTATACATAAAAACATTAGAAATGCTCCGACATGTTTCAGTCCTAAGACCATCATCAGGGAGCTATATATTCCTTGCTAAATTCACACCGGGAATAGTCACAGATTAATTTCGTTGTACAAGCTGGGTGTTGTGGCAGCAAGCCACAACACCCAACTTTTATGAATTTTATGTATGTGCAGTGGTTGGTGTAATAATTGAGTAAATGTAATGTCTGTTTCAAATTGTAAGTTACCCATGAATACCAAACTCTGTCTAGAAGATACCCACATAATTTATTTTGGAATGATATGAAATAAAACTGAAGAAAATTATATACAGTATAAGTGAGCATACTAACATGAGGGTGATTGGCATCTGGCAAAAAGGCATGTTTTAATTTGTACAGGGAGTTTGGAATTCACACTGCAAGCAGGTGGTGGTTCTGAGTAAATTCTGACATTACTAACTTCAACTACTGCTCCACGCTCATGAATTGAAAATCTAGAGGCCAACACAGCAACCATCTTACATATATTACTCTGTTCATACATTTAAGTCCTCTGGTAGCATGGAGGCCATTTGCATAGCACTATATGTTATAGATATCCAAAAACATGAAGCAAAGAGGATAGAGTCAAAATTACTTTTTCAGTCATGCAAAACAATAGCAAAGTGTGTGGCATGGATCCATTTTGCTGGAAAAATGCCTATAGGTCCACTCCAGTTTTTCAAATGATCCATATACTTATCCAATATAAAAATGATTAATTACCATGGCCCTCTTGCATTTAAGCATCCCTCAAATTCAGCAATATAATAATGTCATTAATTACTCGAGCAACATTAACTAAAAGAGCTGAAGTACATCAAACACAAACTCAAACCCAGACCCACAATTATGTGTTTGGCCAACCCTACCGAACTTGTTGCATTTTTCAATTGATGTTGCAGCCCAGCCTATAACACTGAAGGTATATTACTGGTCCCCACATGAATTCCAGTGAAGATCACTGCTTTAGAAATCAAAGTGAAAGAAAGAGGTCCACAGAACAAAATACAATTGACAGTAACTGTAGGCAATAGTGCACACCACACAGTGCAACAAACAGGACAAATTGTTTTTCAGCTTTTGAGTATTTCCAGCAGCCCCACATTCAGGTACCATCAACTAAAGCTGTAATCAAAGGCTACTGTTTCACTTCTGGTGTAAGCCGAATACTTATGGTACAGGGGCATACAGGTGAACTTCACAAGATGTTCATCCATTCATGCCTACAGTACTGACACATCCATGCACCCCTGGTAGCTACAAATATCTTGAAATCATTCCATGTGCACACAGATATATTGCAAATTTCCTGCAATAGTTGAATAAAGATAGACCAACTTGATGTCACTTGTTTTATTATTTCATTATTTTATGCTCAATATGTTTCAAATGGTATCCTTATGCAGGCTGAAGCCTGCGTAAGGATACCACACCACCCCAGCTGAGCCACAAAGTAACACCAACACACATCAAACCAGAGCAATATAACCCATGAAATAACTCAACAAATAAGTCGCAAGCTCCTGAGGATGGATGTAGTAACATTCGAAACATGTTGAGCATTAAATAATGAAATAATAAAGCAAGTGACATCAAGTTGGTCTATCTTTATTCAACTATCAAGATGATGCACGGTCCAATAAACATACGATTCCTGCAATACTTTTATCACCAGAAATGTATGCATCTTGTGTATAAAGTCTCCAGCTGTGGCATTTTCACATTTATGGTCTCTGGCCGAGGGAATATTCATACAGTAGAATTGTGCCTACTCCTATGAACAGGTGACAAAAATGTTGACAGAAAGGAATTAGCGATGGTCTGCTTTCCTCACCTACATAAATTCTTTATTTTGCCTGCAGAGAAAAGCCACACCACACAGTATCAAGTCTAACATATTTGGAATAGGAAGGGCACCTTACTGTTCAACAGTAATGTCTTGTCTGCTCTGACACCTTAGTTTTGGGAAAGCGAAACAGGTTACACCTTTATTAAAAGTCTACTGTATGGTCACCTCCAATGTATACAGGGAGTTCAAATGAAAACCAAACCCAAACACACAGCACACTTAATGGCCTTATATTTCCATATATAACATATATGTATATATGTATCTTACCACATGTCAGAATGGTTGTTGGAAATTACCTCCTTAAACTTTCACAGATGCATGATTTTGAATAACCTGAAACACCAGAAAAGCATACTCTAATTTCCTGATGATTTTTATATGATTGCTTTCTTATATTATATAGGTTTCTCCAATGAAAATCCTCTGTAATAAACTGTACTGCATGATGACAAACAAACAAAAAATAAGTTATATCATATTTCACATGCCTGTCACATGACAGATTAAACCGGACCGACTAGTGACATGATGTACCCTGTACTGCGACGACGACACTGGCAGTATGTGTCATGCAGCTGCCATTCATGTTGTGCCATGTTGACAATTTCCAGATAAGAACTTCATAGAGTATATAATAATCAGTTTACCATTTGTCAAGCATGTTTGGGAGTTGAAGGAGAACATTACCATTGCCTACTCTAACATGTGTTAAGTTCTACTATATATATATATATATATATATCATCTAATGAAATATAAGGCTTAAGCTTGCCATATATATGAGTTCAGCCTTCAGGTGACCTCCCTGTACTGTACCACATAAAACTGCTCCATACAGAGTATCTCAGAATGACAATTTATGTGCTAAATTCTCACAAGTGACTACCATAAAATTGAGACACAAATTTGCATGGTTACTGTAATTACATTTTTATTATGAAAATAATCCTAATAAAACCTTGGAATTTTTTAAATACCCACCACGATCAGTATTTCAAAACTGCAGTTGGCACATACGTTAAAGATGCTACACTAACATCAACCAGTGCGTTTCAAAACCTACTGTCCTCAAAACTCATACGTAGGTAAACCGCATGAGGCCTGATCAGAAGTTACAAAATCTGAATCTCTGAATATGCACACTACTGTACTTAGAGGGACTTGAGAATGCTCTTTCAGCATGTATACGCTTGCAGGATTTCACAATCACATTTTCTCTGTATTACACATAACATACACTATATATATATACATATATATAAAATTAAACTAATGCAATGTACAGCCAGCAGGGGCCAGATTTTTTTCTTCCACGAGGCATCCAGAGGGGCTCTGGTGCAGACCCAGTCTCCTATTCAATGGGTACCAGGTGATTTTTCTCCACAGATAATGCATGAGGTTGTCACTTCCATCCAGACTCAACGTTCAGAATAAAGTGGAGCCAAAACTCCACTCTCCCATGAAAAGGGCCCGTTAAAGAATTGTGGACTGTAATACTCTACATGAAAGAGTACAGTACAGTAATGCTTGTAACTCTGTAGGAGTGGTATCTTCAATTAAGCAGTTATATGAGAATGAAATTATGATATGTAAGTCTTTGTGACTTACACTTTATAGAGCACTAACATGTGAACACAATGGCAAAAATAATGTTCCCTGCTACGGGAAGAAACCATCTGCAGTCATTTCTAACAACAACATCCATTTCTTACTGATAGCAGGCAAATTCTATGACAGATGTGTGAGCCTAAGTAACAAAAAGTAGCACATATTTTGAAAAACTAATTTAAGAGAACACATTACTCTATAATGAAATAAGATACCCATACACTAAAGTGACAAAGCCAAGACGCCTGTGCCTCTCATGACTCCAAACTGTTACTCAGCAAATTAAAATTGCTACCCATTCAGAATCTGCACAGTAGCTAAGAATCATGTTCTGTCAGAATGTTGTTGCCACACACTGTCTTAAGAAAGACATGCAAAGAAACAAAACCTGTTCCTTTCACTAAGCCACAAGTCTGAGACAGTGTCCTACTGAATGCAGATTGAGTGTCCACGCTCAGAAATGGACTACCATGCCACGCTAAATAAATAAACAAAACATTTTTCCAGGACGAGAAAAAAACAACATAAATGTCAAACTGTACATAACATCTTCTGCCCTTTAAAACACAAATACCTTACTGACAGTCATATGGTAGGTGAAAGCAAACCTGATCGATTGTCTATAGACAACACAATCTATTATCACGGCCCCCAAACAACAACCCCCCCCAATACCTACCCATAAAATTACATCCTACCAGTCATTGACCATTAGACTTCCCACTAAATAAACTGATTTTAATGCATAACGATGATGAGATCTCAGCATCACCTCGCAATATAGGCATACATATGATACTCTTTGAGCAAAATTGTAATAACCTTAAGATGGCCGCTATTGGCTGAAACATGTAGTTATATTTTGGTATTAAATACCATCATAAATCCACACTACCATAGTTGTGGTTTTGTGACTGATATTTGCCTCACTATTACCAATATGTTACTTAGCCTGTTTACATTTGTACTTAACCCTCTGTCCCCTAAGGTCAGTCATACCTGACATGCAGACTGACGCTCAAATGTCGAATGTCAGGTATAGATAATGGCCATTTAATGGGCTCCTTAAGCAGCCCTCACTTAACTTAGTCTCCTGCATGTCACACCAGGAATTTAAAATTCAGATATCAAAGGGTTAATATGAAGTATGTCTTATCCTAGAGAAACACCATTTTTTAACTATCTTTCTGTCCAGTACAGAAACCGTAATTTGAAATTTTTCCACAGTGCTGTATATTGTTCTTTTACAAGGCACTGCTGAAGTGGGACTCTTTTTAATACAAAACTTTCCATGCGTTCTTTACAGCCATGACAACACAAGGACTGCAAAAGTTTCTTTTTTCAAATGAATACACTTCACAAGCACACAGAGACCATCCATGTGTGAAACAAGATGACTAAATGCTCTAATTTCAGCAGCAATGACAGAGCCATAAAATCATCTATTGTGTCTACAAATGCTAACATCTTATTTTCTTATGCTTGAGAGCACAATAAATATACGTCTCTGTAGTAACACTAACAAATTCTCAAAATATTACAAATACATTCATAAATGCCTAAACTGCACCTAAACCTTGTCAGGAAATAAAAAGTTGTGAAATATATGCAGTGTGTTTAACACTGCTGATGTGTTTGCTCTGTTATTGTTCCCAGATGGTAAATTCATGAATACCTTTCAGAAAAACACTGATTATGTTAATATTCCTCCTTTCCTTCACAACAGATTGATTGCTGATCACCAGAGAGATAAAATAAATGGGAAGATTGACAAATGATACACCTTAACTGCTGATATGCAACATAATCAATCATGCTCAGTGCTCAACTGTTTCACCAGCCTTAGCTAATACCTCAAAGACAGCATTGCCCACCTTACTTACAAAGACCACTCATAACAATAAATCATAAATATGCATAGGTTTTCATGTAAAATGTGTTATTTTAAACAAAACTGAAAGGTATCCACATATTTCAGTACAAATGCCAAATATGGAATTTTATGAAAAGATGTCCAGTGACAGTTACTGTGTTCCATGTAGATGGACAGACAGATACGATGAAGCTAAAAGTTGTATTTAATAATTTGGATGCACCTAAAAACCATTAAAAAGACACACGGGGCCAGAAAAATGTCAAGTGTGGGTTTTGCGTACCAGAACTTATGAAGAAGACAGACAATAAATCTATTTTACTTTCTTTAATAGGGCAGATACTGGTTAGCACATCTGACTAAACATCACTAAGGCAGAACAACCAGTGACAGAATTCTAAATATGAACTGGGGAGGCAAAGTGATGACTACAAGCACGAGTATAAATTGAAATAAACTGGCTGGTTGTCAAATCTCATTATAAATCTGTGAGATGAAAATTCTATACCAATGAGATGTACTTCATTTTAAATTTTGCATTCTCTTGTACCAAACAATATGAGAAGCTCTTTTTCATATGAAATCTGCATGCTTTCTTCTACTTCAAATTCAAGACTTATGTTCTGTACATCATAAGAGATGGAATGAAAGTCAATTTTGTATAATTTATCGATAATTATTTTTACATGTTATGCATACAAGTTTCTGCAATGTTTGTTTCATTTTCTGAATATACACGTCTACAGTTTCAGAACTGCTATTCTGAGGTAACTGCAGTAAAGATGTTTATAAAAAAAATTAAATTCTTTCATTTCTCATATCTGGCCCATACTTCTATACACATTGTAGTCTGGGATGTCACCATGTAGGCTAGTAGAAATTTAACTTGATAGAACACATCCTGTTGTTTGTAAATTCAATTAAAGGATAATAAATCTACCGTCAAAACACAACACATATTTTCTCATTCTAAATAGCTACATGCTTCAGATTGAATGGTCCATCATCGACTGATACAAGATCTAACTGCAAGTAAAATGCAGTACATGCCAAACATATTGTGTATCGCTGTGTATATTGTGGGATCCCACATCACATACATACCATTACAATAAAAGTGTAACAGTAATAATAAATAAATATATATATATATATATATTTTAACCTATACATATAGGTTAAAAATGACAAAATATTACTTTTACATATATAAATTGGTGGTTAATTCACAAGTGCTAAAAATACACTGAAG
>Ga0123352_10009552_pt1 | contig 15179 bp, 14 predicted proteins | sample TergutLab28metaG_FD_89700 | JGI IMG/M metagenome (GOLD analysis project Ga0123352, IMG submission 89700) | Labiotermes labralis P1 segment gut microbial communities from Petit-Saut dam, French Guiana - Lab288 P1 | ecosystem: Host-associated > Arthropoda: Insects > Digestive system > Gut ... | reverse complement strand
TCAGCTTAATGGGGATGACATCAATACTAATCCGTTCAGATTCGCAGGCGAGTATCTTGACTGGGAAACAGGATTTATTTATCTCAGAGCGAGATTTTATAATCCCGTGCTTGGAAGATTCATCAGCGAGGATCCCTATTGGACGATTCACAACATGCAGTTCGGTACTAACCCAGCTGCACGTAATGGTCGCCTAACGCCAGACCCATTAGCAATCATGCAAGCTAGCAACTTGTTTGTTTATTGCTTAAATAATCCTGTTAGATTCATTGATCCGACTGGATTACATGTTTGGTTGGTTCATGGGACATGGAATGACGATAGTATGTTCGGTTCAAAAAATGCATGGTCAATCGCTTTTAGGGCTTTCATGACAATAAGTGTTTTTGTTGGTGAAGGGACAACAGCGCACGATTGGTCAAGTAGGAATCTGGTATACCATAACACTGACCTTGCTCGTCAAAGAGGAGCTAGAAGCCTAGTAAGTAATATACTTGAACACCGAAGGGATAATCCGAATGATCCTATTCGCCTAGTAGGATATAGCCATGGAGGAAATGTTGCAATTCTAGCTGCAAATATACTGGCGGATTTCGGCATACATGTGGATACTCTGATAACAATTGCCACGCCGGTGAGGGAGTATCAATTGTCGGAAAGAGCAGCGGCGACGGTTGGGCAGTTTATTAATGTATATAACACGGGAGACTTAGTTCAAACTGCAGGCGGAAGACCTACTTTTACAACACAGGGAGGCCTTGGCATAATACCAGGAGGGCGAACATTTGACGGAGCTCAAAACCTAAGAGTTCCACCGAGATATGAAGGCCAGACTATTGGAAATCACGGTTTTATGCACAGCAATCCAGAAATTTGGAGGGATTACATCCTTAATTCAATAATAAGATAATTATTAGCATAATAGATGGCATAGAGAATAAATACTATGCCATCTATAGTATACTTTTATTTGTTTGACTTATATAAGAATTAGGGGTGTCTTGATGGTTCGTTTTATACTTTCTGCCGTTAAAGTAATATGGTATATAGCACTTGCTATAGCTTCGGTGGCGGTGCTTTGGTTTGGATGGTTGGTAATATTTAGACATACATGGATTGGGCCCGCTGGTCCATATTTACTTTTGTTTATTTGGCTTCCAACATTAGCTTTCGTTGTAATTTCAATGATATTTGTGCGTGATAGAAGCGTAGTGTCTAGCATAGATGTATCTATATTTTTTATTCTTTTTTTCTCATTTTTATCGTTTCCAGCTTCCTCAATTCTTTTGAACGAACCTTCTTTTGCAAGGCAGCAACGAGAAATTCGAGAAAGGGGTTCGGATGGGGCATTTAGAGAAGAAGGTGGTTATCGCATAACACCTGATGAAAAGTTTGGTTATCGACTTACAATAAGGGGAATATATACAGATAGTCCAATGGCATGGTTACATATTAATGATATAGCTGAGCGTCATAGTTGGAGTATGAGAATTGATTTTGATATGGAGGATGTAAATTTCGATGAGCTCTCTCCTGAAGAAATATTGATTATACTTACTCCAACAGATATAGAAGATGTTTACATACTAACTACTACACCATACTTCAAGGAGGAAATAGAGGTGTTTGAGGTAGATGTACGAAGAGAGAGGTCGAGGAGACTTGAACAATAGACTACAGAGAAAGACCAGAGCAGGCAGCAATCCATCCATAACCAACTTCACTTATGATAGAAACGGAAACCAACTGACACAGAACACAAATGGTGATACGAAAACGCTTACGTATGATTTTTTTAATCATCTTGTGGAGGTTGAGCGAGATGGTATGATAGCGGAGTATACGTACAGAGCGGATGGATTAGATAAACAACTACGCATGTATGGGATAAGATATACATAAACTTTTAGTTTTTAGGGCATATCCACATTATAAACATTTGCTTCAGCAAAAGAAACTTCACCTTATCGGGGTGGAGTTTCTTTATTATTTTACTTGCGCTGATCAACGCAAGTAAAAATTGGGGTGCGGGGCAAAGCCCTTTGATTTTAGCCCCCGGCAGGGCAAGTTGCCAAATGCGGAACGCAAGCCAACGGCGTTTTGGTAAACTTGCTTACCATCCTTGCGGTGGTCGTGGCGGTATGGTACAATAGTCATAGAGGTGATGAGATGGCTAATGTACAAAAATATACTAGGGCAGATGTCAACGGGGGAAGTTTGACACGGCACTACGAACGAGCAAAGGATGAAGATGGGCAGTATCATAAATGGGGTAATCAAGAAATAGATCCTAGCCGTTCACACTTAAATTATAATTTAGCTCCAGATCGTGAAAAGGATCAATTGGCTTTCATCGCTGATCGGCTATCCGAAGTCAAATGCCATAAGCGTGCGGACGTTAATATTATGTGTTCGTGGGTGATTACCGCTCCAAAAGGTTTAGAAGATAATGAGCATGAACGTTTTTTTCAGCAATCCTTTGATTTCCTTTGCGACAAATATGGCGAAAAAAATGTTGTGTCGGCCTGGGTACACATGGACGAAACATCACCACATCTGCATTTTGCCTTTGTTCCTGTAGTGACTGACAAGAAAAAAGGGCATGAGAAGGTATCTGCAAAAGAAGCCCTTGGCTGGTCGGAAAAAGGATTACACAAATTTCATAGGGAATTTGACGCACACATGACAACGGTTTTTGGGCGTGATGTAGGTGTGTTAAATGAGGCCACTAAAGATGGTAACAAAGAGATTTGGGAGCTAAAAAAAGAAACCGCCATAGCAGAAGCCAAGGCGGCACTAGAAGCCGAAATACGCCCCATAGAGGGTAAAATTGCACACGAATCACGCATAAATAGGCTCGAAGACGGTATCAAAGAAAAAAAGAGTCTTTTTGGAGATAAATCCACGATTGTAATAACAGCTGAAAATATGACAGCAGAAGAAGCCAAAACTGTTCTTAACGCCGCCAGAGATAGGGATAAAATGCGTTTGCGCAGGGATTCGTCAATAAAAGAGCGTGATGAAGCTGTTTCAGCCAAAAATATAGCTGAGAACGATAAGAATAAAGCTATAAGTAAATTACAAGGCATAGAACAAAGAGAGGCTGCTGTTAAAACGGCACAAAAAGAAGCACAAATGAAGCAGTCTCAAGCTGATACTATGTATCAACAACAGTTAAATCTTAATCAACTACACACCCAAGCTATGAGAGAGCGTGATGGATACAAGACCCAGCTTGAAGCCGAGAAGCAAAAAACAGATATCATAGCAAGTGAAAATGCGATATTACGGAGTAGATTAAACCATTCTCAACAAGCAATGACTGATATTGTAAAGGCAGTTGGCATGTTGAAATACGATAAAAACATAAACGGTTACAAAACATTAAGCCTAACAAAAAAGCAGGATAGGCTAATTGATGGAATAGCTAATTATGGCTCAAAAATTGCAAGAGCTGCCGGCAGAACAGACTTAGCAAAGGATATTGACGAGAGTGTAAGTATAAATCAAGGAATCACAACCGAAATTAGGGCTTTAGAACCTAAACAAAACTTAGGATGGGAAAGATAATTTTTTATGCATATATTTCAATCAAGAAATATTAATAAAATTTTTATTAATGAGACAAACAAGCAAACATACTTTTTTTGTGTCCTTGTTTGTTAGCTTGTTTTAATACTTGTTTTAATACTTGTTTTAATACTTGTTTTCGGTTAAAATCTGCGACAAATTAGATGCCTTAAAAAGCGCATAAATACAGGGTTTTAAATTTTTACTTAACGAGAGGGATATGCGAACTTAACGAGAGGGATATGCGAACTTAACGAGAGAGATATGCGAACTTAACGAGAAGGATATGCGAACTTAACGAGAAGGATATGCGAACTTAACGAGAAGGATATGCGAACTTAACGAAACATATTGACATATCACGTTATGTAATTTTATAATAGCTTGTAAAGAGGTGAGGTCTGTAATGGCAACACTCAAAAAAAACTATCTCATACAAAAACGAAATGTCTTGAACGAAATACGCTCCAATAACATGACGCTACAGGAATTGCGTTTTTTTAGCATATATCTAAGTAAAATCCATAAAAACAAGCCCGAGGAAACAAGGGTAGTGCGTTTCCCCATAGCTGATTTTCGGAGCATTATGGATTTGGGGCGTATAGACATTGGTTATATGAAAAGCGTTACAAACAGCCTACTATGTAAGGTTGTAAACGTTCCAGATGAGCGTGGCGGTTATACAGGCTTTCAATTGTTCAAAGAATGCACCGTGAGTAATGACGATAATGGAGAATGGTATATTGAGATAGATGCTCACGACAAAGCACTTCCCTTGATGTTCGAGTTCAAAAATAAATACTTCTCCTATCAATTATGGAATGCTTTGCGATTGCGTAGTTCGAATCAATTCCGTATGTATGAAATCCTAAAACAATATGAAACCGCAGGGGGACGGATTTTAAGTGTAGAAAATTTAAGAAGCCTTCTTGGAATAAGAAAAGACGAGTACCCTCGCTTTGGCGACTTCAAGACTTATGTTTTGAATGTTTGCCGAAAGGCGTTGGCGGAACACACCGATATAAAATTTACTTATGAACCACATGGAAAAAAGGGCAAAGGCGGCAAGGTACTTTCTCTTAAATTCATCATCGAGAAGAACAAGGACTATACCGACCAAATGACACTTGATATGTTTATCGAGCATAACAACCAAAACATTCATGATGCTCTCGATACTGATGATGAAGATAAAACTCCATACCAAGAACGCATAGAGTTTTTCATGGAAGCCTGCAATGATGAATTTACATTTGACGAAGTAGCAGTCTTACAAGACAAGATGCGTAATACTATTTCAAAAGCCCAATATCTCGACCAAATATATTGCTTTCACTACATCAACAACAGATATAAATATATGGAGTTACAGAATAAACAGCGAAAAATATCAAAGCGTTTTGGCTACATGAAAAGTCTAATGGATAAGGAGATATAACCCATGAAAACTATTAGACAAATTGCGGAAGAAATTGGAGTAACTAAACAAGCTGTTTTTTATCGCATAAAGAACCCACCACTATCAAATACTTTACATTCTTTAATGACAAAAGAAAACGGAATTTTGATGGTATCTTTTGATGGTGAAACTCTTATAAAGCAAGCATTCGAGGCTGACACTGCCAAAACATTTGATGACAAAAAACCATCAAGTGAAAACGTCATTTTTGACACCATACTTGATATGTTGCGCCGCGAACTAGAAACAAAAAACGAGCAACTTACAGAGAAGGATAAACAAATTGCTAGTTTAACCACTCTATTAGAGCAAGCTACATCCAATTTACACGCTGCACAATTTCTTCATGGCAGTACAATGCAACAACAATTAACAGATGGTAGTGAAAAAACGAAAAAGACAAAAGGTTTTTTTGCTAGATTGTTTGGTAATGGTAGTTAATATAAATTTAGTTTTGCATAATTGAACTGTGACCTTTAGTGCGACAAATGTGGGTAGCTTTTTAAGGCAAATGTGACTTAGGGTGCTATAAATTTGAAGTAAAAATAAACTAAGCAACTATATATGCAGTATGTTGCTTAGTTCATTCCACAGTGTTGCTAAGTAAATCTTACGGCTTTTTAAGTGTGAGTTTTATTGCAGTTAAATGAGAGTTCTAGTACGGTAAAAACAGTAGAAATAAAATAGCCGTAAAACACGTTACGGCGTGCTTTATGGCGTTTTATTTGTGGTTTAGGGCAATTTCATGCCTTGTCCCTTAAAAAGCGTTTACAGGGCTAATTTTGACGTTTTATGGGCTATGTGCTAATTCAACAACCGTTGTTATTCTCCCATAGATTCAATATCTAGCCATATTTTATCTTCGCTAGTCAATTCATAAGATTGACCGTTCCAACCCTCCAAGCGCTCGGCGAGAGGAATGCTTCTCAATCTTTCACTAACTTCCGCTATTGTATAGGTTTTTACACCTGATAACCTGTTAGCTTCCGCAGAGAGTAATTTATTCCGCAAATTTAGTATTTCCTCACTACCTGTGATAGGTTTCAAAATAATCCAGTCCTTTTTTGTTATGGGGTTGCTAATCGAGCAACGGCATTACATTACGTTTGTCGTGAAGAATACGATAAATCATAACCATACCTTTGTTCTCGTCTATCTTGTAAAAAATTAAATAATCAAAGATTATAACTGCCTTACGGTAGCTTGGGTTATTCTCGTATTGACTAAACATATTGGGCATGTCCACGACTTGGGCGCAAAATTTCTCAAAGCTATCTCTAAATTTTTTTGGTGGACTTTCGCCGTACTCTGATAAATATAGTCGTATTTCTTTTAAATCATTCCTTGCTAGGCTTAAAACCGATAATTTCATAGCTTTATTGCTTCCCAACTATCCCACTCCTTAAATAGTTCGTCAGCACTCATCCACTCGTTAGGATTATTGGCTATGGCTTCGGCTTCAGCTAATTTCTCTTTGACAAAACGAATGTGTAAATATTCCTCGTACTTTGCATAGTCCTCATAGGGGATTATAACGGCTTCACTTTTGCCGTTATTTGTTATAATTACGTTATTTCGATTCTTAACGATTGACGCTATTTCAGGATAGTTGTTTCTTAAATCTCGAACGGCTTTAACATGGGTTGAAAACATGATACCATCTCCTTTGCTCCGTGATACATATTGTATCACAAAAATGGAAAAACATCAATTTTTTTTGTCATTTTAATATTACTATCGCAAGACTGTCATGGAGTGCATAGCAGGGGTGGTATTTTTTTGCGTTCTATGCAAAAAAATACTACCCCCTTGCTCCTTGACGGTCTGGGTATTACCATCACAAATAATTAAAAGGGGTGTTGTTCTCTGCGCACCTGCAGAGAACAACACCTTGTTTATAATAATACGCAGAAAAAGTTTGCTAAACCCTATAATATATATTACTATTTATAATTAAAGGGGTAGGAGGGGGAACAAAATGGACTATTTTACGCAAGTAATTCTCGGTTATGCAGAGCGAAATTATCAATTTAGCAAGTTCGAGTTGGCGAAACTTAAATACATGCTAGAGGTGATAATTTTAAACACAGCAGAAATGATAATTATAGGAGCTTTTTTTATAGCAATTGGGAGAGCGCCGGAGTTTTTCATTTCTGCTGGGGTACTATTTAGCGTTCGTTCATTTGCTGGTGGATTTCATATTAAAAAGTTCCGTTATTGTTTTGTTTTTACAGCGGTTGTATTTGTCTCCGTGATACTTATTTTACCTATGATAGATATCACGACAACCGGGATAATGGAAATTCTACTTGTAGCTTCCATAGTCATAAACATAGCATTAGCACCAGTATCTAAACGCAAATCAGGCCAATCGCCTAAGAGCAAAATGATTTTTAAGTGTATTTCAACAACAATAATACTGGGCTTTTCATTTTTGATTTTAAGTGCAAAGGAAAGCCCATATGCAGTAATCAGCACATGGACTATATTTATACAGTCTTTTCAACTAATGATAGGAAAAGGAATGATATTGTATGAAAAAAAGTATATTGTTTAACCTTTTAACTTTAATGATAGTAGCTGCACCGTTAATGGATATAGGAGCACGGAGCTTTGTAGGTTGGGGCGAGCCTGATTTTCCTTCTGAAGAAGAATTTTAGGAGGCTTTTGGGGTTAGGAGTTGCACACCAAAACTTACATAGTTTTCACCATTAATTTCTTCATTACCTAAATACACATTAAAATTATTGCTCCCGGCAAGAGAGTCTAATTTATATAGTCCCATTCCCCTTTTACCTTTTTTTGTAGTAAATCCTTTTTCAAAGAACTGTACCTTTTCATAAAAATTTATTTGCTCATGTTTATTTAAGACTTCGATTAAAGAAACTGCATTAAAATCATTATCTTTGTAATTAGTCACATTGATATATATTTTATTATCCCCATCATTCAATGCTTCTACTGCATTGTCAATAATAATATCTAGAGCTTGCAAAAGGATATAGTCCTTTATTTCATGATGTACAAAATAATCAACAATTTTTAAATTACAGTCTATCCCTTTGTCCTTAAGCCTGTTGATTTTCACATACAAATACATGGATAAAGCATGTCTACGCAATTCCTTTAAATCCTCATCATTGTCAAAGTTATTAAGATGCTTATGTATATGATATACATTTCTGTCAAAATCATTGATCCTGGCTAAACAATGTATGAGCTGAATATTTTTTTCAATACCGCTTTGTTGTATGCCAAATTCGGAAATCGGCCTTTCTATCTTTTTGTAATACTCTAAAGCTTCCTTTTTCTTAATTGCTTCTGAAACAATTTTAATGGAATATACACCTACTACAATCACCAGTATCATAAGTAAAAACATGCCAAAATCACGTGAATAATCTACTATTGTAACTGATTCTTGCAAATAAAAGGCAAAATATAAAAATGATAGAGAAATAGTAGAGATTAAAGCTAAAAGCATTGTCTTTTTCTCTAAAGTTTCCGATATTAGAAATAGTGGTACATGCAAATATAATAATAGTGTTGCACATGATACCATTAACATAATGATTAATCCGAACTCAAATATAAACTGCACTTCAACAAATAAGCTTAAAAAGCCCGTAAATAAACTCTGAATGGCAAACACTATAAATATTGAACAAGCCATCGTAGCGAAAGAAATCAAAGCTTTCTTATTGAAAGCTCTCATTATAAAAAGAACAATGACTGCATGTCCTAACATTGTTGCTATATGATCAGGTAATATTAATTTTGAAATTTCAAATCCTACAAAAACAGGAATAAAGATTAATACTTGTAACCAATGCCCCTTTAACTTTTTATCTAAAATCGCCAACGCTATAAAAATAACCTGAATAGACTCGATTAAAGTAAGAATATAAGTCTCTAAATACGACATTTTCTTTCTCTCCTATACCTATTATTTTATATATCTAATACCCATCAAAAACGCTAGCGTTTTGTTATCTTCTGTAAGGCCTCTAGTCAATAGTTGCGCAAGTAGCTAACATTCAGGTTAATTTAATGCTAAACGTAATAGAGGGAGAGCTTCTTACAGCCCTCTCTTTCCCTTAGTAAGTCTCTACTTGCGCAACCGTTGCGATTGTTTGGCTAGCTCTGTTCTAATACTAACCATAACTATTATAACTTTACCACTGCTTGAATACAATCATCTATTTTTCATTACCAGTAAAAACACCTTTCTTGATAGTTTAACATATGCCAATTTTGGTCAATAGCACTATAGACCATTATAGGTACATAATTAAAGAAAATCAAGTAGGAGTTGTTTACATTTGATTAAAATTACTTACTCTCCATTATGGGAAACGATGAAAAATAAAGGGTTTACAACTTATGACCTCAAGTATAAATTAAAGATTGGCGGAGGTACTTATAACCGCCTGAAAAGTGATATGTCCGTTTCGACTAACACAATAGCTATGTTATGTGATTTTATAGATTGTGAAGTTGAAGAAGTAATGAAGTGTGTTAGGGGATAAGGAATCCAAAACAATTCAATAGGGTTAACCTATGTCGAACACTTTTATTCATAAGAAAAGACAAGTTTATTTATTCGTTTAGGCTTATAAAATTATTTTAAGATGTTCATAAATAACGCTTGATATCAAACGGATGCTTTTATATAATGGGCTTACCAACAACGGATAAAAAAATTATAAGGAGTATACACAATGACAAGCGAAACAAGTAAATTATACGGATATGCAAGAGTTAGCACAAAAGAACAAACCACAGCCAGGCAAATGATAGCATTAACTGAACAAGGAGTACATGAGCGTGATATAATAATAGATCATGAGAGCGGCAAAAATTTAGATAGAAAAGGATATGAAAGTCTTAAAAACTCACTTTTGCGGCCGGGTGATACTCTAATAATAAAATCCCTTGATAGACTAAGTCGTAGCAAAGCGGATATAAGGCAAGAGTTAGAATATTTTAAGTCAAATGGTATACGCCTAAAAGTGATTGACTTACCAACAACTATGTTAGACTTACCGCAGGGTCAAGAATGGGTCTTTGAAATGGTTAATAATATACTTATAGAGGTATTAGGCACTATTGCAGAGCAGGAGCGCAAAACTTTAAAGCAAAGGCAAGCAGAGGGCATATTTGCCGCTAAAATACAAGGTAAGTACAAAGGTCGTAAAAAGATTGAAAAGCCTGACAATTGGGATAGCATAATAGCAGACTGGCAAAACGGCAAAATTACAGCAACAAAGGCAATGGAGTTAACAGGGGTAAAGCGAACCACATTTTATAAGCTTGTGGGTGCAGAATAAAACACAATACATACACCGTTGTCTCTTACAAAGGATGACGGTTTTTTTCGTTCTGTGTAATGTGCTGTTTGTTTTTAAATAAATTGGGTCTGTCTATGACTTCGGCGCATATTTATTCAAAAATATCTCTGATTTTTTATGGGTGGACTTTCACCATCTGATAAATACAGGTGTATTTCTTTTAAAACATTCCTTAATTGCATGATAGGTTGCAAGTCTAAAATTGACAAATGTTGAACAATTTGAACCAAGCATTACAGTGCGTACACATAGCATTAATCTTTATAAATGTGTATATATGTTAAAGTTGAAAAAGTGTTGACAAGCCATAATTTCTAAACTAAAGTTTATAGCAATAATATTTTATTTAGTATATTTCTACGTATTTTTTATATTAGGTGTTTAATCAATCACATAAACAAAATTCACTTGAAATTAGAAAAAAATGAATCTTTTCTTTAGGGCTTGCCGAATAGGAGGAGGCAAAAGAATCGAAAGTCTGATATAAAAAATAAAATCTAACCACACTTTTACTAAAGATAAAACGAGAGGGGAAATTCCCAATGCGTAAAGAAATCAGTAATTACTTAAAGAAACTGCTATCTCTTACTTTAGTAGTGACGATGATTATGCCTAGCATAAGTGCTGCGGCAGAGACTACATTGTCAGCTACAGAACGTGCATGGCGTAATATGCCTGCGATCGAACCACTAGGAATCGAGTCAAGCTTTCCAAGTGTTGAAGAGCAAGATATTGTTTTAGCTCATCAGGATATTTTTAATGATTATTGGGTAGAAACACCTTTTGAGATGTTTGTTTCTCACAATGATGACATTATGCAGATACTAGATTTTGCGGCAGAGGTTTATACGCTTATAAATGATAGGAGTGGTTATTCAGCACTGTCGGATGATGACAGAGAGTTAGTTTTCATGTATTTGAACATAAGGGTCACAGCCTATGAGATTACCTCTGCGTTATTTAATGTAATGGAGCAAGACGGCTTTTCGTTTGTGAATAGTGTCGAGTTAATAAGAATTATGAGCAGCGGTTTATTCGACTACATAGAAGCGCAGAGAATACTTGAATCTATTCCGGATTTTGACGAACGTATAGAAGAACTCAGGCGATTCGAAATATTTGCCAGACAATTTGATATTGCAGAAGAAGTAAATGAAAGACGCCTTGCTAGCGGATGGTTTTATACGATCAACAATTTTAGTGACGAGGAGGACTACGATGAGTTTATAGACCCAACCCTCGTTGGATACCAAGGAAATATCTATGACCTTTTCCCAGGAGAAGACGCGACTGCAAGAGAAAAACCCCCGGTGGACATTGCTCCTCTACTAGATGCTAATCGTTACGAAGTGTCTGCACTTTTTGATATATTAGATGATGACGAGTATATATACATACCAGTGGTACCGGAACAGCTCTTGCCGGAGGATGGAGTTATTGCAGAATATCCGGAAGAAGAGGCAGGGTACGAACTGGAACTGCCTGGCGATGATTATATAGGCGAACCATTAGCAACGGGAGTATTTAATGCTCAGCTGCGTTTCTTGTCATCCGAGGAACAGGGGGAACGCACAACATTTAACGAATGGGACTTTTGGTCTACGGAACAATCCGAATCTGTTGACAGCGCCTACGAGGAACAGTATTGCGATTACTATTCGGAAGATGATAAGCAGTACACGGATCCGGACAAATATTGCCCAGATTACGAATGCGAGCAGCATGGTGTACCTGAAGAAGACGATGAATATGACATTGCAGGCGAAATGTACCCGCCACTCGACGAACGCCAACAAATCAGAATACAAGGACGCAGACGCCATAGACTCAGAAATGCTCGCATGGACAATGTAATGCAAGAAAGACCTTGGCGTGCAGCAAGTCAGCACCTTGATTCCGGCTTGGCACTGGCGGAGACCTCGTTAGGTAGCATAGAGGCAGTTCGCGAAACTTTTGAACTATTTACCAGCAAAGATGCGTTTAGCTTAGCAAGGCAAATGTTTTTGGATAACCATGATGTAGCAGAAATCAACACAGCGTTTATCCTTGGCGCAGCACTACAACAAGAGCCTGTTGCATTTTTATATTTATCAGAAGATAATGTCTATGACAGCGACGACGATGATGAACTGACAGCAGACGAAACAACTGAATATGATACATCATCGGTGCAAGGCGCAGACGCCCTATATGGTACAGATCTTGTATTGTATATTACAGACGTAAGCCAAGATGAGTTGGAGCAAATTGTCGCATTCGGTGCAGCAATTATGAGCATGAACTTCCGTATTTCTTCGGCACCACCGGGACATCAGGGCATTACACATCGCCCATTTGAAATCCCGATGGACATAAATCAGTCCGTATGTTTTAACTCCGGTGCTGCTATAATAAATAAAAACGTTGTAACGGTGCTAGGCCGAGGTGGTCATGATATTATCTTAAATCTCGTATACCGATCTTCTGATGCAGAGCTTAATAAAGCTGCCATTGGGGAAGATTCCGTAACTTGGAACTGGTGGAACACAACCACGACGCGTACCGACTTCAGGCACGGCATTGGAGCAGGCTGGCGATTTGATTTGCCACACATTTCTAACTATCGCACAAACAATATGCCAAATGTACTGTATCTTCCGGGGCAAGGAAGCTTTAGCTTCGTGTTAGACTCGCACGGCCAATTTGGATGGGGTGCATATAGATTCGAAGACCATCAGCTTGAAAACCTGGCTCTTCAACCAAATACTGGGTTTGTTAGCGGCGGCCGAAGATCTATGCACGAGTTAACGCTGCAAGGTAACGAATCCACGGCTGGGAATATGTTTTTCTGTTCGGATGGGTATATACTTGGTATATATAATAAACATAACCAACTAATCAGCTTCGAATACACCACGCATTCAGCATGGGGTAATCAGCGTTTGCTATCAAGAATCGTCGCTCCGGATAATAGTGTGATTCAATTCAGCTATCAAGCGCCAAACGCCAACAGCCGAATCATAACAATTACAGGCCCGGATGGAAACCGCTACACCTTAAATTCTTCTCGCGTAACAGGCCTTGAGTCACGCCAAGTTGTTAATGCATTCCGCCTGGATAGCGTTCAGAACCAAGTGAATGCAATAACAAGGTTTACCTATACTGTCAATGAAGGTCAATTTGACTTTGACCGCAGAAGACACGGCACATTCTCTCACCTGCACAATCTTCTTTTAACAAGAGTTTATTATCCATCCGGAGCGCAGCTGCGACTAGGGTATGCACAATTTATGACGAGCCTTGGTACCCATGGGGATCTTGTTACATTCCGTGTAAACAGCAGAGTCTTACACAGCAACAATTACGACTATATGAGGACAACACTGACATATAATGGCGAATCAACTGGAAGAGGGCTTCGCACTACGAATCGCACCCCGGTTGGATGGATATATGGCGTTACTGTAGCCACATATGACGGTGGCAGACCTGCTCATGTAGCAATGCGCACAGAATACACATTTAACCACTACAACTTAAATATGCGAACAATTACAAGAGATGCTGCCGGAGCAGAAATATCTAGGTCAGAAACAACATTCTGTGGGCGAAGATTGCCGGCAAGAGTCACAACAACGGAGCGAGAGCGTGGAACGAACCATCAACGAACCCTCCACCAGACGTTTGAACACGACCAGTTTGGCAACGTTACACTAATCGTTAGTCCATTGGCGCAGGGAAGCACCCTCCAACGTTATAGAACAGAAATTAGTTATAGTTGGATGAGCGGAATACCAATTGATATTTCATTTTGGGTCAACAACAACACACGAATCAGAGAGAGAAATTTTCCTCGAAATAACGCTATAATTAGCTCATACGTATACGAATATGTATCCGGTGTACCCACAAGAGTATCACGGACAGAGTTTACGCGTAGCAGTGGCGGTGTTGCTACCCAAATCAGAGAGTTCCCGAACGCAATGAGCTCCGACTTCATTAGGACAGATATAAACTTTGCTAACAACGCGGTCTTGCCAACCTCAATTGTCACAGGGAACAGTCTTGCGACACAACGCTTTACCTATGACCGGATGTGGAGAGTCCTCTCTGAAACTGATGCAAACGGCTATAGGACCAATTTTACCTACGATGCAATCGGGCGCGTCACAAGAATAGATTTTCCGGATGGCGGACATGTCACTTATGCATATAACGATGCAAGCAACACCGTAGTCCACAGAAGCTTATTAGGTGCAACTTATATATACCGATATGACCCGCTTGGTAATTTATTGAGCGTTACAGCAAACGGTCAAGCTATTTTAACTAATATTTACGATACGCGCATGAGGCTGATAGAAACAAGGAACGCTCAAGGGTCGCCATCGTCTCAACGTACAGCTTTTACATATGACATTTTTGACAGGGTTATAGAAGAGCGCAGCCTAAGTCCTTCGAATGCTGTATTGCAAAGAATAACAACCCAATTTGTTGATGTTAATGCGGCAGGCAACTCGGTTGCTACAACGACAGTTCATGGAGATGCTAATGCTCCAAGCATACGCACTTCCGTTACTAATGACAGGTTCGGACGTAGAATCCAAGAAGGTACAGAGGGCGGGCGTATCATATCCTTCGAACACGACCTTTCCGGAAGAGTTATAAGAGAGCGGTCTTTAGGCGTAGACAACCGTTTTGCTTATAATTTCCATGGTGTAACGAGCGTGACAAATATTGAAGGTAGAGTGTCAAGAAACACCTATGACCACATGGGCAGGCTGCTTACCAGCACCGACTTCATGAACAATACAGCCCGT
>Ga0123352_10009549_pt1 | contig 15180 bp, 7 predicted proteins | sample TergutLab28metaG_FD_89700 | JGI IMG/M metagenome (GOLD analysis project Ga0123352, IMG submission 89700) | Labiotermes labralis P1 segment gut microbial communities from Petit-Saut dam, French Guiana - Lab288 P1 | ecosystem: Host-associated > Arthropoda: Insects > Digestive system > Gut ... | reverse complement strand
TCGTTCCCGGTATGTGTATATAAATTTTCAAGTCATTATCTCAATAACATAATTTTTTATAGACAATAGTTTGGGGCCTCTAGCGACAGAATCACCCTGTACTACAAGCAGAGAGCAACTGAACAGCTATAATTAATGTCACATGAACTACATCTTGAATAGAGATCACGCATAGCTGGTGAAACAAAGACACAGGAACCATTAAACACTTCATTATCCAACTAATGCACAATATATAAAAGTGCTCCAACATGTTTCGGATCACAGATGACCCATCATTAGGGAGCCTTGTACAGTGCCTGGCTAAAAATTACGAGAATGATTCTATCGATAGAATCATTCTTGTAATTTTTAGCCAAGCACTGTACAAGGTTCCCTGATGATGGATCCTCTGTGATCCGAAACATGTTGGAGCACGTTTAAATATTTTATAATTTTAATTGTATCTACATATTATATATTGTGCATTAGTTGGATAATAAAGTGTTTAATTATCATTGATGCAAGGTGCAAGCATGAAGACACAGGAACCATGTCACGCAAAACGTGTCACATGTCACCGGCTATTCTAATATTTAAGACATTTCACATAAGAATACTACAGTAACACGTATTCTTACAACTAATAACCATGGAGACAAAAACGATCATATGAAATGCATCCTGTAAAATAGCATAGCATAAAATGAAGCACTTTCGAATAGAGATTACGTTCTGTTGTAGGCTATATATTTTCCCAGCATTGACTGAAATAGCCCAAGAAGAGAAGATTAAGCCTCAGGCATGAGACTCAAGTCCAGGCATCATGGAGACTTTTGTTTTCACGCTCTAGTCAGACTTCGTCATTTTGGCTGCGAACGGGGAACATTGGGCCTCGAAGTCAGGACACTCAAGACTGATTGCGGATGTGATGTCTCACGACATGATATGTCGTTGCGGTTTCGCGAGAGACATCTCCCGCGTCCACCTTGCCGCTCCACTTGAATTGGCACCTGGGAAACCCCTCACTGACGTCACGCTGCCGTTAAGTTCCTTGACCTGCCACAGCCTGTGTCGTAATTCCAATTCCGCAACATTACCTGCTACGAATATCGTTTCAGAGTTTCGCTAATAAAGTTTTCTGTGAATTGTGATTTCTCAAGACGAAGGCGACACAGTAGAGTCTGGCTACAATGTCTGTGGTAGATTAGGTTATTTTACGAATATGTTAGGTTGGTTTAGGTTAGGTTAGGTTAGCTTAGGTTAGGATTAAGTTAAGCTAGCTTAGATTATGTTAGGTTAGGTTAAGCTAGCTTAGGTTATGTTAGGTTAGGTTAGCTTCGGTCAGAATTAGGTTAAGCTAGATTAGGTAATGTTAGGTTAGCTTATATTTGGGTTAGGTTAAGTTAACTTAGATTAGGTTAGGCTAGTAGAGCTAGCTTATGTTAGGTTATGATAGGGTAGCTTCGGTCAGGATTAGGTTAAGCTAGATTAGGTTAGGTTAGGTTAACTTATGTTAGGATTAGTTTAAGCTAGCTTAGATTTGGTTAGGCTAGATAAAGCTTTAGATTGTTAGTTTAGTGTAGCGTCGGTCAAGATTATGTTAAGGTAGATTGGGTTAATTTAGGTTATTTTAGGCTAGTAATAGGTTAGGCTAGGTTTGGTTAGGTCAGCTACCTTTGGTTATTAATCCAGTAAGACGCAGAGTGTAGTCAGTTGGCAACTTCTTTCAACAGTCCGTTCACTGCCATATGAACTTCTAGTCATCTTATAACTGGCGGTTTTATTTACTTAAAACAAAATTTAAAAAAAATAATAAATACTTATTCCGACTAGTTAAAGATTATCGTAAATCAGTGAATTTTGATATCGATTTTTAAAGTGAGTCGCGACCACAACTTAAGTGTGAATTATGATGATTAGGCTTTTTGACGACTTTGGACAATCCGTCTGACAAGAACACATGCTCTGTCCTTGTTGCGCGTTTGAAAGGCCTCACATTCAACTCCAGTTCTGTAGCCCAAAACGGGCTTTTTACTTCTTAAGTAGGCTAATACAGGGGTACACAAATCCCCGGCTTTAGGTAGCATGAAAGCCAATATCTTGCACCGCTGTGCCTCATATTTTTGGGCCATCCAAGTGAAAATCTTGTCATGTCACGCTTCTGGCGCCTAGAATTTTGAATTGGCTAATATTATTTTGAAAAATGTGTGTACCCCTGCCTTAATACATGCATTTGACGGTCTCTACAAATATTTCAAACTACTCTAACTGTAAGCTTGTCTTAACACCACCAAGCATTGCGAAGTTTCAGGTCTGAAATTAATGTTGCGGTTTTGGGTTATGAAACAGCGTAGTCGGTTACGTCAGATGGAAGCAAAACGTGCCTCTCCATTCCTAGTAGAAATGCTATAGTTCATATAAAATGGTGTCAGTCCTTATTACCTTTTTCTGTAAAATGACTGAAATTATGAGAGAAGTAAACCTGTGGGAACGAGAAAGTTACGCGAGTTATTTTGGGGCAGTCTGTAGTGTGATGGTCCAGCGATCAGCTTCCACTTCCGTCTGAGGAACCACTGTGTTGCCATTGTACAACGATGGAATGGTCGCTATGTTGACACAGTCTAATGACAAGCTTGTCATAAAGAATGGGTTGCCAAAGTGCAGACAGGGAATGATCAAAAACCATTATGCTGTCAGAGAACACGGAAAACTGGTCAGAATTATTGTGCTGTTAGAGTACAGTGGGGTAAAACTTCACCCTATAACATGCCATGAGGATATGGGAAGGGGGTAAACGTATAGCTCTACATTTTCTTTAACCTCGGCGCTAAATGCGGGTCAGTCATTAACGCCATGCCCCGGCCGCTTTACCCCCGGGAAACGGTCCCGGTACGCCTTGTAGACGAGGCTGGGTAGCCTCGGGACCAGTCTGGACGGGTGTCGAATATTTCACCCCCACCGGATTTCGAACCCCGAACCGTCCAACCGGTAGCGTGTTGCTACTCAGACTACGATACGTAGAGCGGGTATTGGTCATAACTACCGAATTGCCAGACTGTGTAGTCCGACAGGTTATGAACTTTGTGTGTCGGAGTTAATCCGTAGTCCCAACAAGAACTGGGACTCTACTAAAAAAATATAATTCTTTCATTATAACCACTGTGCCACCATAGTACAACGTGAGACTGGCCACAACCGCAGTGATATTCAAGATCTTCGGCGATCTTGTCGCCCTTTATGTTATGAATATATTATGGCGAAACAGCTACAGTCTTTGTATCAATGCAATATCGCAATAGTCAGAATGGTTGTTAGGCAGCTAGCTATCGGTAGTGATGAAGACAGGTCGAGGGAACGCCATATAATTATTAGCGAAATCACTCCCAGCTCTGAGATTTCAGGCTTCCTCCACGGTGTAGTTGATGTCTTCGATTTTCTGGGTTGTTAGCAGCGTAGGTCGGCAGTTGGTTACCAACGTTAACGGGATAACCCTCTCGGTCCCGTTTTCACCTACTTGACCCTTTAAGATGGGACTGATATTTTGTCCCGAAACGTCCGTAACCAACCACCAACCTAGGCAGCGTAGCATCTCGGAAGGTCGGATACATCTGTTACTCCTAGATGGGTATGCAAAATACTACTTTCTGGTAGAAGAACGCAAATCAGCGACAAATTTTAGTAACATGTACGTTTGTAGGCCCCTTGGAATGAGGCGCCGCGGGGTCTGCGGGGGCCTTATCTACGCCACTGGTAATTAATCATAATCACAACGTGGCCAAGAAGCATTTGAAGTTAACGACGGCGGAAAGCAGACAGAAGTGTGTTCAAATAGCTTATAAAGTCGCGTTCCCATGGTCTGGATGGCACCACACGCTCCAGTGCCGCGGAGAAAGGACGACCATTCGATACACTGCCCGTTCCTGGATGAAAGTGACGGTCCACAGTGGACCGCAACACACAATGATGACTGGCATGTGAGCTGTTACATAACAAGTCTTCACACTCTCAACCAGCTCCGATTCCTTGATGAGCAACAAAATTTCCCTACACTACATTTTAATATTATTCCATGTAAGCGAGGGTACTGTGTTATACCACAAATCCGAATGCATCCCGCAGTCACACCGGCGCACACCTTACATTACAGCTTGCATGCCTCCATCCCAAGTGTGAAATCCCTTCATAATATTTCGCTCAAAATATGTGGTTCTCAAGAAAATGAGTCTGCCTGCCAGCCAGCCAGCCGCGTGGTTGATGATAACAAGGGAAACGCGAAAGTTGGTTCAATCGTTAATTTGAAGGGGTCCATCCCGCTGTGTATCATCAATATATATTATAGTTAGTACCGTCAATACACAACATACATAAAAACCAGATGCTTATTTATAACTGGGTTATACTTGCCGTTTAACGGTCGAAACATGTCGCCAAGTATAACCTAGATGTAATTAAGCATCTGGTTTTGTATACGTTATGTATTGACGGTACTAACTATAATATATATTGGTTCAATCGTTAGCTCTTCTTACCTGCACTGAGGAGGTCACCATTTCAAACTGAAGCCGAAACACCTATTATTCAGACGGAGGATATTCATGGTTTAAGGGATAATACCTTCAGTGGACATCGACCATTTTCTTTTGAATTTTTCCGACTTCATTATTTGCCAATCACTCTTTAATTCAACGCCATACATGCTGAAACACTGATCGCCTAGTTAAATGAGCCACAAATATATCTACAGTCACACGCCGATATAGCTTCAGTCTTTGTGCGCCGCACTCTGTGGCGGTATATACAGGGTGGAGGTAAATCGAAATACTCTACAATAGGGAATTTTTTTTTCACATACTGACCGCAACAGAGGGTGGCGCTCTACCGGAGGGAGGCGCTACGTCGGGGTCCTAAATAAGCTAAAGCTAAATACAGCGCTGTTTGCGCTGAAATGAAGGTACATGGCACAGAGGAAACGGAGGACAAACACACGCCGACTTCCAAATGAACAGCTACGAATTCAGACTTTGGTCTTGTAGACGAAAACGGACATCACAGCGGAACAAACAGCTTCCACATTGCGGTTCGAGGAATAGGTCCAAGTTTGATTCTTCAGTGTCACTATACACCTACGACATTTTAAAATTCTCCCTTACAAATATTACAATATGATGTATCCACCGCTGTAAGGACCTGAACAACAAATTAATTGTAAAAATCTGAACAGCAAGATAAACAGTTTTGTTAACAGAATGATCATAATAGGCTGTTCGCTTTCCAGCAGCATTTCAATAAACGCTTAAAGCAAGAATTTACTACATCTACTCTACTGCAAATGAATTAGTCTACATGACAGAGCTACCAATAATTAACTCAATTACATCCTAATTACACTTGTTGTGTTACTCTAATACAACGATTTGTCCGCATTAGTGATTTTACTGATCAGCAGCCAAGCTACCGACATTACACAGGGTCGAAAGGCTTAAACATATTTGCTTTGGAAGGTTTACCTACGGCGCTATATTGGAACACTGCCATTCTAGAAGTAGGAGTACGTTTTATGTATATGTACATATAAAGGTAAAGGGAAGCTTTGCACTACAACAGGCCATGAAGGCCTAGGAGGTGTGTAGAATTGTAGCTCAACTCTTTCCTTAATCTGGACGATGTATGAGTCGGGGTGGCCAACGCCCCGGCCGCTTTACCCCCGGGTAAGTTACCCGGTACACTAACCCAACTAACTTCGACAGATAATATACTTATAAGTAGGTACAGGAAAGCTAAGTGCTAGGCGTTACCCGCGCTGGTCTCACGAACGCGTCCCACATGAAGGCGGACAGGTAGTTGTGTTTGTACGATTTTTTCCATACTGACAGATTAGGTCGCGTTCGTCAGTCCTACAACGACGCGAAATCTGTAGGGTCATAAAACGATATACGGGCCTACAACATGTCCGAATCATATTTCGACATTTTGGCCACACCTGACGAAGAAAGTAGTAGTCGCATCCGAAAGGTTGGTAAATACCCACCAACGTACAAGGCGTTATATTCCTTAGAACTTGAATCTTCGACATTACCACAGTTGCCACTTACCACTCTGACAGGTTCTGTGCAGCTTCATGCACGGCATTATGCCTATAAGCTCGGCTGCTACAGGCACAACTTGACCACTGGCAGACGGTGTCTCCATACACTGTACCGATTGTCCAGATTTTAGAGTCGCCAGTTGCCACTGTGATATATCCTGCATATCTCCATACACTGTACCAATTGTCCAGATACTGGAATCGCCATTTGCCACTGTGATATATCCTGTGTATCTCCATGCACAGTACCAATTGTCCAGATATTAGAATCGCCATTTGCCACTGTGATATATCTTGTGTATCCATACACTCTACCAATTGTCCAGCTATTAGATCGCCAATTGCCATTGTGATATATCCTGTGTTTCCCCATACACTGTACAAATTGTCTAGCTATTAGAGTCGCCAGTTGGCACTGCGATATATCCTGTGTATCTCCATATACTGTACTAATTGCCCAGCTATTAGAGTCGCCAGTTGGCACTGTGATATATCCTGTGTATCTCCGTGCTCAATAGCAATTATCCAGCTGCTGGATTCGCCAATGTGACGTTCTGTGGATCTCCATGCAAATTCAGTCACAAGAATTATTTGTTAGAGGAGTCAAATCCTATACATGCCAACGTCTGTTTAATACCAGTTGTATCTCCATGCGCAGTACCAAATGTCCAGTTATAGAGTCGCGAATTGTCACTGTGACATATTCTGAGTATCTACAGGCACAGTATGAAATATCTAGCTACGAAAATGGCCACTTGGCACAACGACATATGCCGTTCATCTCCATGCACAGTGTCAAATGTCCAGGAAACACTTGACACTCTTTCGACAATTAAACAAAGTTGAGGAAAAACGTTACAACTATTACGCAATGTGCAACATACACACTTTCCTGAAGTTATTATTTTTCACAACACTGGCGAGTGCTGCTGTACATTCCAGTTTTATACTTGTTATTCGCCAATCTCAGTTACACTTTATTTTGAAGTCAGAACTCGAAAAATCGACATGTTATTTATATCAGTACTCTGCTTGTGTATCTACTTCTTAGACACAAAAGACATGTGACAGATACGATGGAACACAAACGTTGACTAACTTCTCTGTCAGAAACGAGAGAAAGATTGGAGGAGGGGAGAGACAACAGGTACACGACTTGATACGTCATTTTCGAACATGGAAGTCATCCAGAGCCGCGGCAGAGCACATTAACCTCGGTGTTCAAGGAAAGAGCCCCAACATTTACGTTGGATTGTTAGTTTTGTAAGCCTTCGTATAAAAGAAATTTTCCATTAGGAGAAACAGTAATTTCAAACTAGGGCCGCGGGATTTTGATACGGGTTGGGAAGACGATTTGGTGGCCTCCGAAGAAAAGGGTTAATTTTGATTAATTTAAGCCGGGAAGCTAGATGACAAAAAAACAGCTGCAACTAAGAACTTGGAAACTCCTCCGTATATATCTGAAGACGAAGCAAAGCTGAGGCTCTTGGCTTTAACATTTCTTTTCTATGAATTGTGTCTGGCTTCTTTCTGCTACTGTATACCCAACAGAAAGAACTTAAGATAGATTCGTAATTCGTAATTTTGCCCTAAGCACGGTAACAAAAGTAGTGGAAGAGAGGTACTAGTACTGCAGTAGAAACCCTAATTTTGATGGGATTCTTTACCTCACATCTGGCCCTTTCCGTTAAACATAAATAATGTTTAAATTCTTCTTAGCTTTCTTAAGCTCATTCCATCTTTACAAATTCAGCTACTGTATAGGCCTGTTATTATAAGCAAGAAACAAGCAGTTAGGCTTGTTGACAAATAAACCTGCAGTTCATTCAATGTATAACACCGTCGTTAACAGCTCTCACGAAAGCTTTTCTTTGTGAAAAGAAAAAAAAAGGTCCGTTGCTGCAGACCCTTTCTCTGTGCATAACTGATATATTGCACCAATAAAGCAGAAGTTTCCGTGGGAATGGCCGCTTGACAGTAGCAAAGTGGAGAGGCTGTTCCCATTTTCGTGTTGGCGTCTGTCTTACATTCCAGATTTACCGATTTGTAATACAGCAGGAAGTCTGTTGGCATTGCACAGTTTGTAGTGTAACAGAACATTTTGATTTAGTATGTCGTCCGGGGTATGACGTCATGTAGAATGCCTATAGTTACCAAAGGTTCGGAGAAACCCGTTTCTTCCATCTTCTGTGTCCAATAGAATACAATTTTGTCGGATACTTACAGAATGTGCTCAAACGCAGGCAGTCGGTCATACCTGTAACAAACAAACAAACAAACAAACTGACTGACTGACTCTGTGGAACAGAGTTCTTCTTAAGAAGTTACGAGTGACTCAGCTAATGAAGAAATTCCCCTAATTTTATGAAACCCCTCGGTTCGTTACTGCCATAATAGCTCGCCACCTTTCCCCACCGTGAGTCAGATCAATCTAGCCCACACTCACCTTATCTTTCTTGCAGATCTATTTTCATATTATCATTCCATCTATGCCTAAGTCTTCAAAGTGGTCTCTTTGCTTCAGGTTCCTCCACCAAACATTCTGTATCCCCCGCCATACGTGCCACATGTCCCGCCAGTCTCATTATTCTTGATTTGAACACCCGAATAACGTTTGGTGAGGTGTAACGCTCATGGGGCTCTTCATTATGCAAGGTGTTTGCCTTAAAAGAAAAGGAAAGAGAAATATAAGAACATAAAAGGTTCAGTTGCCAAATAGAAGTGAAAAACGAAAGAAATTGTTAATTGAGAACAACAGATAAAGTACGGGTGGGTCGCGGATTCTGTCGGTTAGACCTGCTGGCTGACGATGGACTTAAAAAATCTTCACCGGTGTTCTTAGCTTGGCGTGTGAATCATTACACTGCTTTCCGCACTGAAGACCACTGTACGTCGAGATCGAAGGGATAATGTACAACTGCAAAACGTTTTTGTGCGAACTACAGAACAACAACCACTGCTGATTAATGACTCCATGCAGAGGAGCCATTCTGGAGAAAACAAGAGTTGCTCAGCTGGTAAAGAGAATTGCTGCAGTCTATGGAACAGGAGGGTTAATTATCATGTTCTCAGGAGCCGACTATTTTCCCCCATTCTGAGCCAAATATACCAGTCCACACCTTCCCAGTCTATCTCTTTAAGGCCCATTTGAATACCTATACTTTGCTAATTTACTGGCAACTCCCTACAATAAACCTATCTCTAGAGACCACTGACTTCCCCAGTTCCAAATCTCATGCTCATTGTCCATTGCGTAGATCCTTCCGAAAAATCCGTCAAGTTGTGTCACATTTCAAAATACATTATATTTTATGGTGGAGAGGTCTGAGCCCCTCGCCCAACCCCCAAGTTTGAGGACCTTTCCTTGTCAGTTGTCAGCGACCGCTTACTGAACACGTTATTGGCGAACCTCCAAATCTAGACAGCTAATGGGATGGTAAAACGTAATGCCCTTACCAACGCCATGGAGACATATGGGTGAAGCAGAGCAGAGGTAAAGCTCCACTCATTCTTAACTTCGGAACTATACAGAGGTGAGTGGTTTTCTTCACTTTTCGGCAGCTTCAACACCAAGAAATAATTCCAAAACTCATTGAATAGGAGCTGGGCGGACCATAGAGCCGATTAGGACGCTTTAGGGTAGAGAAAAATCTCTTGCCCCTACCAGGATTAGAAAATCGGATCGTCCAGCCCGTAACCTCATCGCTATACCGACTACCCCGGCTCTTCCAAACGGATGGTGCTGTCTAAATAAACATAAGTATAATAATCTATGAGCATGCAAGCCGGATCGAATACCCTATGCTGGATGTTTTCCAATACCGTACTGTGTTGAAACTTGGGCCTCTGTCAGTCACAGTACTAGACCGTCAGTACAGTGTTCAATTCTGACCGAAAAGAATTATACACCAGCTAGGGTCTTCAATCCCCAAGTGATGACACCAAACAACCTGTTTCCTTGGACACTGGGGGCCCATAAAGGAATTAAGACGTCATTGAGGGTGCAATAAAGCGGGACAGATTTATGACAGGCTCTGCTGACATTGAAAAGGACTAGGATGACAATAGAAAGTGTAAATGATGAATAGTGTGCCCGGGGTTACTCGCTAATAGTGTACAAGTGTCAGGACCCATCACAAGGACAAAGCTAATTAAATGGTCTATTTTTGTTTATACTTATTTATAGTTTAGGTGTATTTATCAAAACTGTCAGTAGCGTAGGTCGATGGTTCATTAAATAATGAGTAGGAAAGCATGGTGTGCGAAGTTGTCATAATATAATTGAATATTATATGTATTATGTGTATGGAATAATCCCAGCGTTTGCCTAAATAGACAGGGGAAACAAAGAAAACTCTGAATATCGTGTCCAAAGCCTGAGATTTGAACTCTTGTTCTTTATCTTTAGGTGTAGAAATTAATTGGTTTAAAACAATACATTAAAGGAGAAATAAATAGGCTACCTGCCGTAAGCAAGGCCAGGCACAAATTATACAAAGCACCATTTTTATAACGATAGTCTTTTTTACCAACTTGATGCAAAAATTCTTTATTTTAATACAATCATTATACTCCTGTACATGTTTCGAGCACTATTATGTACTTCTTCTGGAGGACAATTGTATTAGTACAGCATCTGGTATCGTCACTCTCTTTAGGTGACTGTTCAGTACACACGTTACGAGAAGACTCTCGTAACCTGTGGTCTGAACAGTCACCTAAAGAGAGTGACGATACCAGATGCTGTAATAATACAACTGTCCTCCTGAAGATGAGCATAATAATGTTCGAAACATGTAAAAAGGTAAAGCAGTCCCGTTACAGGCCCGGAGGTTTCCAGGAAGTTAAGGTTCCCAGATTTCGTGACAACGGCACAGGATGGTGGAAAGGTTGTCAGCTTTAGCACCGGCCGCCTTTACCCCCAGGAAATGCTCCTGGTACTCATTTCTGTTAGAGGCTGAATCGACCCCAGGGCCATAGTGCGATCGGAAGGATATTATGTCAATGAAAAATCCACTGATACTATCTGGGATCGAACCAGCGACCTTCCGATTTGTAGTACAGCACTTTAACCACTGTGCTACCGCGGTCCCCCTCGAAACATGTAGAGGAGTATAATAAATGTATTAGAATAAAGAATTTGTGCATCAAGTTGGTAAAAGACTATCATTATATTAGGATGCACGGTGAACAAAATATAAACATTTACGCCATTTTTAAGTCTACTAATCAGTCGGACAAGACTTCAGTCAGTAAGTTCAAACACATTTTGCTCTCTCCTTCGTATCATGGGCTACTAAGCCTTCTAAAACTTTTGTGAAGAGTACTTTTCTTCTAGCGCTCCCTATTTCGGGAAAAATATTTCTTTATTTGAAAGTTTCCAGGCTTTAAACGCTATTCATTCTGATAAGAGCACCATAAAGAGGAGGACGAGTAGATAGCATTGGTGAAATAATTCTGGCAATGAGAGCAAAATTAGTCACAGAAAACCCTGTCTTATCGCCAAGGTATCTACCACGACAATCACATCGACTAGCCCGGGATTAAAACGGGTCTCTGCAGTGAAAAGCCGGCGACTAACCCATGTATGTATTTCGTTACCCTATGTGAATTCAACACATTATCTGGCAGAAAATATACTTTTACCTACTCGGCGTACTGTGGCAGTCTGTGAGCAGATGGACCTTCTCAAACTTTTAACTAAGTTCTAGGCCAGGCGTGGGGATGACGAACCTATGGCACTCGAGCCCTAAAATGGCACGCGGCATTCACTGTCGTACCAATACTTTTTATTTCTTTTGCCCAACCATCATCTCTATATTGTGAATTATATATATATATATATATATATATATATATATACAAATAAATGTATAATTAAAAATATATATATATATGAATGAATGATTGCGTAGAGATTGTACACGAATTTCCTTTGCGACCAATTAATACTGCGAGTGAAACATTTTTACACAAATCGGAAGCAGTGCGAAGGATAGCCTGGATATTTAACAGAGGGGTGCCGGCCTGGAGTTGACTGGGCGAATACGTGACATTGGACAAATAGTTTTACAATCCTCTTTTCAAACTGGAAATGGTAGCAGCCCCAATTACTTAAAGTTTTCTTACTTATCGCATTCCTCGAGCAGGCCTTGATTAGAAATGTAATATAATGTTTATACAATGAATTAATTAAACAATGTAATTATAACATGCGTTAATAATAATAAAAAAATGAATAATAATGAAATAATTAATAATAATTATGAAAGGCTCCAAAATTTTATTTTTCCCTTCAAATTTCCCATGGGCACGCGAAAGAATTTCTTCCAAATTTATGGACAATTTAGGCCCGCGTCCTCAAAAATGTTCGCCAGCACTGTTCTAGGCTGCCAAACGGTCTTACGATTATGGCTGCGTACAGGTCTAAAATACAGTTCCAAATACTCTTCTCCTTAGGTTTGTTTCAAGCTCATTCGTTTTACTTTAGTGTATTTCCTCCTGTTTTTATGAAAAGTCTATTTTTTTCATGTTTTAAATTTTTCGTTGCAGCTCACTGCCACAAATTTCATAGGAAACTTTTCACCACTGCTATTTAGCATGTATCGCATTTTCCGCCCGCCAATTTCGGACTCTTAAAGACTGCACACTCTTTAGTCTTACTTACTTACTTCCTCCGTGGAACAGAGTTCTTCTTGATAAGCTAAACCGGTTCTCAGCAAGTCAAGAAATTCCCTTCCTTTTTATGAAACCCGAAAGTTCATTACCGCATTCACAAGTGCCCACCAGCTGTACCTATCTTGAGCCAGATCGAGCCAGTCTCTGCCACCACGCCCCACTTCCTGAAGATACATCTTAATATTTTTCTCCCATCTACGCCTTGGTCTTCCAAGTGGTCTCTTTCCCTCAGTTTTCCCCACAAAACCTTGTATTCACCTCTCTCCCACGCGTGCTACATGCCCCGCCCATCTCATTCTTCTAGATTTGATCACCCGAACAACATTTGGCGAGGAAGCACAGATCATTAAGCTCTTCATTATGTAGTTTTCTCCACTCCATCTTAGGCCCAAGTATCTTCCTCGGCACCCTATTCTCCAACTCCCTCAGCCTACGTTCCTCCCTTAAGGTGAGTGACCAAGTTACACACCCATACAAAACAACATGCAAAACCATAGGTCTGTGTATCTTAATGCTGGTATTTTTGGATAGCGAGCTGCAACTGTTTAAGCGCGCTACAATTTCAGTAACGTAGTCAGCACCTTTCACACCGGCCTGTCGTTACTCTACGGTAACTGAAGCCATAAGCCTATAGAACGAGATGACCGTCTACATTTGGTGCTGCAACGCCAAGACCCTCTGCACCGGCATCACTTCAAGAAACAAGTACTAAGTGTCCCCATCAAGCGGCACGCCCTGTAATTAATCACTTTGTGGTTACCGGAAGTACGAAACTGAACAGTCACGAAGGTGGGGCAGCGTTTCCTGTTGTATTGCCATAGAAATGACAAAAAATGCAGTATGGGAAAGCGGGGGAAAAGATGATATGCCTGTAATTCTGACTAAATTTAGCATATTAGGTCATTACTTGCCACATACCGCTAACAATGTTAGTTTTTTTTTATTTGATTCGGGGAAGGAGGCGGGAGAACAACGGATTCAGAATTCTTACTCCCTGTATGATTCCTGTAACCTCAAATCCTCACTCTGGCACCATGTGCTTGTCAGAATGTGTTCATTTGTTTTGTTGTGTAGTTAACATACAGGCCTGGTTAGGCCCTTACGACTCCGGGTGGTTGAGGATTACAAAATTTCCCGAAAATCGGGACATGAATGTGGTATGGTTGTCAGCCCTAGGCACCGGCCGCCTTCAGTCCCGAGAAGATACGCCTCGTAATCACTTCTATTAGAGGCCGAGACGGCCCCAGGATCACTGTGCGGCCGCAAGGATGAAGTCAATGAAAAATCCCAGTGACCTTATCGGGAATCAAACCCACGACATCCCAACCTGTAGAGAAATGCCTCAGCCAACTGCTCCACTGCGTACTCCTTATTGTGTGTCACAGTTTAATATTCAATGTTGCAGCTTCTCTCTTAACTTAACTTGTAGTTTCTTCGTCTTTTCATTTGCAGGCTAGCTGTATGCCCCACCCACCAGAAATAACGGAAATTCGAATCATGCTGGATCAGAGACCTATGCCTGTTGCGCCACCTGCAACTAGTACATAGACACTTAAGCCTGCTGCTCCTAATTTACCGAGCCTGGAGGACTTTTACAAAGTTACATCTTGACCACATCCCTTATTTTAACCCCAGCGTAGTCACAGGAGAAAAGCACACACACCGCACTTAGCCTTTAATGAACAACATGTCATTCCACTATTGAATTTTATCTTGGGCATAGAGGCTAATCAGGGTCCTGTTCTTTTTACGAAACATACAAATCAACTTACTTCTTAAACTATACCATGTGTAGGTTTGAACATTCGAGGGACAGGAAAGAAACCAAATAGGTTGTCACATTTTGAGAGATGTACAACGAAGTCATGTGGTCACTTGAACCATATGAGCACGTGAAATTAACGCGCTGTCATGTAGAGTACTTAGGGAAGGATTGGCAAATTTTGAGTTCTAAGTGAGCACCCTATTTAGCCGCTGGCCACCGGAGCATATAGAGGGTAACGACGGCCAAAGCGTGAGGGTTTTCACTCACTTCCCCAGTACGTAACACCAATCGGAAGATAACTTATGTTTCTGCGGGCAGGCGAGAAAGGAGACAACACTTGCTATCACAAGGAGGTGACGTAAAAGATGAACGAGTAACGGCCGTGAGAAATTTTCAGTATGGCCAAAGTGTTTCATGCGTGAGTGGTTCAAGTGTCTGTCTGTGTGTTCGGGACCTCGCCGGGTATTTCCCTCCAAGACACATTATGATACAGGCTACACGAAAGTATGTGTTCAGTGTCAAATGAAAAACTGTCAGCATGTGGACCAGGGGACCGCCTCTGTGGTCTAGTGGTCAGAGTTTCTGGCTACAGATACAGAGGTCCCGGGTTCGATCCCCGGCGCTACCAGATTTTCTGAGTAGTAGTGGGTCTGGAACGGGGTCCACTCAG
>Ga0123352_10009548_pt1 | contig 15180 bp, 16 predicted proteins | sample TergutLab28metaG_FD_89700 | JGI IMG/M metagenome (GOLD analysis project Ga0123352, IMG submission 89700) | Labiotermes labralis P1 segment gut microbial communities from Petit-Saut dam, French Guiana - Lab288 P1 | ecosystem: Host-associated > Arthropoda: Insects > Digestive system > Gut ... | reverse complement strand
TATGTATCGTATTCAAACGGCATATACAGGGGGTCAGCTGTCGACTTCTGTGAATGTATTGCATGAACTGAATGAATACACTGTTCCAAAAATGCTATGAAATATGGCGACATTCATTAAGATAGTCAATACAACAAAAGTAGTGACAAAAATTAAGGGATTCGGACAGTGCAGACTTAGCTGCCAGAGAAAATTAAACATGCGTACACTGAACAACACGCCTGTCTGGGCGAAAACTGACTGACTTTGTAAAGCAGGCCTACTTTCTCTCTGGTACAAACATTCATATTCATTTAAGCTCCATCACATTGTTTTCGAATACACTCAGAAATCATTCTTTCGTCAAACTGGTAACATGACTTCTACTCATCCGAAACTAGGAACGTTATTGCAGTTTCTGTTAATCTTAGGTTTCTTTGCATTAGAACTGTGGTGTAGACCTACGGAACACACAACAATCTGCGTTAGTGGGGAGCGCAAACTGCTCATCAGGGAACACAGGACTCTATACAGGAAACTAATACACAGTCTGGCTACGGTAATTGGATTTTTCCATAGGGAATCGATTACTTGTCTATGAGGGAACTATACACATACCGTCCCTTCTCCCTCTACAGAATCTATATCCTTACTTCTACAAAGCGCCACCATCTTGTACGTTCCGCCGCCCCTCCTCCCACTCCCATAACTTGATTCTATCCTCTGTAAAAGAAAATACACTATACATCTCACAACCCTGCACTCCATTCCACCCCTGCAATCCAACACTACCTCCACCAAGTTACGATGCTGGCGAAATTAATCACATGGTATGAGGAATCCGGTAAGAAAATCCATTGTAGTCAAACCACTCGGATTTTAAGCTGGTATTCAGTTTCGGCCGTCTGAACTATTATCTTGCATTGTGAGTCATCAAGATGCGATTAATGCGTCATGAATTCACAACAGGAATCCCGATATAAGCTAGAGATGGGGTCTATCACGCGTCCCTCTGGCACGTTTAGACACGGCAGGAACGCGGCGCTAATCTTGCGTCAAATTAGTCCGCGTACTGTCAAGCTTTGTCCTACAATTGGCTTCGTTATAGGTCTTACCCACTAAACATCCTACCTGATAACAACACCAGATTTATCTGGCTCAGGGGCTAGTGGCGGTCTCTTCTGGACAGCGAAAAGCACTTATGATCTCCTCACAAGCCTGGTAAATTCTTGACTAACTTAGCAACTCTTAGCTCCTCAAAAATGCCTTGCTCCACGCTACTCGTTACTTAGTTAAGTAGCTAATAAGAAAAATGCTTGATTTTTATATGAGTGTGTACCTGGATGCCTTATATCTAGGAAGGTTCCAGATTTTAAAAAAATTGGTCCAGGTTCTGAGGAAGTTGGATCTAGAAGATTGGAAATATCGAGGAGGAGGAGGAGAAAATATAATATTTAAATTAAATAACAATTTTCAAATACTACTTCCTTCACAGAGCCGATCAGGTTCTGATTAATTTATATGTGAATTTCCTTGATCAACGCAGACAAACACTGACAAATCATCTTAACCATTCTCTTTGACGTTCTTTAAAATTAATTTTCAATTATTCGTCCATTCGACACCACACAAATGATTCACGTGAAAGGTTTTATTTAAAATAAACTCAGAAACAACTTTTACTTACAGCACTGAATTCGCACGAATTCCATGTCTCTGTATAAATCATCTCGAATTTAGCGATGATGTGTTTTGTGCAGCGAGTTAGCTAGCGAACAATTCAGTGAGTAGCTGAACGAAAGGTCTGGTCTGACTGAGCCAGAAATTGAGTATATGGGCGAAGGAGTGAGTAATTGAAAAGGAAATTGATCGAGAGAGCGAGTGAGAAAGCAGGATGATTCAGCAAGAAGTTGGATGCTTTGGTAGGATCCTCTGAAGAATTTGGTGTCCCTTAGGGCTACACAGAATGCTGTGGCCCTCTCGAAATAATTCTAGCCGAAGTTTACACGCAGAAATTATTCGAGTTGTCTCGCTTCGCGACATTCAGTCTAATCAAGTGGACGCTTATCTTAATGTCACTTAACGCATTTATTTAACAAACTTGAAGTAATTAGGATCTGTAATTTATACGAAATGACAAAGCGCATTAAAACGTTTTCGTGCTACTAATGTGAATGACAGCTCGGGCGACGTAGATCGTGTTGGGTCGTTACTACACTCAAAATTTTCCCCCTTAGCAACGAAGGCAGTAGAATATTATGCGAAAAATTTACAATAAAAACTGTCTAGGCAATCGTGTTTCCCATATTCACAGCACAAACTCCACTTCCTTCATTTAATCCCTCTCTTTCGAGACTGTTAAATCGCATGTGTCTGTCATCGACCTACTGAATAAAAGTTTAAATAGCATCTGCGAAAAAATGTTACAATATTAGGAATTAAAATTTTAAAATATGATTGATAACTTATTTTATTTGCATTAAATTAATTAGATTTAACTCTCGTGTAACTAATAACTCCATAAATGGTATCGCGGTTTGCTACTCATTGCATCCTGCTGAATTTTAAATTGCCACTGTAATCTTCTTACATTATTTTATAATATTCCTCGATCTTGCGACATTCTTTTAATAGCAGACAATAACGTTTGTTGTTTCCTTCCCATTTGAAATGGGCTCACAATGTTCTATCAAATATTTACTTTATTTTTCCTCTCGTGATTAAGGCATTGGAAGATTAACTTGTGGCTTGCTGCCTGTAGCATGTGCGTTTTTCCTTTTTATGGTATATCCAGATGTACTATGACTGTCAAATTCGAATTAGGATTTTCAGTTGATTTTGTCAGAATCTGGTGTGAAGCATGCTATTCTTATTCTAAAAATATTTTATTGTTATTATTATTATTATTATACTGATATTTTAATGCAATATAAGATTATTGTTGTTGTTGTCGTTGTTGCTGCTGCTGCTGTTGTTGTTGTTGTCGTCTACTGAAATTTTAGTCTGGTAGGAGGTAATTTTTCCTCCGAAATGATACTAACCACCTGAGACTAACTGGTGCAGCAAGCCGTAACACCGCTATTTGAATCGCCGCCGTCAAAACCTCAAAGCACAGTGTCACGATTCACTTCTTTCTTAGTTCTATAGGGCTTCAGTCAACATGTAATAATTTAGCCTATCAGTCCGTCAGTCAGTCAGTCAGTAACCCGTAAGTAATTACAATCTCCAAACCAAAGTCCCTTTCTTCTGTCCGAAAAGGCCGGAACCTCGTGGTGGTAACTGGTCTTCTGTAGAGACAGTAGGAAGTAAATTTAGCCACTCCTTGGAGGGTCGTTGCATGCACCACTGTAATTTGTGTAGCACAAAGCAAAGGACGGGAGTCGGGCCCCCAAATTATTGTGCAATGCTCAGCAAAACTCATAGCTCTCCGTGAACCGTAATTGGAGCCTCTCGCCAGCTTTAATAACTACATACTAAATGTGCAGTCAACTTCACAGTCCTGTGACAAACTTATGAGCTCGACAGAGGGATGACAAAGTATTGTCTTGGTCCTGCCGGAAATGAAACTCCGAATCCTCGGTCGGGCAGGACCTAATCACCAAACCGACTGAGATACCCGGCTCATCACGTTTCGGACCGAACGTGTCTCAAATTTTCTATGCATAATGTGTCATTTATGTGCTGCATTCATGCCGCTTCCCTCCGTATAGATTTATTTTTCAAGGAAGAATTCGGTTTACTGCAAGAATAAAAATCTTCTCTTCCGCTCTGGACGGAATCGACGAAACTGGCCAAACGGAAACGATCTACACTATAAATCGAAAATATGAGTGTTTGAATGTCGAAAGGCTTACGCACCAACCAGTGGTCTTCCGCGGTTCTTCTCCGCTGCAGTACCTTCACTTCTTCGACCAACGTCGTTTCAAATATTTACTCGCTCCTCTTAGCCACTTTCCTAATTATTTAGAGTGTCTTTAAATAATCAATGACAGAAAAGTTACACGTTCCGAGAAGTCCCCTGCGCAATTTGTAAAACGACGAATTTGAAGCTGATAAATGATCGTCTAAGTTCGAGATTAAAAATATGTAAAGCTTTACACTATTACGTCATAAGCTTTAATGTCACAGTGGTTTGGAACAGACACATGCCTAGAATGTTTTACCTTTCAACGCTTTCACATTGAACTATCGACATATTCATTTGCTTTCTAACAATAAAGGTTCCGAACGCATGTAAATACACACAGGAGGTCATATCCGTTTATATGCCAGTACACATTTCATTACCGGAATATCGGAGCGGATTTCTACAAAAGACCTTAACTTTAAGTGCAAATTTTAAGTTTCCAGTGAAATATCTTATTGAATTTTGTTGGTCTGATATTTTACCTAAGATCGAATAAGATTTTACTGATTTCTGTGAAATGCCTCATTGTGCATGACACAAAATCGAGCTATCATTAGGCTTCAAAAATTTATTTGAAGCATATTTCGATATGGCGAATAGTTATGTATGTCTTTGGTAGTCCCTAAATTCCAATACTCTAATCAGAGAAATTATATTTCTTTTTTATATAATACAGAATTTTGTTAGACTATCCACATTACACACATCTAAGGGGCTATGATTTCCAAACAGCGGGGGGCGCCGAAATTGACAGATTGGCCAAATGCATAATATTATAAATGTAGAAATCACTTGCCCTCCTTCTCTTTCATGAATTAATCAGTAATAATTTTCAGTTTGTAAATATCTAACAGCAAACTGCATAACTAACCAATCAACTAATACCCACTTGACTAACTTCAGATAACGGAACAAGAAATCACCCGATACATTTAAATCGCGAAGATTCATTGCCGTGTTCACAAGAGCCTGCCACTGGGCCCTATCTAGGCCCAAATCAATCCGAAACCTTATCCACATTTCTTTTAATATTCGAATTAACAGCATCTTCCCTCCCATCCACTATCAGGTCACGTAATGTGGGTACGGAAAGTAAACCCAACAAAATCTGCTGGAAAGAAAATAATGGGAAGAGGCAATCATAAGGAAGAGTCAGAGCGGCTAATTTGATCTCAGTCCTTGCAGCATTTCGTGTGGCCCGGGCTGGCAGCAGAACCGGGCCTCTTCCGTCTATATAGCGGAGACCGTAGCTAATCACGTTACGCCCCATCGCGTGGCCTGCGCCTCGCAGATGGTTTTGTAATTACACCGAACTGCTGCTGCACGTATCAGACGCATTCTGCTTTAGGGTTTGTTAGAAACTGGTTGAAAAAAAAATTTTAGAAGTTTTGGAAGAGTCGTCATACTCCTGTAGCAGAATTGTTAATGTCTCTCAGATCACTCTCGTCTGGGATTTAACGCCGTGCGTTCTGGTATATTAATACCAACGTTTCGAAGAAACACGATTCCCCCATCGTCATGTTAGAAAAAAAAACAGGTTCCTCCAAAAACACGTACTTACATAACAGACTACAAGGCGTTACATTCCAGAACAGAGTTATATTCACAGTCACGGCCTTGAGATGTTCAAGTTTCCAGAACTTTTAGTTGTAAGCCATATGGACACTTACCGAAGCCATTATTTACAGTAGGCATACTGGACGCATGCGATTCATAGAGGCCTAGAGCTTTTTGACACCTGCTTTTACAACTTAGGATTTTCATATTTTCATCTTCTATTATGTGGTAAAATTTACTTCCAAGAACTGAATTAAAATTTTCATTCCTAGCAACATAAAATATTGTGAATCAATTACATTAATTTACATAATTTAGGCAATTATTCGATATGTTGTCTGATTTTGTAACGAAAAATGTCTAATACAAATGAATTCTATAATTCCGCACACAATCAATTTCGATACAACTTTTAACTCATCTTGCACTACCATTTGAACTTTCCATTGTCAGTCTGCAACCGATATCTCTTTTAACACAACAAACTCTTAAAATCACTTATAAATGTAAAAAAGCAACACAATAATCCAATTTGTTAAAAGTATTAAATTCAAAACCTTTGAAAATTAGGTTCTGATTTAGTTCGCATGTATTATAGAGCTAAGTGGTTGACCTTCTAAATGAAACTTCGTTGTAAAAAGAATCTTAGACCAAAGTTTTCGTTTCACGCAGTAATTTACAAATAATTTACAATTTAATGTGAAAGTACATACATTTCGAAACCGCAGCACATTTACCACAAAACGCACAACGCATTCAGTCGCCGTAAGCACTCTTCTGTGGGTCTATAATTTTATTGTTTGGCATCACTGAAGAGAAATTTTCTTCCACTCCTCAACAATTAGAAAAAAGTATTCCTGTTGTCTTAACCATAACAATCTTACTTTACCATAGATGCATTCAAACAGAAAGGCAACAACGATCGTTTTAAGGATTAATAACTGTTCCTGCTGTTTATGTTGTTCAGAATAACCTAAAAGTTTTCGCGTCCAACCATGCATATTCTCTACTTCATTACACGTTTCTGTGTACGACTACTCGGACTTAATTTCAAAAAACATGGAAACGTTAACTGAGAATCCTTCTTACACTTACTGGTGCGGCAGTGTTTGTGTAGCCAAGTTGATCCCATTACTTAGAATATTAGAGGAATTAACAGTGAATTTACTGCCAGCATTACAGAATTATTACAATTAGTGGAGAACCGGACTCAGCGCTAATCCCACACGAAGCCGGAACATGTGGAAGGGCAGTCAAGCTGAGTCCTTTCCTGCAGCTAATATCCCACCCGATTCTAGACTAATGATTTAATTATAACGTAACGGAACTTGAAACTTTATACTTCATAATTTAGTCCGGCGTAGTTCTTTACTAACATAAGGTACTTTTTTTCCCTGCTTGACCATTACGCGCCGACTCGACGCTCCACCAGACTCTCCGTCAGCGTTGCATATTACGCCGCCTGTCTGAGAGTTTTAACAGACGATGACGGGAGCTAGACTAACACTCTCACTGATAATAACCTTTAGAAAGCCTATTAAAACACATTACAGCTTCGGGCCGGCGCTTATCGTTCAAGCAGGAAAAGAAACACCCTGTACATATTTCGCGACACTCGTGAAGTAACATTTTAGTTGTGACTAATTAAGCACAAGGGTAACTTCAAGTGTACTCAGTTTTATCTCTCACTCTGAGAAGATATTTTGAGTGTGTCTGAGAACGAAATGAATGGCTAAGAACAGGGACAGGTGTCGGGTTTTTGTAATCGCGGCAATAAACTTTCGGGTTACGTAAATTTTAAGGAATTTCTTTATCAGCTGAGAACCTGTTAGCTTCTCAAGAAGGACTCTGCTCCATGGAGGAAGTAAGTAAGTTCCGAAACAAATGCTGAGAGAATATCTGGACACAAGTTACTACAAGTGTCAGAAGTATGGAAAACATTATATAATGAAAGAGCCATGTTCTCCATATGGCTCTCCTTGTATTGCTAAAAGGATAAAACAAAAAATAAATAAATGAACGGAGCATGGAGGAATATATGAAAGACAAGCCGATACAATACAGTCTCCAAATCAATTAAGATTAAATTCAATATTATTGCCTTTCTCAAACATGGAACTTCGAATAACAAAATTAATTACTTACGACAGGAATTACAGTGCACTGCTGCAGGAATGACTGAAATATTTTACAGTATGCTTAACACTTGACACAAAGTCAATAGTTGTCATTGTGACCTGTGTTGCGACAGCGTTAAACCAATTCTACACCAAAGAAGACAGCATGAAGTTTTTCCAAAGCTTTCGTTGACTATTTACTTGAATACACAAAGCCGCGAACACAAGCTCAATTCTAAACTTCCGTGAAAACCTCAGATCTCCAACCAACCAACCAACCAACGAAACAACCAACCAGCCAAAAAACAAACCAACCAACCATACAACCAAACAACAAACCAACCGACCATCCAACCAACCAATCAAACTGCTAGTTCAATCTCCAGATCCAGTTGAAATACATCTAACTTCGTCATGCTACCTCTCACTAGTTCGAGTTATGTTATTACGCCTGGTCAATATTCGATTTTAACACTTGTATGAACAAACAGCTGTAAATGTAAATGAAAGCAATAAAGAGCGAAAGATCCTATCTGTGAAACAATTAATAAGGGACTCACTGATATAGTGTTACCTGCACAGGTAATAATGAAAGCATAGCAATTTATATAGCTGTAAAATTTTGACTGCATTTTATTACGGCACGGACAGCTTCAGTCTCCGCAAAATGTCTAATTAAAATTTCGTAATATAAACTATCGGTTGTTATTAGTGCACTGGTGCCAATTGAGTTCATAATGGAAAATTGTGGATACAAGCAATTTCATGAGAAATTAATTATTCTCTGCTATTTTTGGCCATCAGATATACGTGTGTGAAACGACATACTTTGGTTTTCAGAGCCAACCAACTTCGTGTGGAAGACGAGTGAAGCTTGGGTGTAAGTGATATGTCAGTGGAATGACCCTCCTGTACTATTAACTACTATTTCCCGACGATAAGTTTAGTAGTATCACAAAGCACTCTTCGGATTTACCCCTCTCAGTCAACTTAGTCCTGCTTCACTAAATTTATAAGAAAAATAATCCTACTAAATCATCCTGCTCCCCCCCCCCGCGCGTGTGGATATGTGTCAGAATAGCATCTAAATCGACAGAATATTTCTCTTAAACCTGAGCATGAATATCGTTATTTTGAGATCGTTCGAATTTTGCAGTTCTTCGTACCAAGCGATCAAAATCAGAACATGGACTATTGAGAAGCAAGCGACAGCAGTGACATTTAATTTCGAACTTTCCAGTTTATTATGGTAACGCATGCTCCAAGAATATGAATGCCCATGTGATTTAAAACATTGCAAGATAAAACCTAAAGACTGCACGAACGTATTTGTCTCTTACTTTGACGTCCATAATTAACAAACCCTGACAGTTAAGACATAAAATCAGACTTGAATATAGACCTATAAGTTAAGCATGAACTCAGATCGGAATACATATTTAAAAAAATAAAATAGAAATGCTATGAATCTTGGATGTCACATCTCGAAATAATTTCAATTTTATACGCATAAGCCTAACAAATATGTTCGCGTACTAAATCGTAAATACATTAGTAATTTGTACAACAGTTATTACATATTTGTTTCTCTTAATAATTATCACAAATGAAAGCGATTAATAGCAAAGGGACCTTGAACTGTTTCCAGTACATCTTGTGTCTCATTGTTTTTCTTTGTGGTTTATATCGCGATGCTGTATCAGGATGAATATGAAGGATGTTATATGAATGAAAACGCATATGGTGCACTGGTGTATTAGTGAATGGTAATAAACACAGGTACAAGAATTTATTGAACAGACATTAAATAATCAACTTTACGAAACTCGTTGTTCGCCTGGTTTCACGTCACAAAAATCTGTCACTAAAAGTGTTCACCTAAGCCAACACGCCGTTAAGTACGTGATGTTACGACACATGCATGTGTTCAGCTGCCAAGGTGCCCCATCAGCCACAGTAAAGCAACTTCGATGCCAATGCAACAGGAGGCTGGACGAGTCTTACACAACTTGCCTTCTTCTCGATTTCGCAAACTATATTTTCATTTGTTTGCATTTACCTCAAATACTCACAAATTCTTGGGAGGTGTTAAAACAGATTCCAGTCAAACATTTCACAGAAAACTAAAATTATTTTTATTCTACTTGATTTTCGGTAAGTGTAAACAAAAACAGATTTTTGAGGAAATGATATGCAAAATATGAATGACATTGTACTAAAACATAAAACATTTCCCCCTGCATTTCTTTAAGTAGTACCCACGCTCAAAACCGTCCCTAGAATCTTGTCGACTGTATTCATTTTTATAGGTAAAATTTCACCTTTCTCTTTTCCAAGTTATTATTTTTTAAATAATCCGTACACAATTTCAACCAAATGTAAAACAGAGATCGGACTTTACTGTGCAGGCATGAAAAATATTAAATCATTTGGGCATAACGTAATGCAGACCCATAATACCACATTGTACAGAATCGGTTTACCAGTTTCGAATCTTTAACATGCAGACAAGCACATGGAGCGACAGACAGGCAGTGGGATAGAACAATCTTCTCATCTTTCTTTACCTTTAGACACTTTTTGCAAATAGTACTTATGATATCGCCGTCCCATCCGGGAATATATTCGCTGTAGCCCAGTTTGAAGCTATTCTCTGTCCTGTTCCGGCCGATTTCGTCACGTTTTTAACTATGGGGTTCGGCATTTTATTCTTACAAGCCCGTACAGCGTCGAAGTTTTTTTATTCTTCTTCTAACAAGCGGCGACACATTTTTTACAGGTTTAATGACAAGGAGTTCCTATGAGTCACGTGAAATTAGTTGCAAACTGACGGTTAAACGTAGATAAATCCATCAAGAGATAACAGCGAAGCTATGGATAGCTTTTTGTGGAACCCTTATTGCTTCTGGCAGCGTTCGACCGCGTAAGGAAAATGTGACCTGACAAGAATCTGTGTCGTGTTTAAGCGACTTTGGCAGAATTCTCGCTTGTCACAAGATTTTAATGCGGTACCTTCATTTCTCTGAACTTTTTACGAGTAGCGGAACACAGCAGTGCATGTATTTAAACATTTCACTGCTCATCAAAACAACGCAGCATTATAAAGCGTCACGTATGTCATGTATATAATTTCTTTTTTAGTGTACGATAAGCAGTGTAGTTTAGCTGTACAAAGTATTACACGAACAAATCATACATAAAAGAAACAAACGGAAGATAAACAGATTCTCATTTATTAAGGACACCTTATCATATAGTACATGCCATAACATTTACAAGTGTTGATACATTCTAATGTAATTTCTCCATTTTAATACAATGAACACAGTTGAAGGGTTGCGTGTGTCTGTGATATAGGGTCTATGAATCTTAAGTAAAAGTTTTATGTTAACCACGTAAGAGGCGAAGGTAATCTCTCTCTCTCTCTCCATATATATATCCATTATAAATGGAATTCGGCTAATATTGTTCAGGTAAATTTTTTTTGTTTATTGTAAGATACAATTGAACAAATATTATCCTCAAGCAAAATTAATGATAACTATCAGCTTCGTCAAATCTGCCCGTCTGTTCGTCCCTCCGAAAGGAACAACTTGCTTACCAATTAGCAAATTTTTATTTTATTTTATAATGTTTGGTTTCACGAAGATCTGTCGAGAAAATTTAAATGTGGAAAAGCCCGAACAGAAAGTAAGAGGAATAAGAGGAAATTTACATGAAGACCTCCCTACATTTACGATTACGTTGGTTACTGTTGCTACCATGGTTGCTTGAAACAGTGATCTATAACAATCGACATTAATCTGCCTTGACTCTTAAGCGAATTACATGACGCATACTCGAGGGGGAAAAAAGCACGCAGTCATAATATTTAACTTATTATTTATGTCTAGGAATATGAAATTTTGTATGTAGGTTTATTAAGAAAATACCTTCCAATTGGGTACGAAATATTTCGACTGGGTGAAAACTTGAGACTATTTAGGAATATTAATTTTAATGTAAGTGTAGATAAAGTAATCGTGGAAAATGTAAATAATAATTATGTCAATAAATATAATGTACACTAATAACAGTAATTAACATTTTACAACATGTGTAAAATTGTGAACAGTAATCAGAAGTGTTAACAACACTGAATTAAATAATATGTCAGTCCGAGGAATGTCCAGGATGCGAAGACAAAAAATCATCTCCTTGTTAGTTTATACGTAGAAAAAAGGTAAAATGTTCCCGTTACAGGCCCGGTGTGGCCCAGAGGGTGGGTAGAGGTATAGCTCTACTCTTCCATGACGGCGGCACTAGAATGGGATGAGTGGTCAGCAGCACACCCCGGCCGCAATTTACCCCAGGGAAAGACCCGGTATCCAAAGTACAGGAGGCTGGGTGGGCCCCAGGGCCGGTCTGGACGGGCGGAAAATCTCGTCCCCACTGGGATTTTTGTAAACATTTATTGTACTTTCAATCATATACATATGAACTTAACATCACTTCTGCCTCGTGTTTTGGTAGTGCGTTTCCCATACCAGGACTCACACTTCCACAGCCTCACTCCAGCGGCGTGGGGGGTTCCCCTCCCCACACCGTGTTCCATCCTGACAACGGTTTGCTCCATCCTTGGGTTCTCGCCTAGTGAGCGGGCACTGTCTAGAGTATCGATAGATAGTTTCCTACCTGCTGCATATGGCTGGCCGCCCAGTATTCCATCTCGCGCGACGCAAGAAGTCAATATAGTCGAGTAGTGACAGGTGTCGTTGCTGCTGCATTCGGTACATTACGAGATGTGCTAGTAACGACAGTATCGCTTTATGTAGCTGTGGCGGCCAGAATTAGAAATGGGGCCGTAGACACCAGTCGGCGGGAATGCGGCGCGGGTCCGTTCGAAGCATCTGCGCAATTCTTTCCCTTGTCCACAACCATTTGACCGTTCCTTCGTTGCATTCAGTCAGCCGGTGTTCGAGGGTGTCTCGCCTTCCACAGTGTCTGCAGCGAGCGGAATCCACGAGTCTGATGGCGTGCAGGTGCTCATCAGTCGGCACTATGTCATGTACCACGAAGTACCACATGGATGCGATTTCCTCCGATACCCAGGCCGTAAGCAGGTTGTTCCACACCTGCATCCATTGTGTGTCCGGATGTAGTTGCTTTATCCTCAATTCTCGGGATTCTCTCGTCGCTGTCGCCATTCAATGTAGAGTATTGTAAACGCGCAGTTTGTATGTCCGGAGCGTTTCGTCATTCCCGGAGGGTGCTACGTAGGCCATATCCAGCGCATATTGATATAGATACTCTAACGTCATCGGAATTCATCCTATGTGAGGCGGATTCGCCCTGGGTCCATCCAGGTTCCACTCCCAGAGCCATGTCGCTGTTGCGGAACTCTTCTTCATGTTTAGTGCCCACATTCGCCCGATCATGAGAGCTCGACAATGTCAATTAAGCCCAAGCCTCCTTGTCTCTTCGGATTCTGTAGAGTCGATATTGGTACGCGGAACGTTGCTCCCTTCCATATGTACCATACAATAGCAGTCGACAATTGTCGGGTAAACGTCGTGGCTGTATGCCATAGTTTCGCTAGGAGGTATGCTTGCACGTAACTAATCCGATGTGAGAGGCTTAAGTCCCGCTCGTATGTATCCGTTGCCTGGGTTCTCACCTTGCCTGTTACGTTCGCCCATCTCTTGTTCATTGAGTGCTCGATGACGCCTAGAATCTTTATTTCAGCGTGGTATGGTATGTTAAACGTATACATGGATTTACTCCACCCTCCCACCACCAGTGCCTTCGATTTCCGCGTGTTCAGGCGAGCTCACGTGGATTTTTCGTAGCATTGTATCGCGTCACTTATGATAGGTATGTTCGTCGGCGTCGTTACAAAGATGGTGATATCGTCAGCGTATGCCATCACCACTGTCTTTCGGGCTCGCTTTCCAATCCGGATAACCGGTAGTTTCTGGTCCAAGATGCGGAGCAGCGGTTCCACACATAAGGCAAAAAGCAGCATGCTCATGGGGCATCCCTGTCTAAATGAGCTATGAATCGGCATTGGCCCAGATACGTGGCCGTTAATGTGGATGAAGGATGCGGCTTCCTCATATATGGTATCGATTCGATCCACAAACCGGTCACTAAATCCATAGCTTTGCAGGATGGTGAAAAGATACTGGTGGGAGATTCTATCGAAAGCCTCCTAAAAGTCTAAGGAAATGACGTAAAGTGGCACGCGCGTCACCTCGGCCTGTGCAATAGCCTCACGCACGGTCGCCATCGCCTCAAAGATGGTCCTCCCCGGCACCCCGCAGAATTGGCTTGGATGTAATAGCTCCTCCATCATGGGGCGCAATCGGTAGGCGATGATTCGGGCCATTATTTTCTAATCCGTATTCAACAGGGTAATGGGCCGAAAGTCCGCCGGTGTGGTCGGGTCACTTGACTTGGGCAGGCATACGATCACTCCATGCTTCTGTTGCGCGGACAGATTTCGCTCCATGAACATTTGGTTCATCATAGCACCAATGTCGTCTTGGATCTTTGCCCAGTTCTCCTTGTAGAACTCTAACCCAATACCGTCACTCCCTGGATCTTTATTCTTCCCTCCTTTTCTCACTGCGATGTGTACGTCTTCCAGTAAGATGGGCTTTTCCAACAGATCTCTCCAAACCGTCGTTAACGCTCGCTGCCCTGCGTCGGCCATGTACGCGACACACTCTTCATCCACCGGGATTGGTTCATATTCACGCCGCAGGAAGGTCGTAAATGCTCGTATGATTCTTTTCATGGTCTGCTGGGTGTTCCCACACTCGTCCTGTATACCTCGGATCATTCTGGCTTCCTGTCATTTAGGCATCTAAAGAATGTGAAAGAGCGCTGGTCTCTCTCCCGCTAACCGGTTCGGCTCATTATTGTCTAGCATTACTCGCTGCAATTTGTCTCCGTGTAGGCTAGTTATCTTAGCTTTCAGAAGGTTGAGTATTATCATCTTCTGTCCGTGTGGGTAGGTGTACCGCAGAACGTCATATACGCAATCGTAGAGGAAATTCTCCATCTACACGAAGTCCCACAGACGTTCGGACCCTTCTTGAATACAGAAAAGACGAATCTGTTTTTTTTTCATGCCTTCCCCACCACATGGGCCAATCAGGGTAGAACTTTCTCTGCTGCCTCCAAACCGCCCAATTATGGCGTAACCACTCTTTAAAAGCCTCCTCACTAAGAATGGGAGTGTTCATTTTCCAGAATCTCTTGCCCCGTCGCACGATGGGGACATCTACGGAGAGCCGCAATACCACTGATAGGTGCTGCCACATTCTCCACACCTATCTTCTTGTCACTCATTTCTTTCGTTGTGTATATCCGGCCAATCCTTGATGCCCCCAAAGGGGAGTAATGCGTGAAAACAGTCCTTAAGGGGTCCGCACGCCACATGTGTAGATCAAAACCACGAACTAGTCCGTCTAGCGCCTTACTATAGTTGAAGTGCCCAGTGCTGTCTGTCTGAGTACACAGTTAAAGTCTTCTCCGACGATCATATTGGATGGGGAAGCCCTCAGCAAGTAGGGGAGTTCTTGTTGTAGAAATGTTCTCTCTCCTGTCGCTTGGCTGTTCCTGACGGGGCATATG
>Ga0123352_10009547_pt1 | contig 15180 bp, 7 predicted proteins | sample TergutLab28metaG_FD_89700 | JGI IMG/M metagenome (GOLD analysis project Ga0123352, IMG submission 89700) | Labiotermes labralis P1 segment gut microbial communities from Petit-Saut dam, French Guiana - Lab288 P1 | ecosystem: Host-associated > Arthropoda: Insects > Digestive system > Gut ... | reverse complement strand
GGCGAATGAAGCGATGCTGGCCGAGCGTTGGGCCGACGCTTTTCGGTCAAGCAGGAAACAAAAATACTTTATATATATATATATATATATATATATAGAATATATTCACTGTCCAACAAAAGAAGGAAAAAAATTACAAATGAACGAAATGATTGCTATTCTGTGTTAAATGTGTATTTCGTTAGTTGGCGTTTTTCGGTGAGCATTCTATTAAAATCTCATGTTATTAGTCTCGTGTCTTTCTATAAATTCAAAAACCTGCCGCGTCCTAGGGCTGGAGCTGCCTCTGCAGAGGTACATGCGTTGATAGAGAGTCCGGTAATTGCTGTAGATGGTGAGCAGTGGAAGGAAGCAGGAAGGAGAGGCCGCCTACAAGCAGCTGTTGAGATCGAACTGCGGGTTCCTTCCACACTGGTCGCAACAAATGGACTAGAAGTTTCGAACAGACTGACGTCACGTACTTGCGAGAGTTCGGATTCTCCCAGCGGCGTTACTGCAGATACAAGAAATCTGGGAGGTGCAGATGTCCATTTCCGGATATTTCGAAGAATTGTTATGTCTTCAACTACAGGGTCAGGCAGTCTTCTTCGATTCCTCAGTCATGAATATGAAGGCACTACAATAGGTAGAAACCTCGGGTTGTACCCATCCAACGACAAAGCATAACATCTCAGAACAGTTGAATTCTTCTTGGACTCTTTAACCCTTGAAAAGGGGACCGATAGGTCGTCCCGAAACATCGGTTGGTAGGCCTAACTAACAACCAATCTACTATGCGTAACATACCAGAAGAGCGAATATATCGTTTATACCCACAGCAGCGGAAGTCTGAAATCAAGCATAAACTTGAATCTAAGTTACAAAACTATAGGGAAATACGAACAAACATCAAAAGAAGACAGTAGGAAAGAAACTTACAGAAGGAACAGGAGCCAAGAAAGAAAGAAAGAAGGAAGGAAAACGGAGGAAACATAGAAAACGTAAAAACGAAATAAAGAAAAATCAACGAACAAATAAAGAAATAAATTAATATAGAAGGAAAGGATGGAAGAAAGCATTACAAAATGAAGATGAAACAAAGAAAAAACAGATGATAGACTTGAATCACAAAACGAAAGCATGAAAACATAAATGAAAGCAAACAAGTAAATAGGTACAAAGAGATGCATCACTGGGATCCCTTAGTATGAAAGCCACAGTCAACAATAAACCCTTGTGCTGAACAATAGACCTGTTGAGATCCTACTGCCATTGATTCTACGCCAATTTCGCCGGCAGCATCCCCCTAGTAACTGACTTGGGTTATCTATCAGCCTCTGTCTCTCTCTCTATCTCTATCTCTCTTACTCACTCTGACACCTCCTTTAGGATGCTCCAGCCTACCCGCCTACGAACTAATCACGTGCCACATGTACATACGGAGCGCAACAGAAAACAGGCATGTATTGAATAAACCGTCACTGACCGCCAAAAATGGGAGGTCCGCAAGAATTGCTGCGCCCTGTTGGGAACAACTATCCAGTTCAAGCTCTCATAACCTGTTCCTTTTAGACTTACTTTAACATTTACTTCCCATCTATACCCAGACCACCCAAGCTGGCTCTTCACTTCAAGTGTTCGAACCAAGTACTGTATGCATTTCCGATCTTCCTCCTCTGTGCTGTCCCTTGCTTTAATCACGTCACTAGTATCAGATGAACTCCATAAATCATTCTCTTCGTTTGGTGACAGCTTGCTCGCAAGCTGTCACCAAACTTGTATGACATATACCATTGCTGTGTGTACAGTGAAAAACTCCTGATGATGGACAGAGGAACTGTCCGAAACATGTAGAGTTTTATTCCAAAAATAAATTTGAGTAATTAGTGCATCTGGTTGGTTTCATTATAAGAACTTCTCACGCATTTTGTTTCGAAACGCCATCAAACTCTTCGAGTTACTTCACTCAGAATGCGACACCAATTTAAGTCAGATTCTTATTTATTTATTTTTACGTGTTCAGGAACGACACTTCTGATGTGCCACATAAAATAGGCATGATTAGTGAGTAATGAATGGGAAATTATGCGGCAGGAATTTTTTGTAACATAACTGAGGCCCAATCTTGGCATTTGCCAGGAAATACAGAAAAAAATTACAGACAACTTCAGTCTCCGGATCGAGATACAAACTGTGGAACTCTTGAAGAGCAAGCAGGGGCAAAGCCCACTTGACGACATAATTTTGAGGTCAAGTTACGGTTTTCAGTGTTTTAATCTTTAGTTTATGGAGACTAGACAAGCAGGCTAGAGATTTTGAATTCCATGGTAACAAATATTGTATGGGTACTTGCCCCTACGACGCGAGTAAATCAGAATCTAACTGCATCAATCACACAGCCAGTATATGGACAGTACCGAAATTCATTCATTCCATTGGCATGTGCAGAATGAGACGATTCCTTGCCGTTCTCAAGAACTTCTTCCATTCCTTTCTGTTACATAATTTTTCCTGCCACATTCCTTCACCAACTATTCTTCCATCCTCTCTCACCTCATCTTACCATCTATTTCTTGGTTTACCTCTCAATCTTGTTGTTCCAAAATTCATGTATAATACCCTTCGGGGAATTCTATTTTCTTCTATTCTCTGTACATGCCCAAACCAACGTAGTCTATTTAACCCTTATCCTGCTAACGTCGAAAATATGGTGAGCTCCTAATAATGCCAGCAAATGGCAGATGGGATTTAATTCTGCGTTTAAAGGGTTAACCTTATTGTCTCTATTATAGTAGACTTTTCAACACTTGCATAAATTTCTTTATTGGTTAATATCTTCCAGTTTTCTTTTTCATTGTCATATACTGGGCCTAAAATTTTTCTATATACTTTCCTTTCAAAAAATATTTCATTATTTTCTATCTCTCTACGTTAGTGTCCCAGTTTCTGATGCACCTGTTAACGTTTTGTCTGTTGTTGTGTTGTTTAGCCTTAAGTTTAGTTTCTTTGATATGATTTTAGTTTTAAAAAAGGTTTGTAGCATAAAATATGTTTTGTAAGCGTTTCTTATTCTTTCTTGCAAGTCTATTTGGTTATTGTTATCTTCATTAAGTATAACTCCCAAATATTTAAAATTTCCACTCTTTCTAATTTGTAGTTTTTTTTATTTTCGATTGTCCTATTTTATTTTTCTTTAAACTGTTTTTTCTTTCCACTATCATATATTTTGTCTTTCCTTGGTTTATCTGCAGTCCGAAATTTCTGGCAATGTTTTCCATTTCTACAAAAAGTTTTCTTATTTCTATTTCATTTTTTTCCAATTAATGCAATGTCATCTGCATATGCGAATACATTCAGCTGTTCTTTGCCAATCTTTATACCACTAGGAACCATTTTTATACTTTTCATCAATTTTTGTAATGACAAATTAAATAATAATGGTGACAGAGGGTTACCGAAATGTATGTTCAAAATCCAGTGCCAACATTTGACAGTAGCTATGGTTCCGGCACAGAAACCTCCCATCGAGCCGCTATAATAAGCACAATAACCCCCTGAAATTACTATTTCGCTGAATATTCACGAATTGTAATTTCCAGAAAAATTACATATTGCAATACCGATTTGAAGAAATCTGCATGGCACAATGGCTGATTTTTACAATTTTTTGGTCCTACTGCTGGTTGGTAACAGTGACCCACGTTCATGCATAACACATACACACAGACAAACACATACACACACACACATACATACACACAGACAAACACACCCACACACACACATACATACACACAGACAAACACATACACACACACACATACATACACACAGACAAACACACCCACACACACACATACATACATACATACATAATACATACATACATACGTACAAGCATACATTACATACGTACGTACATACATTCATAATACATATATTACATACGTACGTACATTCATACACACATACATATATACATATTCATACATGCAAACATATATACAAACATAATACATAACATATACATACATACGTACATACATACATACATATTACATACATATTACTTGCATGCATACATACATACATACATACATACATATTCATACATGCATACGTATATGCAAACATAATACATAACATATACATACATACATACATACATACATATTACATGCATGCATACATACATACATACATATTCATACATGCATATATATATGCAAACATAATACATAACCTATACATACATATTACATGCATGCATACATACATACATACAAAAGTGGAAAGCATATTGCATTATGTAAATAGGTCCATATAAATGCATCTTAACAACACACCCATAAATCTTTAAACAACAGTCGTTAGTCTGTGTGTCACTAGCTACAACATCCAGCACACCTGCGGTGTGTCCACAGTGCATTTATGTGTTTCACACGTTTCACAGAGCACGCAAACGTGTTCCTCAACACAGCATTAACCAATGATTCTTTGAAATGGAGAAGCGATGTGTACCGTGTGATGTACTGTACGAGGTAGAAACTGGATTTTTATATATTATTTAGCCTGCATTTGTGCTTCGGAGAGTTAATGCTAATGGTGGCAGTTAGTATAGCCTAGCAGTCCACTTCCTTCCAGGATAGGGTTTGTAGAAGAGCCCGTGCTGCCAGCAGTAGCACCTCTAATTAATTAAACAAGCAATTCATTAGACATTCCCCCCTTGTTGCAGGGACGGGAAAAGCTTCAGAGAAGCTAGCAAGGACGTCGTGTGAGGGGTATGGGGAGGTCTGAGCAGGATTGACCAACTACACCCTCTCAGCCTGAACTGGACGTTCTTCCCGCACTGGCAACACAGCGCCAACACAGAACTTATCTCTGCGACTGTGGGGGAAAATCGCACAGACAAATACAGTGTCGATCGGGGACTAAATTTTTCTTTTAAATCTTCGAGCGACAGTAAGGAATGAAATTAGACTCAAGAAAAAGTTAATATTACTCAGAGATTGAACACAGGGCATGTTTAGGGCCACCATGATCAGTGACGATGAGAGGGAGGAGGGAATCCGATACGAATCACCGCGGCTCAGCGATCAGAAAGGGGGCCCAGCGGTCTGGAAGGGGGCCCAGCGGTCAGGAAGGGGATCATGCGGTACGGAAGGGGGCCAGCGGTGAGGAAGGGGGCCCAGCGGTACGGAAGGGGACCCCGCGCCTGAGATGTTTCATTTGTTTTGTATTTCTCGTTTGCAAATACCAAGTGAATTGTGAATAATATAATATAACTTTAGCAAGGAACTAAGCTCCCTGATGATGATCTGACAAGACCGAAACATGTCGGAGTGTTTTAAAGTGTTTTAAAAGTGTTTTATGTGAAATTATATGTGCTTTCGTTGGTTGATAAATTTTAGTGATTCTACAAAAATGCACGATGCTACAATAAGATTCTCGGTAGTAATTATCATAATTTGTCGACTGTAGAAATTGACCCTTTCAAACCAAGCCCAAGTCACTCTCAAACTGAGAGTCAGTCTCTATGAATTATTATACAGATTTTTAGCCGATCCGCCCTTGTTGGGGGGGGGGGGTCTGAAAAAATTTTTCGGCGGGAACCAAAGCCGCTGTGGGCGGCCCTGACCACGATTTTTAAAAAAATGTGTTACATAAATAGTCCCATAGATTTCGTCAGAGTTTAATTTGTCGAACATAACCAAAATATTTCGCTTTGCCGCCATATTTGTGCTTAATGACTAACAAGCGTTACGTCATATAGAAAATGTAGACGTGCGATAGTTATTGTCTACTTACTTATTACACTTCAAACTCACGAAATGGCAAACCGTAAGAATCAAATTTCATGTAATTCGTTTATCTGTTTCAGTACTTCCAGTGCAGTGCACACAGATGACATGCTGATCCAAGTAGCCTAAAATTATGTCCCAAAATAAGAAAGAATGTGCTAGAAAGTAAATAAAAACTACGGTTGTCTGTTCATTTGCAGCGATGGGAATACTGCTTTCTCACTTTAATGGAAAGCGGAGGCTCAGGAAAATACGTACACCTGAGACAGGGCAAGTAACCTAAGTATTAAGAAAACTACAAAATGAAAAGCTTCACATATTGTAGGCCTACCCTTTACCCAGTAATAATCACTAGAGGAAATAATTGAAGAAAGATGGCATAGATGACAAATCCATGTACAACTTCAGACATGTGAAGGAACAGATCATTTGGAAGAAGCTGGTAAAAATGACAGGGTAATATTAAAATGGGTTTTACGGGAACAGGGTGTGAGTTTGTCAGGTGGGGTCACGTGACTCGGAATGAGCACCAGTAGGATTCTGTTATGAGCACGGCACCGAAATTTAGGCGGAATTGCTGCATTATTTAAGCGAAAATTTAGCTCTTCATGCATTTACGTGCAGCGATCAGACTGACACTTTCGCGCTTGGCACACGCAGCTAGACTTGGCACAATTAATTCATGGCCCGTTTGTCAGCTGACCCAAACACAGAGTGGTCAAATGCCTGACTGACTGACTGACTGACTGATAGAGTGACCGACAATTAATCGTTACGCATGTCCATCTTGTTGTCGAGCAAGTTTAAGTCACTTCTGACTTCTAGATATTCAATATCACTCACTGCAAGGTGTGGAGAAGAAGTAGGACGGAACTGAAGCCAGTAGAAGATAACAAACTACCCTTGTGTCTTATCGTGCACTAAGCCATGAAGACGTACGAGTCAGTGGAGGTAAAGCTCTATGCATTATTGACTAGACGACGGTGATTAGCCAGGTTCATGCCCTGGCTACTTTGCCCTCGTGGGATATGTGCCAGGTACCCATTGCATAGGGCGCTGAGTGGGCCTTACATCTTGTGGGGAGACTGTAATGGACAGAAAAATTTCTGCCCATTCTGGTAATCGAACACAGAATCCTCGGTGGTCCACCTCGCAGTTTATTCTCTGAATCGAATGAAACATATCAGTTCCCAGCGACGATAAGAGGATACTATTGAGGCCTACTTGTGTCAGAAAGCTTGCATATTTGACAAAGGTGTTTCAACTGTAAAACCCGTCAAAAGGAACGCCGAACGACCACTGGGTTTTAAAACTTGTACGCCGCGAACGCTAAGTCCAAGAAACAGAGTCGTTCTTAAGAAGCTAACAGATTCTTCGCTAGTAAAAAATAAAAATTCCCCCCATTTTATTAAACCCAAAGGTTCATTACCTCATTCGCAAGCGCCAGACACTTGTCCATATCCTGAGCCAGATCAATTCAGTCCATGCCTCAATCTCACTTCTTGGAGATCCATTTTAATATCATCCTCCCTTCTGCATCTAGGTCTTCCAAATTATTTCTTTCCCTCAGATTACACCACCAAAACTCTGCATGAAATTCTCCTCCCCCCGTACGTGCTAAATTTCCACCCTTCTCATTCTTCTTCATTTTATCACATGAAAACCATCTGGTGAGAATTATACGTCTATAATTCCACATGTTTCACCACTTCACCACAGCTACTAGGTGACTCATTTGCAATGGACCTGAAGAAATAGATCTCAGAAGTGTGAAGCCGGATTCAGCCTGTGTCGAACGCTGGTACGCCTTGCTTTGCCGTTTAAAGATTTACCAAGCGACGAGAGGCACAGATGATTGTGGATCTCTGTACAGTAACTCAGTAGGCGGGGATGAATGGACCACGTGAATTAGGCATGTGCAGTTCTGTTCAGAGGCAAATGAGTTCCTCAAAGACGTCAGTATTGACACTACTGTCTTCTTGGACATGGGGCCATGTAGTTTTGTGGCTTGTTATCGATACATCGGATAATATTGCTGATTCCAATTTTTGTGTATAATTGTAGGAGGATCCTGAAGCTTAATTACAAGTCCTGTCATTAACAAGGCCTTGCCACTGCGGACAACCGGGTTCAATAGCAGCCCGCTGTTTGTCAGGTTTGTAATGGACCAAGTGGCACTGAGACAGGATTCCCTCCAAGTAACTTCAGTTATCTGCCGCCAGTGCCATTCCACCAACAGCATTCATTCAGTTGTTCATCACCAATGCTGTAGAAGCTCAGTAACTGATAGCGTCGATAAATAACGAATACATAAATATGCTAACAGCTACAAACATTTCTAATTTGATGTTCAGGTGACCGTGCATCGTGATAAATTCTTATAATAAAACCAACTAGATACACTAATTTCTCAAATTTATTTTTGGAATAAAACTCTACAAGTTATGGACGGAGGAACTGTCTGAAACTTGCAGAATTTTATTACAAAAATAAATTCGAGAAATTAGTGCATCTGGTTGGATTTATTATAAAAAAAACATATCTAAGTTAAAACATACCAAAGTTACAACACATAACTCCTTCCTATATTGAATCTTACCGTCTACTGGGACGTATCGCAATGTTAATTCGCATAGACATTTTAGAAGATTCGAGGTCACCTCTTGCTTCCATCTTCACTGCGTTAAAGTCAGAAGACAGTTACCTTCACAGCCACTTTGTGACAACACCACATCTGTCATTATTTCAGCACTGTTCTTTGTAATTTGATATGGTTCATCTCATTGTGTTTTCATATATATAGACACCAATAATTTACCGTCTTACACAACACTTGTTCATCAAAATTCACTCTCAGCTACATGTTTCGGCTACGTTAAGCCTTCCTCAGGTTGTGTACAACCACACACAAACAGGACGTAAAGATGTAAACATGAAAACATTTTTAATAATATTCCCTTTTCAGTTGTACATTCTCTATTAATATATTTGTACACAGTGTGATGATGGCTTAACACAGCCGAAACATGTAGGTGAGGGTAGATTTTTGTAGTAACATTTTCTGTCAAACGTTTAATTATTGGCGTCAATATATTGTAGGTAGTACTGCGAAGAAGGTAAAGAACCGGCATCACAGCGTCAGTAACAATTCATCTGCGTCACGCAGTTAGAAGCCACGACTTAACCATGGGTCTTATCCAGCGCGTCGAGATGAAAAAGACGCTACCTGCGAGATACATGGGTCAGCCTGCAGGATAACAATTAGTAAGACTCCCAGCCACTTGTCCACCTTAATTCCGCAGTTCTTCACAGTCTGCTTGTAAGCATGCTTTATCTCCTCTGACGCACAGCTCAATTCGTTCTCAATCTGTTGGTGGTGTCACCTTGCGGATAGTGCTGCAACTACGCTGTATGTTGCAAGAAGCATTTTGGATTCAAATAAATCAGTCTGGGCTCAAAAAGAAAAGCAATAACATTTTTAATCATACAAATAACACAAATCCCCCGACCTGCAACTGAATATTGTATAGCTTAAGTGCTTATTTGTGCCAATCCCCGTGGCCGTGCCGTTTAAAGCGTAGGTTTGAAGCCGCTTGATTGTTGGGATTGTGGGTTGGATTCCCGCTGACGGCATGGATGTTCGTCTCTTGTGTTTGCTGTGTTGTGTAGGTAGCGGCCTCTGAGAAGAGCTGATCAATTGTTCAGCCTAGTCTTACCAAACGCGTATTTGTTTAACAACAAAGAATTTTTGTATATTACACATAGAGTCGAACACAATTATATTTCACCTAGTAGTAAAGTAGGTATACAACTACATGTTTCGGCCCCTTATGTTGGCCATTCAGGTTGCGATTTATCTCACAGAATAGTTATACAAGACGTGTGGTGTTCTTTACAGTATTGAGGGTTGGGTGGGGGGAACAAGGGAAAAGAAATCTCGTTGTTTCAATCGTGGTTACCATGACCAAGGGCTGTTACGAGTGAATTATCATTAGTTTTTAATGCGCATATGTCAAAGTAGGTTATTATTCTCATGCTAAGGACATGTTATAAATAGTATCATTAGTAATATTGGTGTCAATATACTTAAAACTAGCATGCTATAATGTACCGATGTAATTCATAAAAATCTAGCAATAATGACATAGTATTTGCTTAATTGTGTATTATCTTCAAACTTCAAAAAGAGCCGCCTAGGGTCGAGTGGTGCTCTTGTGCCACGTACAGTACAAAATAAGGTACCTCCGTCTCTCAAAGACCTAACTTGTGTACCTCATTAGCAGACTGTACGGAGCAGCGGAATTCTTAAAAAATAAATGCTTGTAGTCTCTGTCAGCGACGGTAACATCTTCCTCTATTATGCAACCCGAAAGTTCAATACCGTATTCAGAAGAGTCTGCCACTTTTACCAATATATGACGACATAAGTCATCTCGTACAAGCGAAAAACCATATTCTTCAAGTCATACCGCACGTCATCTACGAACTGAAGTAGCTAAAATTGGTGCCTACGGTAGGTGAGACAGACACATGCACTGATGTGTCAATGGAATGAATGCGTCGAAGTCCTTGTGGATTATTCTCAACAGCCTTCATCGTTTCACCCAGAACTATCAGCGAACGAATTTCTTTTGAACAGTCCCCATACACTGGCCTAAAGCTACAATGTAAGATACACAAATACTAAACCAAGAAGTTGAATTTCTGCTTTGGTAGACAATTTGGGTGCGACAAGAGTATACAGAGGTAGGAGGCTGTGAGACTGGAGCAGCTGTCTTCTGGAGTTTTGGTAACATTTTGTACCCCTCTTGTCGCCCGTGTCTGCGGTCGCCCTCTTCCCCATGTCCCCGAACTCAACTTCATCTCAGGCAGTTTCGCCCGTTAATTCCTAGCGCTGTCCTTCTCATTCGACAGACACATTACGAACAAGTTTTATCGGCTTCTATCCTATACCCAATATAGGCGAAGAACAAGTAGGTGGGAGCTAACACTAGACGCAATCCATCTTCAGTTGCTTCAATCGATATCTCGAACAACACTCGCGTTTCTAAGTTCGAGACATTCCCACGTGCAGTTTACTGCAACCCAGTTTTTATGGAGATCAAGAAGAGACCAGACCTTGAACTGGACGAATGGAGTTCGCAACCCAGATGCAACAAACTCCTCCTTATCTCCCCCGTCACGTACAGACCTGAACATTAACCCTTATCCTGCTAACGTGGAGAATATGGTGAGATCCTAATAATGCCAGCAAATGGCAGATGAGATTTAACTCGGCGTTTAAAGGGTTAAACCTATGAAAACACAAATACAAAATAAAAATAAGTGGGAGAAATATTTTTAGTTAATTCGCCACCAAATGCAACAGGAACGATTATTCTAAATTTAAAAAAAATCTCTCCATTCAATCTAACCCACTAGAAAGTCGGTTTAACCAGTTCTTTCGACAATGATATAGTAGCCAGGGCGAGAATCTGACCCTCACACTATAATATGCACTCCCGGTTTCAGAATGCATTCAGTTCAACAACCACAGCGCTCTGTACGTTTACAGCGCGGTACGTATCCTAGCTTCAGCGGCGTAGATAAGGACCTCGCAGAATCGACGGCGCGGGCGGTCCCGTAAGTTCAGGGGGGAGCCTCAGACGTACAGAATACTAAAATTTGTTGTGGTTTTTTTTCGGACTGAATTTCGTTCTTCTTTCAGAAGGCAATATTCTGGATCCCTGTTGGAAGGACTGTGAATTCGGTCACTGGGGCTTTATTAATGGGGGGGGGGGATTATCGTGTAGCGGATGGGCCCCAGACCGTTTATTTGCGCTACGGAACAGGATCAGGTTAACGCTAATAATCGACCTTTCTCCTAAGAGCGGGTATATCACCGGATGAAGGCGGTAGCTGTAGTCCGAATTACTGCGGTCGTTCGTATGATTCTAACAGCAAATAGACAACATTTCCCTAAGTGCGTTCAGTGACTTGCCTTTATAATAAATAAGAACTGTTGACGACCTGAGTAACTATAAGCATCTTAAGACGGCTTAATCTTCACACCGTTAGACGGTTATTTAGTCAGTTAATTATCTAAGTTTTGCTTACGATAAATAGAGACCGCGAAACATAACTAGTTAAAATCTCGATGTTATTCGCTCGTAAGCATATTTATCACACAATCCTCTCTGCCTTACAAAGAGCAGTATCATAAATAAATAGGCCTACTTATTTGTCGTTTATTTTACTACTGATTCCGATTATAGATCTGTAGTGTCGAAGGATTTGAAGATAAAAAATGGAACTGGAAAAGCGCAGGAAGATGGCGGTTGCAGCCTCTTTTAACGCAGTATTTAATTTGTCTAGTGGGACTGTGGAAAACTACGAAACCCCTCAGTCGCAGTAGTCGTTGTCCCGACAGAGATTCAAAGTGGTCACTTTCCGAATAAAAGTCTCAGAGGTTACCACTTTAACCAAAACGCTCACTGCAGCATTGCAGCCACGAAGTTTACATTCCTTAAAGACTGCAGGATCCCTGGTGTGGATGAATATGAACGCACCCCAGAACAGACCATGAAGTAGGCCCATAGGGGTAGTAAAGTTATAGCTCTATTCTTTCTTTAACCTCGGCGATCGATGTGAGTAGGTGGTCAACGCCACGCCCCGGCCGCTTTACCCCCGGGAAAGAACCGGTACCCATTGTACAGAAGGCTGGGTGGGCCCCACGGCCGGTCTTGGGGGTGTGGAAAATCTAACCCCAATGAAATTCGATCCCCGGACCGTGCAGCCTGTGACGAGTATCTATACCTACGCTGCAGATATATATGGTGAGCTATATTCACATCTGTAGACCATACTGTGCAGAACAGACGTTAATGGGACAAATATCAATCTGTGAGTCCTAGGTAAATTTAAAAGACACAAAACCCACCACAGAGTTGTATGTATATACGCCTCGCAGTAACCGCCAGTACAAACATAGGCTAATGCGTTTCAAAGTATGATGCTGGACGGACTTGACCACTTTTTGATTGAGGCAAGACGACGGTCGTAGTGACGTCATGAGTCATGATGGCGTCGCACTGGAGAATCTTATGATTCGTCATCTAAAAATAGACGTCAGCCAATGAGCGTAAGTCGACTTAATAGAAAGACCCAATCAGATCTCACTCAGCATATTTTACACACACATTAAGAATGTATTCGCCCACACACAAACACTCTTGCAGCCAAATTACTGCCATTTCTTCTAAATATACACTTCGCGCCATTTGCGTACAGTCTGTTCACGCACGAAATGCACTGTACTGTTTGTTAAATTCTTAACGTCGGCCTGTGACTGCGACACGAACAAACTCTTCATTTGGAACACCAGCGTCCATTTGCTTCCTCTGTGTTTTGCGCAGCCACTTCAGCAAGACTGTGACTTCTACGCCGATTCTTATGACCATTCACAGGATGGGTCTCTTTTTCTTGGCTCGACAGCCCTGGTAGGTCAGGGCCTCCTCCTTTTCGAAGTTTCGAGATCATATTCGGACACACCACCCTCGGCAAGACTCCCCTGGACGAGTGATCGGCCCGACGCAGAGGCCTCTACCTCACAACACGCAACACTCACATTCACGACCCAGGCGTGATGCGAACCCGCAACCTCAGCAAGCGAGTTACCGCAGACCCACGCCTCAGACCGCGCGGCCACCGGGATCAATCAGCCTACAAAACTTTCCCAGTCTGCCAGAGTAGGCCTGTGTTTTGCACTTTCCTTTCGAACTCTTGACCGTAAGAATGACCCCTCGTGAAGGTATATTTCCCTGACACCAAATTAAGTATCACCCCATGAAGACGAATGTAATAATTTGAAGCATTGCTCCACACGTTCCTAGTCTGGGCATGAGATAGAGGTGAGTATTCAGTTTCACATTCCGGCCGCTTTATCTTCGGATACAAACAGCATACGAGACTGGGTTGGTCGCATAGTCGTTCTCGATGCACCGAGAAAGCAAGAAACCTATTTGTTCTGCAGGAGCTCTAACACAGTTTCCTCATTCGTCCATCCTGTAGCCTTGTCACTTTATCGACTGAGCTACCCTGACTCTAATATACAATTAATCGTTGTAAATCTACCAAGAGCACAAAAGTGCAGAGACAAATGAACGTTGGTTGAGTTTGTAACATAACTGAAATGGCAAGGATTGGCCAGTCCATAATTCGTGTAGGATTTGTAGCTACAGTGAGATCGCCTTCTGAAAGATTTGATAGGCCCAGTTTTCAAAACAGAGCAACATGTCGGATAAACAAGCTGAACAGACATCCGTCCATATGTTTGCAGTTCTACACCCATCTGGACCAGCAGATCAACGACTTCGTTACACGGTCGACGCATCAGACCACCGCCTTGTCTTTATTCCCTGCCTAATCTCCAAATTAGGATAATGGGCAATTCTGTGTTTGCTTTCATGACATTAAAACAATTGCGGATAAAATTAGGCTCACGAGAGGGTTACGAAGCAGGAAACTCTTACAACCCTATAGTGCGAAGTCCTTTGTGCTCTCGTCTACCCAACTCGTTGTACAGAATAAGCCACTGGAAGGAAGAAGTGCCGATAAGAACCTGACTTCTGCCACAGGCGGATATTTTTCTCTTGTCCACAGAATCCAGACCGGCTCTGCGTCCTCTCAGCCTCTATCCTGTAAGTAAAGGTAAAGCAGTCCCGTTACAGGCCTAGAGGGGCCCAGAGGGTTCCAGGAAGTTAAGGTTTCCAGATTTTCATGACAACGGCACAGGATGGTGGTAAAGTTCTCAGTCTTACGCACCGGCCGCCTTTACCCCCAGGAAGTACTACTGGTACTCACTTCTGTTCGAGGCTGAGTCGACCCCAGGGCCATAGTGCGATCAGAAGGATTTTATGCCAATGAAAAATTCCAATGACACCAGCTGGGATCGAACCAGCGACCTTCCGATTTGTAGCACAGCACTTTAAACCACTGTGCAACCGCGGTCCCTCTATCCTGTAAGTATTGGAGGTAAATCGGTAAGGGCTTTAAGTTCACCGCTGACTTCAGTCTGAATCTTAGGTTAAGAATGTGCAATGAATTCTACGCCAGACGTCGCAGTGGTTTGGTTACTGGTTAAGCACAGGGAAAACTAAGAATTCAAGATTCCTGGAATGATTCGCCATGCCATCGACTGGTAATGAGACTACGGCCGTTTCGTTACCGTTTCGGAACAACCTATCGGTCTCATCTTCGTGGATCAAGCTTGACCCTCGAAGATGAGACCGATAGGTTGTTCCGAACTACGGCAACTAGCTACCAATCTACGGCAACTAGCTACCAATCTACGGCAACTAGCTACCAATCTACGGCAACTAGCTACCAATCTACGGCAACTAGCTACCAATCTACGGCAACT
>Ga0123352_10009546_pt1 | contig 15181 bp, 15 predicted proteins | sample TergutLab28metaG_FD_89700 | JGI IMG/M metagenome (GOLD analysis project Ga0123352, IMG submission 89700) | Labiotermes labralis P1 segment gut microbial communities from Petit-Saut dam, French Guiana - Lab288 P1 | ecosystem: Host-associated > Arthropoda: Insects > Digestive system > Gut ... | reverse complement strand
TGTATTCGTACACTTCTCAGCCATCCAAACTGACGGCTTCAAAACACTTGAAGATGGTCAAAAAGTAAGCTACGAAATCGAGCCAGACCCAAAAAACAGTGCGAAAAGCCGTGCTGTAAACGTTCAGCCTCTGTAAATTGATACCCAATTAACAGACAAGGCGCCCCAGGTTTTTGCCTGGGGCGTTTTTTATCCCAATTGCTCAATCACTTCTAGCATACCATCCATGCTCATAATTCCGACGTGCTGGTGATGAATCCCGCCGTCTGCTCCGATAAAGAGCATGATTGGCACTGCATTTACCCCATATAATCGTGCAGCTTCTCCGTTGATATCGTAGATGGAGGAAAAGGAAAAGTCAGATGCTTCCATAAACTCCCGTCCATGTATCAGCTCCCTATGTCCCAAAGTGGAGAGATTGACTGCCAAAATTTGCACCTCATCCCCCACTTGCTCATACAACACGTCAAGCACTTCCATACCTAGCTTACAGGCACCGCACCAACTTGTCCAAAACAGCGCCACCATGGGCTGATGGATAAAGTCAGAGAAATACACCGCATCGCCCTCTTGGGTTTCAGCGGCGAAATCAAGCAGCGGCTCTACATCCTCTGCAAGCTCCGGCGTTTCATCCGGACCCAATGGCTGTAGCACCTGATATGCCAGGAATGCACTACCAAGCAAAACGGCCAAGGCACAGATCACGAAAAATACACGTTTTAATGGATTCATAAGTTCAACCTCTCCTTGCTATCTACTTGCTTTTGTTGTATTATATATTATAGCATGAAGATCAAAAATGCAAAAGAAAAACGAGAAAGGAGCACACAATTATGCCAGAATTAAAAGGAACCAGAACCGAAGCCAATCTAAAAGCCGCATTCGCCGGCGAAAGCCAAGCGCGCAACAAGTACACTTTCTATGCAAGTGTCGCAAAGAAAGAGGGTTATGAGCAAATTGCAGCCTTCTTCCTAGAGACAGCCGAAAACGAAAAAGAGCACGCAAAGCTTTGGTTTAAGCATCTGCAAGGCATCGGCACAACACCGGAAAACCTAAAAGCAGCCGCAGAGGGCGAGAACTACGAGTGGACTGAAATGTACAAAGAGTTCGCCGAAGTGGCAAAAGAAGAAGGATTTCACGATATCGCCATCCAAATGGAGCGCGTGGGCCGAGTAGAAAAGCACCACGAAGAGCGTTATTTGAAGCTCCTGCAAAACCTAGAGTCCGGTGCAGTCTTCAAGCGCGATGAAAAAGCCTATTGGGTCTGCCGCAACTGCGGATACGTGCTAGAGGCAGAGGCAGCGCCTGAACTCTGTCCCGCATGTATCCATCCGAGAGCGTACTTTGAGCTTTGGAATGAGAATTATTAAGGTACACCTAATATTAATCCCCCAACATAAGATATGTTGGGGGATTGGCATTTGTAAGGGCGAACTGTGTTCGCCCGCATATCTCAATCATCTGTGTATCAACAATTATACGGTGGAAGCCACAACCGCGGGCGAACACAGTTCGCCCCTACGGGGTGCGGATCGATATTGTAGGGCGCGGCGACCCGACGCGCCGCGCTACCAAATTTGCACCGCATAAACGAATGTGCTTCAGGAGTTGTAACAGCGGCGCGATGTGGACATCGCGCCCTACAAACCCAACACCAGCAGCGCTGTCCGCATCCCATCCACCGCAGCGGACACAATGCCACCCGCATAGCCTGCCCCTTCGCCGGTCGGGTAAAGCCCCGGATGGCTCACGCTTGAGCCATCCCCGCCGCGCAAGATACGCACAGGGCTGGAACTGCGTGTCTCAGGGCCTACGAGAATCGCGCCTGGCGAGTCAAATCCACGAAGCTTTTTTCCCATAACAGACAGCCCCGCTTGAAGCGATTCTGCAACAAAAGACGGCAAATACTCACATGGGAGCGCTGGAATTGTTTCCGGCTGATAAGTCGGGCATACAGAGGAAAGTCTGCCATCCACGCGCTCTGCAAGCATCTCTCGCACTGTAGCTACAGGTGCGCGATAACTGCCAGACAGGTCATAGGCACGGCGCTCGATCTCACCTTGAAAGTCAATCCCTGCAAGGGGATGCGCAGAACCAAAGTCTGATGGCTCTACCCCCACCAATAGTGCGCTATTGGCATTCTCACCGTCCCTGGCGTGGTAGCTCATACCATTTGTCACAATCCCCCCCGCTTCCGAGGAAGAGGCCACCACATGCCCGCCGGGACACATGCAAAAGGTATACACCCCGCGCCCAGATGGCAAACGGACAGCAAGCTTATAATCCGCCGCCGGCAACAGTCCGGAATCTGCAAGATCGCCATACATGGCGCGGTTGATCATCTCCTGCCGATGCTCTATGCGCACACCCACCGAGAAAGGCTTTTGCGCAAGGGCAACCTCTCGCTCATGCAAGCGTGCAAACACATCTCGTGCACTGTGTCCTGTGGCAAGGATGATATGCTCTGTCGGAACTTCAACCACTCCACCACTATGTTCATACACCGCATGGCTCACGCATCCTTGTGTTGATCGAAAATCTACAAACTTTGCGCGGAACAGAACACGCCCACCGAGGGATTCAATGCTCTGTACCAGTTTCCGCACCACCTCGACCAAGAGGTCGGTGCCGATGTGGGGCTTTGCGTCAACCAAAATCTCTTCCGGCGCACCGTGGCGACTGAGTTCATGCAAGACCTCTCTCGCGTGTGGATCTTTGATTCCGGTGGTAAGTTTTCCGTCTGAAAAGGTACCTGCACCACCTGCACCGAACTGGACATTGCTCTCTGGGTCGAGTTCCCCGCCTGACCAAAACCGCTGCACCGCCGCCTTACGTGTGTCTACATCGTCACCCCGCTCCAACACCAGGGAACATGCCCCCGCACGGGCTAGAGTAAGTGCCGCAAACAGCCCCGCAGGTCCCGAGCCCACCACCACAGGCGCGTGGGGCGCTGTCCAAGGGGGCAGCTCTGGCCGCACATACTCCGGCTCCTGTCCAACAGAACTGTCACGGCACTTCGCTAAAATCCGCATCTCACCTGCTGCCTCTACGCCCAGAGTAAGCACATAGTGTATCCCGCTCCGCCGCCTGGCATCGAGAGATTTCCGCAAAATGTGCACAGACTGAAGGTCAGCTATACTGACCCCCAGTCGCTTTGCCGCTATTTCACGCAAGAGAACTAGGGTGAAATCCAGCGGCGCTTTTACATTTGCAATCCGAATCATTGTGCCGAGCCTCCCTCTTTACCAAAGCAAACGTAGGGGCAGAGCTTGTCTCTGCCCACGAGACAGGGCGAACACAAGGTTCGCCCCTACTTCTTTTTCTTGCGTTTATCAAAAAACCCTTGTTTTCCGGCGGCAGACTGTCCCACGCTTTCGCCGAAGGCTTCAAGTAACTCTTTCTGCTCTGCATTTAGCCCACCAGGGATGTCAACCACAACCGTCACAAACTGATCTCCACGACTGTTTGAGTTGAGCCGCACAATTCCGCGTCCGCGCAAGCGGAACACAGTGCCGGATTGCGTCCCCTCCGGCATGGTGTATTTCACCTTGCCGTCCAGAGTCGTCACTTCCAGCTCATCACCCAAAATCGCTTGGACAACAGACACATAAATGGTGGAATATACATGTACTCCATCCCGCTCAAACTCCGCGTGCGGACGCACTCGGACACTCACCAGCAAATCTCCCGATGTACCGCCGTTTTGCCCCGCATTTCCTTTCCCGCGCAGAGATACCGTCTGCCCATCGTCAATCCCAGCCGGGATTTTCACAGTGATTTTCTGGTTCTTGCGCACCTTGCCTTTTCCCTTACAAGTCTTACACGGATCACGAATCACCTTTCCAGTACCGTGACAGGTATCACAAGTGGCCGTTGTACTCATCACACCAAAAGGCGTACGCCGCTGGACTTGTTTCACGCCGCGCCCGCCGCAGTCAGAACAAGTCTCCGGCGTGCTACCGGGAGCCGCTCCTGTTCCGCCACAGTCCTCACAGTCGATAATCGTCGGCACAGTGAGCTCCCGCTCACAGCCAAAAGCCGCCTCTTCAAAACTCAGGTCTACATGCAGATGAATATCCTCGCCTCGACGCGGACGGTTGGGTGAGCCGGAACCGCCGCCGCCAAATCCGCCGCCGAAGAAAGAGCCGAAGATATCACCCAGATCAAAGTCCATCCCGCCGTGGAATCCGCCGCCATAACCGCCAAAGGGATCGCCAGCGCCATAGTTCGGATCAACACCTGCATGACCAAACTGGTCATATTTCCCCTTTTTATCCGCGTCAGAGAGGACTTCATAGGCTTCATTGATCTCTTTAAACCGCGCCTCCGCCTCGGCGTTATCCGGGTTTACGTCAGGATGGTTCTCCTTTGCAAGCCGTCTAAAACTCTTTTTAATTTCACTCTCAGAGGCACCTTTACTAAGACCCAGCACCTCATAATAATCACGTTTTTTCCCCGCCATATATTTTGACTCCTAGTCTCCAAGACAGCCTGCCCCACCAAGGGACAGGCTGTCTGCTTATGAAAATCTTACTCTTTCGGCTCCTCATCAACCACTTCGTAGTCCGCATCCACGTAGTCACCCTCCGGTGGTGCCTCGGCACCCGCTTCCGGATTGGCTCCGGTCTGTGCGTAGATCTTCTCACCTGCTGTGGTCAGCGCTTTGGTGAGCGCTTCCGTTGCCAGCTTGATCATCTCTACATCTTCGCCCTTGAGCGCCTCTTGTGTCTGAGTCACAGCAGCTTGGATTGCCTCTTTGTCTGCCGCGTCAATCTTATCGCCCATATCTTCAATCAGCTTCTCCGCCTGATAGACCATTTGATCAGCCTGGTTGCGGATTTCGACGATTTCTTTCTGCTTTGCATCCTCTGCCGCGTGGGCTTCCGCTTCTTTCACGGCTTTGTCAATGTCATCCTTGCTGAGATTGGTTGACGCTGTGATGGTAATCTTCTGCTCCTGTCCTGTACCTAGGTCTTTCGCGGAGACGTTGACAATGCCGTTTGCGTCAATGTCAAAGGTAACCTCGATCTGCGGCACACCGCGTGGTGCGGGCGGAATACCGGTCAAATGGAACTTGCCCAGGCTCTTGTTATACTGCGCCATCTCACGCTCGCCTTGGAGCACGTTGACTTCAACACTGGTCTGATTGTTGGCAGCCGTTGAGAAAGTCTGGCTCTTCTTCGTTGGGATGGTGGTGTTGCGCTCAATCAACTTGGTGCAAATCCCGCCTTGGGTTTCGATGCCAAGAGAAAGCGGAGTCACATCAAGGAGCAAAATCCCCTCTACATCGCCGCCCAGTACGCCGCCTTGGATGGCCGCACCATCTGCCACGCACTCATCTGGATTAATTCCTTTGAAGGGCTCTTTCCCTGTAAGCTTCTTCACCTCATCCTGCACCGCCGGAATCCGTGTGGAGCCGCCTACAAGTAGCACCTTCGACAGCTCACTCGCCTTGAGTCCGGAATCTGTCAAAGCTTGATTCACAGGCCCAACTGTCCGCGCAACCAGAGAATGTGTAAGCTCATTGAACTTCGCACGTGTCAGGGTGATATCCAAGTGTTTGGGTCCCGTTGCGTCTGCTGTGACATAGGGCAGGTTCACATTTGTAGACATGACGCTGGATAGCTCTACTTTCGCTTTCTCCGCCGCTTCCCGCAGTCTTTGCATGGCAACTTTGTCAGCGCGGAGATCAACGCCGGAATCTTTCTTGAACTCATCCGCCAGATAGTTCATCACCGCTTCATCAAAATCGTCACCGCCCAGGCGGTTGTCCCCGGCAGTTGCCAGCACTTCGATAACCCCATCGCCGATTTCAAGGACAGACACGTCAAAGGTGCCGCCGCCTAGGTCAAAGACCATGATCTTTTGATCTTGCTCTTTGTCCAAACCATAGGCAAGGGCCGCCGCAGTCGGCTCATTGATGATGCGTTTCACATCAAGCCCTGCAATCTTACCTGCGTCTTTGGTTGCTTGGCGTTGGCTGTCTGTGAAGTACGCAGGTACGGTGATAACTGCGCTGGTCACCGGCTGACCCAAATAGGCTTCCGCGTCTGCTTTTAGCTTTTGCAGTACCATCGCCGAAATTTCTTGCGGCGTGTACGCCTTGCCGTCAATCTCTACTTTGTATGCCGTACCCATTTCGCGCTTGATGGACGCAATCGTCCGATCAGGATTCGTGATCGCCTGACGTTTCGCCACCTGACCCACCATACGCTGTCCGTCTTTGGAAAATGCCACGACAGATGGTGTGGTTCGGTTGCCTTCTGCGTTTGGAATGACCTGGGGCTCGCCGCCCTCGATCACTGCCACGCATGAATTTGTTGTTCCTAAATCAATTCCAATAATTTTTCCCATGATGGTATACCTCCAATGTATATAGTCTGAATCTAGTTTGCCACTTTTACAACTGAGTGGCGTAGTACTCTATCTCCAAGCATAAAGCCTGTTAAAAACTGCTCTACAATCTCGCTCTCTCCATATTGTTCGTCCTCTATATGCAGCACCGCATTGTGGAGTTCCGGATTAAAGGTCTCGCCCACGGCGGGGATTTTGCTGATTCCCAAAGACTCAAACACTTCAATGAGCTGCGCCATGGTCATCTCTACACCTTTGAAAAATGCTTCGTCTTCTGTCACCGTCAGGACGGCACGTTCCAAATTATCATAAACCGGCAAAAACTTCGCCGCAACATCGGCACGGATAAAATCTTGCAAGTCTTCCCGCTCTTTTTGGCTGCGTTTGCGGAAGTTTTCATATTCCGCAGCCAGGCGAAAATACCGATCTTTCTCTGCTGCAAGCGCATCCTCTGTCTCTGCTGCATGCTCGATTTCTTCTACAACTTCTTCTGCTATCGCTTCTGCGACTTCTTCCATCTCTTCCGCATTCAGCTTTTTTCGTTTCATGATTTATCCTCTCTTTCAGGTAACTGGGGCAGGGTTCCCATGGCTAACATCTTGGAAAGCCCACCTGCAATATAACTCAGTTGTGCCGCCACTTTGGCGTAGTCCATCCTTGTCGGACCCAACACACCGATAATCCCCTGCATGTTGTTTCCTGCGTCATATTTTGCCACAACCACGCTGGAATCACGCAAAGCCTCGGCAACATTTTCCGGACCGATTAATATCTTAACCCCGCTCTCATCCGGTGCGGGCAGATGCATGAGCGACTGTTCATCTGACAAGTATCCCAATACCCGCCGCGCACGTTCCATATCCTGAAACTCCGGCTGACCAAGCAGGTTGGACGCACCCGATAATGCCGTGTGTGACTGTGTGGTTTGCATCAGCACTTCCATCAAAAATCCCACAATCACAGCCGTCACACCTTCTGTGTCTCCTGCGGCGCGCTCTGTTGCCGCGATAAGTTCCGGTGACATGTCCCGTTCCGCCTTTCCGCTAAAACTTGCGTTAAAGAGGGCTGCAAGCTTTGTGAGCAGTTCCGGCTTTGTCTGTGTCGGCAAAGATACCAGCCGATTTTGCACTTCTTTATTGGAGAGCAATATCACGATGATAAAATTGTGGTCGTCCACATGCACCAGTTCAAATCGCTGTGCCGTTACCTCTCCCGGAGTGGCTTGCATGGCATAGCTGGGCAGGGCTGTAATCGCACTGGTCAGCTTCGACACATCCGTCACCATCTTTCGGCTTGCGGCTGGGGATGGACGAAGGCTCTCAGAAATCACCTGCGCTTCTTCCTGACTCACCTTGTTCTCACCCATCAGCTCATTGACGTAAATCCGATAGCCCGAAGCGGTGGGAATCCGTCCCGCTGAGGTGTGGGGCTGCTCTAAGAGACCAAGTTCTGTCAGCTCACTCATCTCGTTGCGAATCGTCGCAGACGACACGCCCAAAGAAGATCGCTCTAAGAGCGCTTTCGAGCCAACAGGTTCGGCAGACTGTACATAGTCTTCCACGACAGCTTTTAAAATCAGCTTTTGTCTCTCACTGAGTTGCATGAGGAAATTCCTCCATTTAGCACTCATACACATAGAGTGCTAAATTAATTTTAACATCCCTCTCCTTGTGCGTCAAGGGGCTGCGTGGAAAAAACTGTGAATTGTGTGTAAACAGTGGTATAATGGTTGTAAATATAAACATGTAGGGGCGCACTGTGCGCGCCCGCCGATTCACGGAGCATTTGCAATAAGGGCGCGGGCGCACACTGTGCGCCCCTACATGGATTTTCAGAAAGAGAGGTCACATCATGAAATACATCCTTCTCATCGGCGATGGCATGGCCGATAATCCCATTGACTCCCTAGGCGGCAAAACACCGCTGCAATACGCAAACACCCCTGTGATCGACAGTCTTGCAGATAAAGGACGTGTCGGCTCTGTGCGCACCATCCCCGACGGACAAGCAGCCGGAAGCGACACGGCAATCTTGTCCATCTTCGGTTGCGATCCTGTCAAATACAACAAAGGGCGCGCACCTCTAGAAGCTGCGGCTTCCGGCATCCACGTAGAGCCGGGCAGCGCCGCATTTCGCTGTAACATGGTTGCCCTAGAAGACGGCGATATGCCCTTTGAGCAAAAGCGCATTTTCTCCCACTCCGGCGGCGATGTGGAGGCGGATGAGTCTATCACTTTGATCGAAGCCCTCTTCGTCGATCCGCGCTTTGCCCCTCTCGCTGAACGTGCAGGACTGCGGGTATATCCCTCTCCAAGCTTTCGTCACATTATCGTCCAGAAGAACGCCGATTTGACAGGCTTCACTGCACAACCGCCTCACGATCATCTGGGCGAAGTCATAGGCCCAGTTCTGCCCAGCGGCAGCGAAACCGCTGAGACATTGAAAACACTCATGGCAGTGGCAAATGAAGTCCTTGACCCCCATCCGGTGAATCAGGCGCGGCGCGAAGCTGGCAAATTGCCCGCAAACGGCATCTGGCTCTGGGCGGAAGGAACAGCGGTGGCTCTCCCGCAGTTTGCGGAAGTCTACGGCAAATCCGGCGGTGTGATCAGTGCTGTTGCACTCTGTCATGGGATTGCGGCCCTTACAGGTCTTGTCCCCATCACCGTACCCGGTGCCACCGGAAAACTCCACACCAATTACGAGGGCAAAGTGGAAGCGGCAGTCAAATCCCTGCAAACAAACGGCGATTTTGTCACCATCCACGTGGAAGCCCCCGATGAATGCACCCACAATGGCGATCTAGAGGGCAAACTCCAAGCCATCGAGTGGATTGACAGCCGCGTACTCCGCTATCTGATGGAATGTCTCGAACAAGCCGGCATGACAGACTATCGCCTCTTATTCATGTCTGACCACAGAACCCTCACATCTACCCGAGGTCACGACCCCGAGCCTGTGCCTTTCCTGCTCTATGACAGCCGTATAGAGAATAACAGCGGACAAACCTATTGCGAAGCAGATGGAGCAAAAGGCGAGCATCTGCCCGATGGCACCATGCTCATGCCTCTCCTTTTCTCTGACACGCTATGATGGAACGCACCGAACAGGCATATGGTAAGATCAATCTTTCTCTGGATGTAATCCGCAAACTGCCAAGCGGCTATCACGACCTGCGCATGGTGATGGAGACAGTGGCGCTCCATGATGATGTCCACATTACAGTTTCAGAGGGCGATGGCATCTCCATGCAGACAAATCTGCCTTTCTTGCCCTCGGATACGCGAAATATCGCCGCAAAAGCAGCTGCATTTTTCTTCGAGAAACTTGCCCTCCCAAAGCGGCACGTGGCAATTCGCATCCACAAGCGTATCCCAGTTGCCGCCGGAATGGCAGGCGGCTCTGCCAATGCCGCCGCCGTCTTGCGTGGGCTGAACACACTGATGGATACCAATCTCTCCACTCCGGCACTCATGGAACTGGGCGGCGAGTTAGGGTCAGATGTCCCATATTGCATCATCGGCGGCACACACCTAGCCGAGGGGCGGGGCGAGATCTTAGCTCCCCTCTCTCCTCTGCCGCCCTGTCACATTGTCATCTGCAAACCAAAATTCTCTATCAGCACCCCAGAGCTTTTCTCCCGAATCGACTGCAGCAAAATCCGCCACCGTCCGGATACGGATGGTATGATTGACGCGCTGCAAACAGGTTCGCTGGGCCAGGTAGCAATTCGACTATTCAACGTCTTTGAAGATGTGCTAGACGGACAAAAACGTGACATCCAACAGATCAAACACACCCTCCTTGAAACAGGCGCACTAGGCGCTGCCATGACAGGCACAGGCCCCACCGTTTTCGGCTTATTCGACGACAAAGCACAGGCAAGTGCCGCCTATGCAGCACTCAAAGAACACTATCGCGAGACTTTTCTCACAGAAAATCACAGCAAACATTTGATTTAGAGAGTATTGCAGAGGGCAGTGGCAAATGCGCACTTTTTGTAGGGAGCGCTGTCCTCTGCGCCCCGTCTTTTCCAGCACACACCCCGTGCAATGCGGGACGCTGAGGACAGCGTCCCCTACATGTTTAAACCGAAAGCGCACCGGCTATACTATGGGCACTACATAGCAAGGCGGTGCGTTTTTACATGAAATTCAAAATTTGGGAACTTTCTCTATTTCTTGCCCTAGTAGTCACACTTCTCTGGGGTACACTGGTCGATCAACGGCAACAAGACTTATCTGACCGCATCATCCGGCTTCACGTGCTTGCGCATTCAGATAATGAGGCGCACCAAGCGCTCAAATATCACATCCGTGACGAAGTACGGGCATTGGTGGAACCGCTCATCATTGAAGCTCCCAACCGTGAAGCTGCTGAGGCGGTGATCACAGCACATCTGGATGAAATCCAATCTGTCGCAGAGCAAACAATTGAGGCAACAGGCGAGGAGTTTCCCATCCGTACAGTTTTAACTAGGGAGCTCTCCCCCACACGGGCGTATGAAACCTTCACCCTCCCCGCTGGACTCTACACCGCATTGCGCGTCGAGATCGGCGAAGCAGTGGGACAAAATTGGTGGTGCGTGGTGTTCCCGCCTCTCTGTCTTGAGGCCGTCACAGGGACAAGCGCCCTCGACGAATTGGATCTCGATGACATCGAAGTTGCCCTCCTCACAGGCACAGGCCGTGATATTGCCATACGCTTCTGGGTGCTTGAGCGCATCGCAAATCTGCGCACCCGCTGCCGCTAGAGAAGCGACCCTCACAAATTTTCAGGTCTTCTTTATTTTATTATTATTAAGCTAATAAAATTTTTACTCGAAAACCGTAAGTTTTTATTGACAAGTTTATTCATAACAGTTATAATTAGGAGGAACTCTTTCCGTAAAGTGCTCGAACTATGGACTTGAGTCGTTAGAATCCCTGAAAACATAGGCAAGTCCTATTTTATAACTTTAGAGAAATGTTGGTGAACAAGATGCAATTACAAATTTCAACAGACTATGCTGTGCGAATCCTGCAATATTTGCACAAACACAAAGACGATCTCCCAACAGCAATGACCATTTCTCAATCAATCGGCATTACATATCCATTTTTTATTAAGATTGCAAATCAGCTCAAACAAAAGGGCTTACTTAGCGCTGTCCAAGGCAGAAACGGTGGTTACAAATTAGCACGCTCAGCTGAGGAGATCAGCATGTACGATGTGTTTCTATCCATCGAAGGAGAGCTACAGATCAATCGCTGTCTGCATCCGGAGCAAAACTGCACCAAAGGCGAAGTTCACGCCTGCAAGCTTCACAAATTCCTCCGCTCTTTACAGGATAAGTTAATCCATGAAATGACCAGTCAATCCATTGCAGATTTCTCCCATTAACGAATCAATACAAAACACAACCCCACATGCCATTGCATGTGGGGTTGTTGTTTATGTTATGTGTTGGGGAGATACCCTTTGTAGGGAACGATGGCAATCGTCCCCTACACGCTTCCCTTACGCCTGCCGTAGCATTTTGAAAATCCGCTTGATACTCGGTTTGTTGCCAGTCATCATGATTCCAACCCGATAAATCTTCGCACTCAACCAACCCAAGAGAAGCATATAAATAACACTCAGCCCGATACTAGTGAGCAGCTCCCACATGGGTACATACTCCATGCCCAAACGGGTCATGAGGATGAGAGGCGAGAAAAAGGGAACGAAAGAGAGAATTTGTATATGCGCAGCCCCTGGCGCAAAGAGTCCTGAGAAAGATACATAGTAAGCCGCTACCAAAAGCAGGGATATCATGGTCTGAGTCGAACTCACATCCTCCGCGCGGCTCGCAGTGGAGGCAAAGGCCGCTGCCAAGAAGGAGAAAGTGAAAAAGCCGAGGACAAAGATCAAGAGTGCAAGGGGTAGGATGTTGGAGGCGAGGATCATCTCAAAGATCATCGCAACCATCGGCGAAAACTCCATCCAAGCGTCAAGGTTCAGGTGCATCGCAAGGACGGCAGGCACCAATGCAAGCACAATCTGTGTCAGTCCCACAAGTCCCGCACCGATCACTTTTCCGAACATCAGCGCATAAGGACTCGCTGAAATCGTCAAAAGTTCAATCGCCTTACTGGTTTTCTCTGTAGACACAGAGTGGACAACAAATGCCATATACATCTGAATGCACATAAACAGCAATAAACTCAGCACCAAAGTGACCCAATACCCCTGACCGGCATCCCGCCCAATGGTGATCACTTCCATCTCCGGCGCAATAGCGAGCACTGCACCAATCTCTCCTATGTCAAGGCCTGCCGCTTCCATCTGGTTTGCTTGTATAACAGAGCGTGCCAATTCCCAATAGTCTCCCGCGTGTGCGCCGAAGAGCGCGTCACTGCCCTGCATATAGAGAACCAAGCCTTCATGGTTGAAGTAAATGCCAAGATCAAACTCTTCTGCTTCCAAAGCCGCACTGAGTGCTGCTCTGCTCTCTAGACGCACCCAATCATGTTCTGGTGCAAAGGCCGCAAGCACGTCTTCTGTATACCAACCTGTCACATCATAAAAGGCAGCGGGCTGTCCATCTACATAAGCATAGGCATCGTCTGTGTCACCGCCTCTGATAAGACCCATGATAATGGGCAAACAGGCTGCCGCCAAGAGCAAAATTGCAAAGATCACCGTGGTAATTTTAAAGCTCTTTGGCTTTACCATGCCGCTGTATTCAAACTTCAGTACCGTCAGAAAGCTTCTCATTTCTCCGCCCCCACTTTCTCCACAAAGATATCCTCCAAGCTCGGCTCAACCACAGAGACTCCGTCTAGGGGAATCCGGCTCTCCGTCAGTGCCGCAAACAAGGCAGCTTTGCCCTCCTCTGTCTTGAGCGTCACCATCGCACCATGTCCTTGCGGCTCGATCTTTGCCGCCAGATTCGCTATAGAATGCAATTGCGTCAGTTGCTGACAAAGTTCCTGCGCCCCTGCAACTTCCGGTGTGATATAAATCTGATAGCGGGGATATCCGCGCTTGATCTCTTTTAGGCTTCCCGATAAAACAATCTGCCCCTGATCGATGATGCAAATATCATCACAAAATTCTTCCACATAGCTCATCTCATGGCTGGAAAAGAGAACCAGTTTTCCCTCATCCACCAGCTCACCCACCACACGTTTTAGGATTTGTGAGTTTACCGGGTCAAGCCCAGAAAAGGGCTCGTCCAAGATTACAATATCTGGATCCGTCAACAATGTAATCGCAAGCTGAATCTTTTGCTGGTTCCCTTTCGAGAGGGTATCCAGCTTTTTGTCATAATACTCCATCGCCTCAAGCCGTTCCAGTAAGCTCTTTGACCGCTCCTTTGCCACTTTTGCAGATAATCCGCGCAGTTCGCCAATGTACGCCATCTGTTCTGCAATCACACGTTTGGGGTAAAGCCCTCTCTCTTCCGGCAGATACCCAATCCGCCGTTTCATCGTTTGGGTTGCCACACCGTCTATGGTGGACTCTCCGCTGTCTACAGGGAAAATCCCCATGATGGAGCGAATGGTCGTAGTCTTCCCTGAGCCGTTCCGACCCAGAAGTCCCATTGCGCCGCCGCTCTGAGCGGTGAAGCTTAAATCTTTCAGCACATGCTTTTCGCCAAAAGATTTGTTGAATTTGTCAACAACTAATTTCATGTTCTCGTCTTCTCCTTCTTAATGTTTGCTATCTTTGAGCCGCTTCATCTTCCGGCAGATTTCAATATAACCAATGAGTCCTCCTATTACACCGCCAACCAGCCCGCCGATCAGCATGGGAATCCAATCTACAAATAGAAGCACGATGAAAACACTGCTCACAACAAGACAAAGTCCTCCCAGTCGCCAATAGGCTTTTTTAATACGGCGGATAAGCTCAAGTTTGCTCTCTTGATCTGTATAAAGCTCCAGCGTGTCCTCACTTGAGCAAAGCTTTCTGCAATACACCCAGACACCAAGCTCATCCCTGCGGGTATCCACAATCTCCCAACCTAGGTCTTCTATGAGCTGCATATACGCCTCATGCGCCCGCTTCTTTCCTATAAATTCCATACGATACTGATAATCCGCAGGTTCGCCTTTTTGGAAGCTGTAGCAAAAAAAGTTCGTCTTGGTCAAATGCCAGCCGATTTGGCTCTTCTCATTTAAAAATGGCTCCTCCCGCTCTGTGTCCGGAAACACAAGCGATGCATAGGCACGAAACGCTCGTTTTGTCATCTTGCTCATTCCACCGCCACCCCCTCACTATTGCGATAAAGCTCCCGAATACGGGCAATCTCCGTCAATAAAACCTCTTTCCCGAAGGGCGTAATCCGGTAGATCTTGCGCTTGTCCGCCTCCGCCACAACTTCGATCAGCTTGCCTTTTTCCATCTTGGAAAGCGTCCCATACAGCGTCCCCGCACCAAGGCGGATACGACCTTTGGTCAGCTCTTCCACATGTTGCATGATGGCATATCCATGCCGCAGCTCAACCAAAAGTGACAACAAGATATAATAGGCGGTCTCTGACATGGGGATATAAGACTGTATCAGCTTTTGATCTTTCATATTCGCTCACCCCTCTCATCATGATATATCACACTGCGATGTATCATGATGCTAATATATCACATTGCGATATATCGTGTCAAGAGGGTTTTGAGAATTTTGAACCACCCCGCCCTGCGGGCACCCCTCCAAGGAGAGGAATTAAGAGCACTGCGTCCTTATTCCCCTCCTTGGAGGGGTGGGTAGATTGTCAAATCAAGTGCAACAGATGAATTCGAGAGGAGAGAGCCAGCCGAGGCATTTTCTAGGTCTATGGTTTATTAGCTCAACAACACGGGT
>Ga0123352_10009545_pt1 | contig 15181 bp, 8 predicted proteins | sample TergutLab28metaG_FD_89700 | JGI IMG/M metagenome (GOLD analysis project Ga0123352, IMG submission 89700) | Labiotermes labralis P1 segment gut microbial communities from Petit-Saut dam, French Guiana - Lab288 P1 | ecosystem: Host-associated > Arthropoda: Insects > Digestive system > Gut ... | reverse complement strand
ATAAACATTGATCAGAAGACAGAACAATACATATTCTACCAATAAACATTGACCAGAAGACAGAACAGTACATATTCTGCCAATAAACATTGACCAGAAGACAAGAACAGTACATATTCTACCACTAAACATTGACCAGAAGACAAGAACAATACATATTCTACCAATAAACATTGACCAGAAGACAGAACAGTACATATTCTACCAATAAACATTGACCAGAAAACAAGAACAGTATATATTCTACCAATAAACATTGACCAGAAGACAGAACTGTACATATTCTACCAATAAACATTGACCAGAAGACAAGAACAGTACATATTCTACCAATAAACATTGACCAGAAGACAAGAACAGTACATATTCTACCAATAAACATTGACCAGAAGACAGAGCAGTACATATTCTACCAATAAATATTATAGTGTGATACGCATCTCGCAGTTTATTGTGTTTGATCAGGAAACCGTGTTAACTTTCGGCGTATGGAATTCTTTTTTCAGTTTATAAACATTAAACTCTGCCAAGACCAATGTTCACTTCAGTACTCAGATCCAATAAACACTTTTATGATGAAAGAGGGCTGTGTTTGCTACGGTAACTCTTCCGCAAGCAAGCTTTTGAATCGATTAGCAATTTGATTGGCATTTTTCCTGGATAGGATCTCAGTATGGGGAACTCTCTCTCTACGTCCTTTAGAAAATCAATGGTGTTGTGTGCAGTATGTACGTACGCATACACAGTGGGATCAGAGTTTTGATTACTCATGCCAGTTTTCAGTGTTAAGACCTACTTGTAATTGTACACACTTCAAAACAGCAATTAATATCATTCAAGATCTTAAACTGGTGCATCATTACCATGTGCTTAATTGCATGACTTCCGGAATACAAACAATTTGGTACAAAAAGTGTTTGTAAGGGGGTCCTCTTATTCTATTCCAATATCTTTAGTTCCCAGGGGATGAAGGATTTTCGGAGTAATAAAGGGGTACCATTCGCACCTATTTATTTGAAACATATCCTTCTAATTTCTAAATTATTATCATTCTCAATACTGGACAGCATTTCCTTGTATATGAATCACAGGTACCCGGTATGTAAAATTTGAATTTCTCGGACTTTTGAGGTATTTAAGAATTGCTGACAGTCCCAATAATATACCCAGCAAGGAACAAACTCGCATGCTTTAGATCCTGGGCCAATGGGGAGCCACTGATTTTCATCCTTGTCAATCCACTTTCCATCGACTTTTTTCCTTACTGCGATCGCTCCGCACGTGTCTGCCGTTAGTTCACCCAACAAGTAATACATTTAAGAATTCAGATGTTATTCCACGTGTTCTACTCTGTATGTTCAAGCCCTTGTAAGCAAAAAAATAAAATTATCGGCTTCATGAAACGTCTTATCTTTCGGCAGCTAAGCGATTATCAGATTTTCAAAAGACACTGTTATCTATGGTATTTAGTAAAGGTAAAAGTAAAGCAGTCCCATTACAGGCCTGGACAGGCCCGGAGGGTTCTAAGGAAGTTAAGGTTCCCAGATTTCGTGACAACGGCACAGGATGGTGGTAGGTTGTTAGCCTTACGCACCGGCCGCCTTTACCCCCAAGAAATACTCCTGGTACTCATTTCTGTTAGAAGCTGATTCGACCCCAGGGCCATGGTGCGATCGGAAGGATTTTATGTCAATGAAAGATCCACTGACACCAGCTGGAATCGAACCAGCGACCTTCCGATTTGTGGCACAGCACCTTAGTCACTGTGCTACCGCGGTCCCCTATGGTGTTTGGTAGCTAATTATTTGTAAACAAGTTTTAATGTACTCATTTCAATTGTGGCTTGGTATATCCATGATTTTATTCCGTTCCAGGATGCATTCCATGGGCTTGCATTCGGCTCTGGCCATCAAGCGCCAGAGGAAACGCCGAGAAGAACAAAAGAGGGCCAGAGAGCGCCGTTGCAGTTCCCAATCAACAGAAAGTGGCTTCACCAGCCCACGGAATAGCATTGGAAGTCTGGATATCACGATAAGGGGACGGGGGCGACGGCATGGTAGAGGCGGAAGTGGACGAACTGGGAACGATGTTGGCTCCAAAGTAGTTACCAGCATAGGCATGCTCCACATTGGCGTTGTTTTCCTGGTCTTAGGAGCTTTCCTACTCGTTTCTGGTCTTATACCCGGCGATTTATCGCAGTGGAGTTTAGAGTCTTTAGGTGGTTGGTTGAACGAGTTAGTTATCACGGGAGCCTTTGCTCTTGCTATTGGCACCTTCCTCATTATCCTCAATAGGATAATATCCAAACGCGAAGAAGAAGATTTGAATGAATATGTACAACGACAACTCACAAGGTCCAGGTCTGGGCATAGGCTGGTAAGAGACGTGGAGACAGGTTGCCTTAAGACAAAACACGATCAGCGGGCGAAACTGGAATTTCAGGAGGACGAATTCAGAACAGATGAGCAACCGTGCTTCGATGACGAAGAAACTGTGCCTGTCCATTCCCCACACCAATCTCCAAATTATTCCCAGCGTCATGACATTAATGGGGACGTCCAACCAATCTCATCGCCGCATTTGGAAAAAATTACGGAGGAAGAAATGTCAGAGAAAGGTGAAGAGGAATACAGGTCGCTGGGTGATTTCAATAAGGAAGTAATGTCCAATGGATCAACCACAGCAAGCATGAGCCCTATGACACCCTCAGAAACTCATGAATTGCTTTCAGGATCAGGACGATACTTTAAAATGTCCAAAATATGAGATCAAGATACGCAGTACGACCCTTACCCGAGAAGGTCTTCATTATACGATTATTCGAACATAATGACATCTAGAATTTAAGTTTCATTCTGGTCGAAGAAGAAAATGAGTCTGGGGCACAGCCACAATAAGAAAGTATTATCGTGTCTTACTTCTCATAAGGTTGTTGTACTGCATTATATGCTGTGGCAAATATCCTAACATCCACGTTGAAAAAAAGAAGTCATACATCCAACAACTGAAACATTCTAAGATTCCGAGAAACATTTCTTATTAGATGCGTAACATCTCATCTTAAGGAAGATATAAATAACACGATCTTGGAAGTACTTGTTACAACTATCAATGTTTTCCTCCACTTTCATGCCACTAATTTTTATGCATGCTTTCATAAAAACGGTTGTTTTAATGGAAACGCTTGTAGAACAAGCGTCAAGATCAAATTTCTTCCATCGTAGTGGAACCACTTGTATATTTATTATTTAAATGCGAGAATAAATTTTCTCCGAGTAGTGCTGTGTTCATCCACATTACACAATAAGTGACATAAAAGACGAAATATGACATCTGTATGACCCGGCCTATCCACAAGAACAGAAATGTCTTTGCTCTTTATGGTTAATAAATATCTGAGCTTCTAATTATTCAAAATCTTATTAACAGTAGTTTCTGTGTCCTGATTGACAAGGACTTGAATAAATTAAGCGAAGGTAATCTAACAGCAAACTTCGGCTTCACAGCAAAGGAGGTTTATAAATATCTTACATATTACATACACCCGTATTACAGTGTGAAATTTTTGCGCACAGTTCATTATATTAGTTTACATTATTTTAATTCAATTTGTGTCTAATTCCTTTGTTTTTATATTCGTATTATAATATGCTACTTTTTGTTATATCAACTGAAAAACGTTTCTCTGCACGCCGTTCTGTGAAAGGTTAAGTTTATGAATTCTGCACAAACTGTGGCTTTTAAAGTTAAAAGTGAAAGAAAATATGATATGTAATATCACTATGATTACACTAATAATGAGGAATAGTTTAACATCAGGCGTGAGAGGTGCAGCACACCTCACAAAATCACATCTTAATTTATAATGATTAAATTACTGTGGCTTATGTGTAAGTAACATTTTTTTAAAAAAAGATTAAATGTGGCGTCTGTACATAATAAATTCTCAATAGTTGCTTCAGTGTAAAGCTTAATAAATATGTAACAACAATTTTACATTACACAAAAGCTTTGACATAACGAAATGTTTGTATAGGATCATAACAAGGCTATCCAATATACTTACTTTACAATTAGTGTGAAATTAACAATCAAATACATAGAGATATAAATTATTTCTGATTCTAAATGCCATTTACAACTTTATTACGTGCATTCCATATTTTGAACTATTTTAAAAATTATGAAATATATTCAACACAGCCGTTTTACAGCTTTTCGTTTTCGGTTACAGAATTTTAATTATATTTAGTGATTATAAACCAAGATATTTTCCTTTTTGTTCAATAACTGTAATGAAATTTAACACTTAAAAAAACCAAGACAAACAGACACAATCTCAGCATAACAATGATGAAACAACGTTTCAGTTCTTCCCTGTTGACTGAATTAGATATCTTACTTAAATAACTTGCAATAGCTCATTGAAAACTTTTCCGAGAATGCTTTTGGCATCGTCATTCTGATTCGACTCTGTCGTTGAAAATTCATGAGCAGTCATTTTCCTTGTTTTAATAAATTCGCTGGCTTTGCCACAAGATCGTACTTGATATATTGCCATTCACTTTTCTTACGAAGTCGTCGAAGTCACTGTACATATTTTCGCACAATTAACCCCTAGTCACCTGCACAATAAACGTGATCTCAATTACAAAAAAATATATACAGTTAATTTTGTAATGAGTCACTTCACGTTAGTATTAATGCGTTATGAAGCAATGTGTGTTCATACATTCCTTTTTGAATACATAAATTTCAAAATAGTTTTCAAGAACCCTGGCTCAAGGCCAGTAATGAGTGCTGCGCTATCTCCCACAAGTAAATATGACGTTATGTCTCATCTTTTCGAGCAAGACGTCGTTTGTAACAAAATTACTTAAAAATTAAAATTTAATTTCAGTGTTATTATTTATTTAATTAAAGGCTTGCTAAATATTAGTAAATCTTTTCTAGTGTTTCGTCCTGTAGGTACAAATGACATGCTACCAAATGCAACACAGATTAAAGCATGTTGTCGTTATTGTTGTTATTAATGTCCAATTTTTCTACGTCCCACTAGTGAGCTGAATTTTGATATTATACTATAAGTGCTATTGTAATGAAATATGTTCATTAATTTTTAAATATGGTCGCTGTTTTAATGGAATATATTTTTCGTTAATTTGCAATGGTTCGAAACGCATTTATCATGCAAATATAAAAACAGTGTAAGTCTGTTTTCTTCTGTATGCATTATGGACATAAAATCTGTATACAGTATAGTACAATACAGTACAGTACAGTACAGTAACAGTAACAGTAACAGTAACTGTTGTTAACTTTCTCACAGTGCGTTTCAATTATTCTCTTTAGTATTTACGGACTTATTACTAAAATTATGCAGTCACTGATGTAACCAAATTGTAAGACTGACAGTTCTCACACCAGTGTTGGGAAAGATTCAATCTTCTAACACGTTAAGTGATGTCCGCTGGCGAATTGTTACAGACGTTTCGGAGGAAACTGCTGCTTCCATATTCAGGGTCTGTACAATCCAAGAAGAGAATCCGCGCCAGAAAATGTGGCTGTATTATACAGGTCCCATTTGATCACAATGCAATACTCTTTACCTGTATAATATATGGATAAATTCCGCAGCGGTTATTTTTTTAGGCTGATAAAGTCCAAGGACAGAAGTAGCACATTTCTTCGAACAGTCGGTAACAGTCGGTAACAGTCGACATGACGTAACATCCAAGAAAATTTCAACCTTCGTAACTATATTTTTAACATCCAAACAAATATATTAACTTTTAATTACGCATAAATTAATCCATCAAAACTACAAAGTTGCACACATTTCACACTGCGGTTTACTGAATGTGAAGGAAATCACCTGTCACAGGAAGTGCTCAAAACTTCTTTTATTTTTTATAATTCATTGTTCAATGTAAAATTTTCTTTGTGCTTGGCGTAAAATATGTTAGAAGTACTTAAGCAACAAGCGGAAAATGAAAGCCATGCTCCAAATTAATACGTATAAAAAGAACAGACGAAGGATCGCATTCTATACACAACTTTATCTTACATGTAAAAGCAGCTACATGTTTCGGCTGTACATATGTAGCCATCATCAGGCTGGATATAGAACCGTGAAAAAGAAGAATATAAAATACAATATAATAAAACTATGGGGATGAAGTCTCGTCTGTATATCAATGTAGAGTTATACAAGAACTGTAAACAATTACATAAAATTATATAAAGGTTTCAGGAAGATTGTGTAAAATTGTGTAGATTATAAAACGTCCAGCTGGAAGGCTTCCAGCGATCGTACAGAGCATATCATAACAAATACAGTGCACAGCAATGAGCAGCCTTCACAAACACATCGAATCGCACTATATATCACGTTATGCCATACATAATTATCTCATATGAAACACTGAGATAGAGACGTGATCTATACACATATACTGCAATATACATATATCTACAGTTCATTGTTAATCACACCTAATAAAGTCTCATCAGAGAACCCACAGTAGAGCTGCTCAACCTTACGATCAACCACTTAGCCTATGCCTCCATACCTACTTTCGGAACATTATTTCTTTTTAAAGAATCTTAACGATCTTTTTCAAATCTATAGTTTTACATAATCCTTCTGCAAACTTCACATATTTTCATGTTGTTTTATATAGCTTTCTATAATTGTACATGGATGTAAAGACGAGATCTCATCCCCACACGTTTATTGCATTGTGTTTTATAGCTTTCTTATTCAAGGTACTATATCCAGCCTGATGAGAGTTACATAAGTACAGTCGAAACATTTAGCTGTTTTACGTGTTAGACAAAGTTGTGTATAGACTGTGATCCTGCTTCTGTTTTTATATACCTAAGTTTAAAATACAACGCGGATGTCCTGTCGGAAAAAAATGTCTAAAATCTCCAAATTAATATTTTTGCTTAGTTGGACTGAGAAGTTCAACTAAGCAAAAATATTAATTATAAGCTGCACGTGTGCAGAATAATTTTAATATTTACAGAGACTCAAAGTAATAAAATTTCTCGTCCCTATTCACGTCAGCAGTGAGAGACTTTCCCCAATTATTAGACTTCCGTTCCCGATCAACGGAAGTGATTGTCCTGTGGGATTTTAAAAACACTTTTGATACTTGTGTATTCCACTGTTGGAAATACATTTATATTCGTTCCTTTTTCACATTGTAAATGAATCGAACCAATTAGAGGAAAAGATGCGTAATCCTTTTACTATTTAATATAGTTTAGAACTGCGATTCGGTTAGTTCTTAGCTTAAGAACAAAACGCAAGTTTTGTCTACGACACAAAAAGTACACAGGCAAAGAATATATTTTATTAATATGTATTACGTAAATAATATTATTTGTGTTTTTACATTGAATCTCACAAAAAAGATGGAATAGCGTAGACAGGCTCGACAGTGCGGGGTTTGAATTCCGGCCGGGCTAGAAATTTGTTTACTCCAAAATGTCTGGACTTGCTCTGAGGCCTATTAAGCTTCTCATTCGATGGATGCTGACGCACCTGTTATTCGGGTATAAAGCGGTCGGAGCTTGATGGTGACCACTAACCTCCATCTAACGCCATGTTGAAGAATGAGTTAAAACACACCTCCACTACTCTCATGCATTCATGGCATGTATGGGGGTAATTTTTTAATTTGAAGAGCATTAATATGTGTTGGGTTGACTTGTTGGTATTGGCAGCTGTAAGTTGTTTTCCTCATGTAGCACTACTTACACGTCAAGAAGTGTCTTACAGAGTCATATTTCTTAGTTCTGTGGAGTATGAAAGGTATCACATTACATTTACTTTACCCGAATTTTAAGAAAACTAGTAGGAAAAATCCGGAAAACCAACATGCGACCCCGGATCTCACAGACCTATTACTCTTTTAAGTAACTTAAGCAAATTTCTAGATCGAGCTATACACTGGATTCTTTCATTCATTAGAATCACATCGTGCCTCCGGAACAATTTGGCTTCCGTAATCAGTCAAAAGTCTCTGAACTTTCTAGAATCACCGACTTCATCACCCATGGCTTTAGTCTTCAACAGCACACATCATGGACCTACTTGATATTAAGAAAGCTTACGATACAGTATGTCTCAATGGCTTCCTTTACGAACTTATCTCACTGCACTTGCCCAATTATTCCCTTTTATTCCTTAAGTCCTGCTTGAAAGGTCTTACCTTTACTGTCCACATGAATGACACTAAATCCTCCCCAAAACCTACCCCTCCGGCCTTCCTCAGGGTGCCGTACCATCGACACTATTCTCCCCGTACCTTTCCGACATGCCCCGCCCTCCGCACACACACCACGCCATACGCAGATGACACTGCCATTCTATGTCAGTCCTGGCGGCCTGATACAATCTCCCGCAGACTCAGTCAGTACATATCCACAAAACTGAAACCAAACTATTTAACAAAAGCGGCCCCCCCCCTCTCCGCCCCGCCTCACGGACTCTCTTCAAATCCATGACAACTTTGTGCCCTGTGCCTCGTCGGTAAGTTATTAACTCCTGGTGCTAGACTCAAAAATTCTCTATACCCAATACTTGCACACCGTCGCCAACAGTGTCATGGGAGTTCTCTGTAACATTTTCCCCTCACTCGCCCGAGATTCAAAGTTCACACAGTCCAATAATTTAACCCTCTACAGATTTCTCATCCCATCCATTCTAACTTACGCCGCCCCTATCTGCAGTTCCACAGTCCAGGTAACTCCGAGTCATCTGTAATTATTCCAGACGCACTCCCACTTGCCACCCGCACGACACACTAAACGTCGAACCCATCCCAGTTATGAACCATCGACTTACAGCCAAATTCTTTGCTCACTGTCCCTTTCACCTCAACCCCCTGGGCCAACAGATCGAGAATTATACTGTAGCCGACCGAGCGCCTGTGCACAACAAATACAAACATGAAAGTAGCCGCAGTTTTCTTTGTTTTTTTTTACTTACGCACTGCTGCTTATTTGTATTAACCTTTATTTCACTTTTGCTATTGTATAAATATTTATTCAAATTGGTTAGGGGAACAATTTTGTTATTTGTTCTCGAACATGCTGTACATATTTTCTTTGATACAAATCTTAAAAAAAAAAACTATTAGGAATCCATGAAAATTTGAGGCATATTCAGCGGTTTCGATAAACGCAGTACTCAATACAGTAATAACGATTCGATGAAGGTCCAAGTTATTTATACCTTCATTTATGAGCACAAAAGTGTTCAGGAAAGTGTTAGCTCCATAATAGTATTTCCTCGGCTCTGAAATGTCGAACAAACGTAGGTCCGTTTCACAAGGGTTATGTATTCATCACTACTAGAATGTTACAAATATAAGAATAAGCAAACATGTATGTATATAATTCTGTTTGCTTAACATAAATAAATGCACATTGTGGCCACCCTCACTTTTGACTTGCGTCTTGGCAAGTCTGTGAAACGAAGTTGAGGCACGCATCCATTACTTACGGTTGTTCCTTGCGGGATGCAGCATCCAAACTGTGAGGTGTAAAAGCTTGTTCACAGCTCCCCACTTACATGATATACCAAGTATGTCATGTTACCCACAGACATCTAGGGGTTTTATTTCTGAATATCTGGGTGGCTGGTTTTGTGGCCCCACTATTATCGGTTCATAAATCAAGGAAATGATGAAGGAGCACCTTCTCACCATCGCAGACATGCCAGAATATATATTGCAGCTGAGAGTGATAATTTATAACATTTATTGCAAATTTATTAAAAAAGAATTGTGTAATTTTTGCTCCATCGATTTGAATATTCTTGTCATGCACATAATGATAAGTTGGCAAGCCCTGAGAATAAAGCCTATGCTTATATTATAGTATATTCCTGATTGGAAGTTCCCTCGATAATAAGAAAGTAAAAATTACATCAACTCTGAATCACTCTATATGAGTAATAATATATATTTTTTTGCTCTTCAAGAAACACGTGTGTAATGTAACATTACTCCTACTAAACACAGAAAGATATTTTATCTCATACAAGACCACAATTTAAAATTTGACTGCTTTCCTGTTTGTAGAGTTCTGTTATACAAGAAAGTGCAATGCAAAAAATAAAAAAATAAAAGTCATTAATCTGGTGTGACATTCCGTGACAAGACTAAACATTTTATTCTCTGAGAAGTATTATCTGCATTAAAATAGTGTTTCTCTTGTGTACATGAAACACATACAAGTGAATCGAGAATAGTGAAGGTGAAAGCAGATTAAATAATACTGCATAAAGTTAGAAGGGTACGGATAAATACGTTTGATATCTCCCTAGAACTAAAACGTTTTGGGGAAAATTGTGATTTTTCGATGTTAACACTCTCTTTCTAGAAGACTGATGACCTTGATACTGATTTGTATAGAGATTTTGAAGTAACGTTTTCATGAGATATAAGAATACATGAAATGGCGCTTCACTCCAGTTTGTTTCTAATTGTTTTTCTTGTTATGTTGGGGCTATTTTAGATAAGTTTCTTTCTTATTTGTAATGCCTATAAGATGCAAATGACGTAATTTGTGTCAATCTTATCTTAATTTTTTCGATTTTCATGGAGTTTAATGTTACCTATTTCATGTAATCTAATAATTCATTAATAAGAAATAATAACATTCAACGTAAATTTTGTTTATTCTGAAGCCTGTTTATTGAGCGTAAACTTCTTCTTATACGTCCAAGGATTCGGCGTCAGAAATCAAGTATTTATTCTTTAAATAGACATTTAAAAGAGCGTGCAAGTTCCATTTGTTGTACGTTATCACACTGAGCGCAGAAGTACTAAATTGTGATAATACTTTATATGTATAAGTGTAGGCCAGCACGTATTCTCTCAACATGCTTCTTTTGTCCAAATTACCGTTTTTATCATATGTAGATATACTATGTACGTACATATATATATATATATATATATACAAGCAAGCCTGTGATTTCTGTGTTTGTATGATTCAGCATAAAAGAGTTGTTATCGTAATTGTAACATATATATTGCGCAGACACTTCTGCAGCTGTTCCTTCAGTTTCATAATGTGTTGATCTTTTGATAATACTGTGTAATTTTTAAATAATTACCTTTGCGAAGTTGAGAGGGTGCGTTTAGTTCATGGAGTATTACGAATGACATTGATCTGCAAAGGGTTATGTGTTTATTCAAACAGTTTAATATTTGTGACAATTAAAATTTCTTTATGTTTTATAAATATTCATGGTCATTTCTTTCAAATAGAATGGATTCTATTTAAACCTTCTAAGCTTTTCACTGATAATCATGTTTTCAAACCCAATCAACTTTTTGCGTGTTATGTGTACAAGTGTTAAATTATCTATTGTTATTAAAGCCCTCTTTTATTTGTATGTACGTAAAATTTAATTATTGTGGTCCTGTCGAACATAATTCTTTTGTATATAAGGTGTCAGATTTACTTTGTGGAATTATTTGCTTTTTAAACATTAGAAATGTTAAGGGTTCTCATGCATTCTACAATTTTATTGATGTTTTAACAGTCGACTAACAGATGCAATGGTTGTCGGACAAATGTTTTTCCAAAGTAGTTGCATTTTAAATCATAAGTCAATTGCTTCTTGATTTCTCTATCCAGCTCAGGAACCCTGCTTGGATCTGATATCCAATGACGATAATAAATACCAAAATTGTACGTCACATGCATTCTGACATTCTTTAAGTCTGCATTCTTACATTTTAACTGTTGCTAAGTACCACTTCCTACGTAGATATTACGTATTATTTCATTAATATTTTCGAAAGGCGTATGACACAAATAAGCCCATAGAACCAAATACATGGGTGTATGTGTTGGTCTCATCTCTTAATATATGATTGGGACTATTCTTCAATTTTGATAGATGTTACTTAAGAATATATTATCACCTTATAAATGATATCTAATTTAATAATTTTTTCCAGAAATAAAAACTTGCCAATACTGTATAAATACTCGTAACTCAATGAGCAAAGTAAGTCAGACAAATAAATCTAAAATCCAGTTTTCATAACTATTATATCAAAAAGTGCAGTGTCAAGGTATCTGTATTATTATATAAACTGTGAATAGAGGTTTCGTCTAAAATAGCCACTATCAAGTCAGTTCCAAATGACATGATGTTATACGTAAAGTAACAGCTTGAAACGTTGAATTTTAAATTTATTCATTTGTACCAAACAATATAGCACAACGCATCAAGCAACTATGGAGGACGCCAAACACTTCTATATTAAATACAGGCCTCTGTAAAATAATGTATGAAGTTTGTTTCGTACTATAGACTAAAGCCAATCTGTAATCACTGTCTATCGCTACGCCATGTAAATTTAAATCCCATTTCCTTCATACACTGAAAACCACGGGAAGATTTAGAATCCTTTCCTTACTGTTTAGTGCCGTACATGTAAAACATCTGCGACTTCTAAGGATCACAGACAATTTAAATATATATGGCATTATAAAAGCCTCTGCTAACGTAATTTCTTACATGTTTTAAACTTCAAATACAAATAAATTAAAATTAATAAATGTTACTGATTCAGTGTCAGACAAAAAGGAGTATACTGTAGCACACAAAATGCTTGTTTTAGGAAATATAACTAGGGATTGTATATTCCCAATATATTGATACAAATAATTTCATAAACTACTACATTAACCGATAATCAGATGCTGAAGACTTTGTGATCAACTGTCACGCTCATTTAAAAATAGTACGGAACAGCTCCACGTCCCCATGCATTTTTTCATCGAAGAAATTCATTGATGAATAGTCCCTTTCTACTAGTAATTGAGGGAAACCGTCCTTTTTCGTTGTATGATAAGAAATATCTCGTAAATTGTAGACATAAAATGCAATTAATATGGAGATTAAGGTTGTCGCAGATGACAAGCCTTTAATTCAATAAACAAATTAAATAAATTTGCAGTAAATTCATAGGTCGGTCTCTTTAAAAAATACATTTATTTGGAGAAATTACTTATTAATGTATAGTTTGATATATTTGTTTTAATAAGTGATGAAATCGAAAAATTTGCCTAAGGCATAGATGTCTTAATTATCCTTAATAATCATGCAAGAATATATCCAAATCCGCACACTTAATAAGGGAGAACAGTGAGGAATTTTACAGGTATCTAATTATAGCATGCTTGTATACAATATGTGTTTTCTGCTATAACGAGTCGCAAATGCAAAAACTGCTCTTTCAAAAGTAATTAAAAAAACTGATACTGCAGTTCTTTACAGTACATTATTATTCCTTGTATTTCATTACATAATCATTGCATTCAAGATCCTTCAAATAACAAATTAAGTATTAATAAGAGTTATATTTTTATTGTTTACCTATTTTTGTTGTATGTCATAAGGCCGATGAGAGATCGAGTTAACTTTATTTAAGTAGGAACCTAGCCGAGCCAGGAGTGAATTCACCTGAAAGTAAATAGAGCAGAAACTTTAAACTTAATGGCATCGAATCCAGTTCAATAATTTTAATGTGAAACCTTCTGTGGTTGAACAGACAGACGGGCGGACGGACAGCCACACTGTTCCCACTGTGTATTAATTTCGTTCAATATTTCCTATAAACGCATAAAATTGAGTATAAAATTTTTGTTTAAGGGTTTAGAAAATGTCAAAGAGAAAGAGGTCAAGTAATTCCACAGAATAAATAAAGTCTGTTTTCACGTTACTTTCTTTACATTTTTTTATAATCTGATAATGAAGTGATACATATATAGTAGCTAGGGGGAAAAGCTAAACTGGTTTCCGTAACTCATTTTCTTTTCTTAGTTTTAAAGAACTAATGAAATACAAACTTAATGTCTGTACTACTTCCAAACAGCGAAAGAAGAACCATTACTTTTGTCCACAAAATAATTGTCTCCAGTCTTATCTTTTGTACTTTTTATGAAGTTGAGTGATGTCTGACGAGGTACAACATAACTACCTAATAACTTCCGAGCCCAGTGAAAACGAGTCGGCAAGACTATCAAAGTAATACGCCACTTTTTGTTTATTACAAGTTCTTATTCTCTTACGGGTAGGGAATTACTGAACCTTTCAGGCTTCCTGGGTTACTACTGCGACAACTACTAATATTAATAGTATTATTACTAATATTAATGATAATGTTACTAGTAGTCGTAATATTACGACTGTTATTATTATTAATATTTTTTATTTTTATAATTTAATTTCCTTAACTGTTGTTGATAATGTGTTTACTGTTATAAATACATGGCAGTGCAGTGCAGTGCAGTGCAATGCTCATTAGATGTGTAACGTGCTATGCTGATATATTCGCAGCCAATTAATTGCATTACAGTGCATGGCCAAATAACTATTTATTGAAGATAAAATTCACATCCTTAAGCTAAGTTTTTCTATACGACTTTTGTATATAGTGCTTTCAATTAATAAAGACTGTTATAAACACATATGATTTTCATCTCCTTAAATTTCTTCAAAACTTTCCGTTTTAGCTTTGACACTAGCAGCGTCCAACTGTAAACATGAAACCTGTCATACGAAATATTCGAGAAAGAGCTGTGATCGGCTAACGAACCTTTTGCATGTGAGGATACTGCAATGCCGTGATGTAATCGTGATTATTTTGAACATCAGATTAATTTGTTTTCAGCTCTTCATTTTAATGACATTTGCTGGGATGTCCAGTGTTGTATTGGTACAGAACTTTAGCAGTGTTGTATAGGTACAGTACTGTAGCAGTGTTGTATTGCTACTGTAGCAGTGTTGTATTGGTACAGTACTGTACCAGTGTTGTATTGGTACAGCACTGTAGCAGCGTTCTATTGGTACAGTACTGTAGCAGTGTTGTATTGGTACAGTACTCTAGCAGTGTTGTATTGGTACTGTAGCAGTGTTGTATTGGTACAGTACAGTAGCAATGTTGTATTGGTACTGTAGCAATGTTGTATTGGTACTGCAGCAGTGTTGTATTGGTACTGCAGCAGTGTTGTATTGGTACTGTAGCAGTGTTGTATTGGTACAGAACTGTAGCAGTGTTGTATTGGTACAGTACTGTAGCAGTGTTGTATTGGTACAGTACTGTAGCAGTGTTGTATTGGTACAGTACTGTAGCAGTGT
>Ga0123352_10009542_pt1 | contig 15183 bp, 9 predicted proteins | sample TergutLab28metaG_FD_89700 | JGI IMG/M metagenome (GOLD analysis project Ga0123352, IMG submission 89700) | Labiotermes labralis P1 segment gut microbial communities from Petit-Saut dam, French Guiana - Lab288 P1 | ecosystem: Host-associated > Arthropoda: Insects > Digestive system > Gut ... | reverse complement strand
TTCTGTTGTCAAGACGACTTCGTCTCGTACCAAAATACACAGCAATAGGAATTCAGTTTCACGTAAAAGTAACTAGCGCACCACTTGGCCTCGTAGCTTATAAGTTTAGGAACCGGACTAAATAATAATAATAATAATAATAATAATAAGCATTATTATTATTATTATTATTAACTGCAATTGGGTTGTCACCCAGTGGCAGTGGTCATTTTACATGTATACAAAATATGAAATTGGTTACTAATAAATTTAAGTCGGGAGGGCTACATGAGAAGCATGTAGTGGCAACTTGGAATCTTGGGAACCATCTCAACATTCGCTTTTAGGCACAGGGAAACCAAGAAAAACCTGTGTCGAGGTGGCCGGTCGCAGGACCTTCCGAATACTGACTTCTAGCCAGCAGTCCGGCATCTAAAGTGAAAAAAAACAGCAATGCACACACAGTACACCAGATATAAGAACCTGATAACACAGTACATGTCATTTCCAAATTTTCTACCATTAGATCTGATTTTTAAAAGCTTAATTTCAGATAAGTTTTACGGCACCAGTTTGAACACAATATTGACGACATTTATTATCATTAAAGCTACACGAGTAAACAAGATATGTGTATTATTTATAATGTGGCCCACAAACATATTTTTCTATCGATTTCACTGTCGTGCCCATAACGTTGCTCGCGACTGCATTAGCCAGTTTTACTGGCTTGAGCTATGTCGGCTGCTGTAAAGCAGTAAACGACGTGTTTATACACAACAATCGAGAAATTTCTCAGACTTGCCTCGAAGGGTGCGTAGTTCGAGTCACACCCATCAACATTCCTATTTACTCTGGCTTATGTTTCTCGTGGCTGTGCTCAGTTTCCCCCGGAAGGATAGAAAGATTATCCCCCAACTTACACCACTGCCTTACATACTGGTCACTCGTTCAAACCTGTTACATTCATCCGCAAGTTAAACAGCGTCGTTAGATAATCTAAACATAAATTTAAGCTTTTCCAAATCTACCAGGTTCACAGTTTCATCAGTAAGTCATTTAGAATCCCGGATGAATTGCCAATTTTCGTTACAACCGTACGGTTTTCACCACACCTTGCAAGTATCTGCCTATAAAAATTAAGTACTGTGCGCTAGATGCTGCAAGTCACAGCTTTATCCCGTGTTAAATTATGCTAAAATGACATCTTTGAGAGTAAATTTGAAACCCGTGGCCGTAATAATTTAATATCACCGTAAAAAATAACAGGTGTTAAAGTTATGTGTGAGTTCTTATAATAAAACCAACTAGATGCACTAATTTCTCAAATTTATTTTTGGAATAAAACTCTACGTGTTTCGGACAGTTCCACTGTTCCTTGCTCGCAAGCTGTCAGCAAACCGATATGACATATACCATTGCTGCGTGTACAGTGAAAAACTCCTGATGATGGACAGAGGAACTGTCCGAAACATGTAGAGTTTTATTCCAAATATAGATTTGAGTAATTATTGCACCTATTTGGTTTTATTATAAGAATTTATCACGTTGCACGGTCACCTGAACGTCAAATTATGTGTGAGTGTAAGGTATTCGTTTCAGTTACGAGTCATATATTTGGAATGTATAGAGGTGATGGTTCCACATATAATTCAGTAATGCTAGTTGAAGGTATCTTACAATGATGACATTAAGTTAGAATCGCTGTGCATGTAGACCTGTAGATTTAATACCATATACGTGCATTAGAAGATAATAGTTATTGGCAGATTCTCCGCCACAGCGTCTGACACAACATGAACGCATAAAAGCCTGGGATTTTTTATGGTGATAATATTTAACTTTATGTGACCTAACTGTTTATCTTTAAAAACATTTACACACGAATATTTTAGTGCTCCCTGTATGCCAAATTATTTTGTTACTTTGGGATGTAATATAAACAGATTTTTTTTTGTTTACAATGCATAAATAAGCGGCCCTTCAGGAAAGAATTCTGCTTTTCATTTTTGGTCCACAGAAGGCGTAGGAATATCGCTTACGGAAACATGAACAAAAGTAGGAGTTACTAAAGTGTGAAGAGTCGAAGAAGAACATATGGGAAACAAAGCTACAAGGCAGTTTGAGCCACTAATACCCTTGAATTGTTTACGCCTATATGGGGTAGTCCTTCCGTAATCCGGATAATATGGGGGGGGGGGGGGGTTGATGCGGCGTTATCCAGGAATCTGGACCACCGAGGGTAAATTCCGTGGTATATACAACATTAAAAAATCGTCGCTCAAAGCTAAAATAAAACTCCTTAAAGTGAAAATGCTGTACCTTTAGTGGGAACTTCTGGCCTACATTTGGCCCATAATTGTCTGGAAAACCCGTGGATCCGGGTTACTGGGTTCCGGATTACTGAAGGACCATTGTATGTCGCAACGTGCGTGTGTCTAATTCAGTCTTATTTCTTTTCCAATTTCCTTGTTACTCTGCCTCTAAGTGACAGCGCAAATTGGATACTCCCTCGCTGGTGTCAGGCAGTAGGCCAGCATTTTGTCGCTGCCTGCTCCACCTGTGTTTGTTTCCTTCATAGTCACTGCGAAGCGTAAAGGCTCTTAATAATGAAGATAATCCTTTTGAACTAGTCTCATGTTGCACACTATATAAAGCACCAAGTTGAGCATGCACAGGTCTTCTCCAGAGACAATAAACTGAGCTTGATTTTATTGTATGGTTATGTGTGTGTGTGTGTGCGTGCGTGCGTGTTTGTATATGTTGTGTGGCAACATACGTGTAGAAAGAACAACGCCTAAACTGGATTCGACAGAGGCGCCGCTAGGGCGAATTCACTTGCCACAAGGAGCAGTGATGATACCTTTGTTAATAAAGGGCTGTGTCATCGTCCTCCGTCCTACCTGTCGCAAGAGGGTATTTATAACAATAAGGGCCTAAGTTCTGCTGACTCTGTCTGTGCACATGTAAGTGAAAATCGACAAAGATGCAGTGTTGCCAGTTTGAATGGCCGAGTGTCCATTAGGGAAGGGGAAATTGAGAGTTGGGAGATAATTTCTTTTGTGAATAATGTTCCGTGATTTTGACTTATTAAACGCATAAATCACTTGGACGTATTAATGTGGTTTGTGTATATTCTCTCGTAATTAACGAATGTTTTGTGTTAGAGTTAGGTCAGTGCTTTATTGTACAATGCCACAAATCGGAATATGTTTGTACTTTATTCTGTGGCACGATGGCAAACGCGCGCGCGCGCACGCACGCACGCACGCACTCACACACATACATGTGTAAAAATAAAATGTTGCTCAGACCACGGGGTCATATTATAACTACAGAACATTTGAAAGTCAGCAACTTAGAATTCCGAAAGCTGTATAACAAAAGTGAACACTTTTGGCACTCCGCTTTATTACATTTCCGCATGTCATGATTGCAAGAACTTACGAATTAGATGCCACCCCCCCCCCCAAAAAAAAAACTGATTTTCGCTCAACTTCTTAGAGTTAGGATATCAGCGGATACAGTAAAGTAACTTCGAAAACCACCTGTTCATTAGGTAGCAATAAGGTCTAAATTGTCACTGATTTGCTCAGATTCAATATGGCATGCTGGCGCTAAGTTGTATTGTCTTACTGGCTGAGTTGACTTGTATGAACCGAAGTTCAAATTTACTCAACACGTTTCTTTTGAATCCGTCGACAGATCTCGATAAATCTGCTTTTCTCTTACATAATAATAATAACGTTGTAAATTTAATTCAATTAAATTATTTTTATGGACACTGAGCTATCACTTTGCTTAAAATTCTAAGTGAACAATTGCCTATGTTTGTATTCTCAGTCCTTTAACACAAGTATTGTACAGTACCTTGATGAAATTTGGTGTAAGTGCTGCGTCATTGAGAGTAGTAAACATTTCCGTGAGTACGATGCCTTTACGTACCATCCTGAACTAGCTGATCTGATTGTTATCGTAACACTTCCTCCGTTAACGTTCATTCCAAAATTATCTTCGCCTTGGTCTATCAAGTGTTGTCTTTCCTTCAGAGTTACAATTATATGTCTTAAACATTCACAACCTCTTCCCACAGTAGCCACCTCTTGTGTTTCATTTGATCATGCTAATATAATTAGACAGAATAAAGATTATGCAGCTCACCCATTAGTATTTTTACTCCCTTCTTCTCTTGCTTTCTGTCTTTTATATCGACATATTCTTCTGCGTTCTTTGTTGTTTAAACACCAGTAACGTTTGCTTCTCATACAGCAAAATACTAAATTTCACACCTACACAAAACACTACCTCAAATTGTGGTTTTGCACATTTTATTCTGTACTTTCTATGATTAGAGACGAGGAGACACACATTATGATGTGATGGTTAGCGACCATTGTCCGAATTTTGCAGTCTGTATTTGTGACACACCTTTTCAAAACCATTACATATTGCTATAATTTTGAAGGTTTTATCATCTGCCTTCTTCCTACAATTCGGTTCTGCATTTTGATGAAGAGACATAATTACAAACTTAGTTCTTTTCGGTGTGTATTTCAGTAACAGCGTTTTATTTTCCGTTAATGTATTATGTGCTAAAGCAACTGGTGTTCTGAAAGCAGATCAGAATATGACTGCTTCGATTGCATTATAAGCATTTGTGAATATCGTATGCCTTCTTAATAATGTATTGTGAATCAAAGTAGAAATATTATGACAATAAAACACCTCCATTTTTCAGATCATTTTGAGTGGGAAAAGCATTGTATGTGAGTTTGTTAATACGAGCTTCAGTCCTTTTGTAGGTCTGTTTTAAGTAGTTTTTATTTTAATTTATAGTAAGTTACATTCTTCTGTGTTATAAGTACGTAATAATATTATTATTGACAAAAATACTTTATCTTTCTACGAACATCAGATATATTTCGACATAGCAAAGGCGTGTATCATCCTTGGGCATGTCACTGGAAGTTACACTGATTTCCAACCACTATTTACTTACTTGAGGAGTAGGTCTACTGAGGATGTTTAATGTGTGTTAACAATGTACTAAAAACAAGTGGAAGTCACTGTGCAATAGACTGCTTAACATTACGAACTATATTCTTCGGTAAGCGGCTTGCGATCGTGCGGATTTGCGGTTTGCCCTATGTCGTTTCTGTGAAGATGAAGCTTGAAAATCGTTACGGATTTTTTCGTTGTTGTTTGTGTTGAAAGTTTTCTGTGAAGTTTAAATGTAGCGGAAATTGGCTGAATTTTAGAAACTCGGAGATAAAGTTTTTTAGGACTACAATATGAATGATAAGATGTATCTTGCAGAAGTTTATATGGAGGGTGTATATAATTCGCTTCGAGTCTTGGCAGGATGAGTAATTGGCGTCGTTTCCCTTATATGCTAAATAAAACACAAAGGTAGTAGTTACATATGGCAAGGAACTCCAAGCTCGTGTGTGGAATACAAAACTGAACCATTTTTCACTTTCAGAAGAAACTAACGTTTTCAGCACAAAATTTAGTGAAAATATTCCAGTATTCTGGTAAGCTGAAGGTTTGCCTAATTACGTCCGGTAAATATGCTGAAAGCCAGTCCCAGTGCCCGCGCGGCTTAAGGCGTGGGTCTGCGGCCGCTCGCTTGCAGGGATCGTGGGTTCGAATTCCGCTGGCGGTATGGAATTCTTTTGTTGGTGGTTGTGTTGTCAGGAAGAGGTCTCTGCGGCTGGCTTGCCACTCGTCCAGAGGAGTCCTACTGAGTGTGGGGTGTCGGAGTGTGATCGTGAAGCCTCGACATTGAGTAGGCCCTGGCCGGCCCACTGGGGGCTGTCGAGCCATAAAGAAAATATTGTAACGTTAAGATTATGTGGTTTTGAAGTAAAGTTTATTTTACAGCTAATTTCTTTTGTAAAATTATTTGGATGACGATTGTACCATAAAGGCAATGGCAGTTTCTTCTTATTTTATTTTTTTTAAAGAAATTTCTTAATTTCTTGAGGTCAGAATTTTCGAATCCATCAAATTGCGCCATGTACTACTACTTAGGAACAATTTACGTTAGAGGGATAATACACAAATTTGAAATTATGCATCTAAAGTAAAAATTCGCATTATTATTTTAATACTTAATGCATATTTCTTTCGACAACACTAAATAAATCATCCTAATTCCTGAAACAGCTTCCAAATTCATCTAATATGCATCACGAAAAGTTATAATCAAGCAAAGGTGGAGGAAGTAAAATGTGTGCTTTCTATTATTTTGTGGACAGTCTGTGAGTTACACAACGCTAGTTAGTCGACGATATAGAACTCTGGCACAGGGACAATACTGTTTTCCCCCCCTTTGTGTTATTTTTAAAACCTCGCAATAGGGGTATGAAGACAGTTCAGGACGCGGTGCCGAGCGCTGTATATTGTAGAAGACGAACGTATTCTTAATGAATGACGACGCTAATCACGCAAGTGGAAGAGTGCTGCTACAGTAACGATGCAATAGTCAGCCTTCTTAATGTGCAGCGCAGCTTGACAAGTAAATAGCCTCGTTCCCATTAAGAATTTGCTTGGGAAAGCCACGAAAACCACCAGTTGTGAGAACTGTGGCATTAGTCCTTTGACTCCAGTTTATAAACCTCTCGAGTGAAAAGGTACAAATATAATTAAATAAGGGTTCAAATGAAAGATTACACGCATGTGTAGGCCGTGAAAACGGAATGAGAATGTACATGCTTTGATTACACGATATTAACAACAGGTCGACATAAGTTTTGGCGGTCAAACACTGGTTATTAGACACGGCTGCGAAAGGATTAGAAACTGCGCACATCATTGCTGTTGCTGAGTGTCACATTGCAACATGATCCACGAATTAAAGAAGTAAGAAGCCGACTGCGGTGTACAAACACAACTAGCTCTATGGCAAAGGATTCTTTATAAGCCAAAAATCGGCCCCTTCTTGAAGCAAGTTACTAGCTTTTCATTCCCATCCATGACAAGAGCAGACGACGACACAAAGGGCATACTAGTTAAATACAGAATCTTTCCTGTATCGCCGCCCCGAGCACGCGGCTTCCCCCCCAAGGGAAACCTTCATCCTCCGGAATATTCCATGACAACTGAGGTAGTCAGGTCAGCGATAAAATGAATGCAGTTTGCGTAAGCATATTGCTAGAAAAGGCTCATAGAAGCCTAATTCAAAGAGACAGAATAGACTGTATGGAGGCTAGACAACCCTTGATATTGTTTTAGCAAGAACGACGTAACTACATAACCTGTTCCACTTAAGAGTGAACTAGCCACACCGAAGCCCTTTGGCAATACACCCCCAGCCAGAAATCCAAGAACATGGCCTTCAAGAAACAGCAAATGTCAGATCTTAATAAATAATTTCTAAACGTCATTTTTGTGCCCCACAGTCGCTGTCAAACCGCGTAACGCTTTCATGCATTCTGTAAGAATTTAACAATGGGGGGTGTTGTTTGTCCCCATGACATGGTTCTGTCAGACAGGCATAGGTGCACGGATTTGTTGCGGCGTCTTTTTAAGCGCAATGTTTCAGTTGAAACCCATTTATTACATCAGACAAAACGCAGCAACTATTCTTTCGATAATTTCATCGACTACTATATCCTCTACCGCGGTAGCACAGTGGTTAAGGTACTGTGCTATAAATCGGAAGGTCGCTGGTTCGATTCTAGATGGTGTCACTGGAATTTTTCATTGACATAATCCTGCCGATCGCACAATGGCTCTGGGGACGACTCAGCCTCTAACAGAAATGAGTACCAGGAGCATTTTCTGGGGGTAAAAACGGCCGGTGCGTGAGGCTGACAACCTTACCACCATCCTGGGCCATTGTCACGTAATCTGGGAACCTTAACTTCCTGGAACCATCTGGGCACCTCGGGCCTGTAATGGGACTGCTTTACCTTTACACATATCCATCTACGTAAAACACATCACTTTGCTATTTTTATTTGAATGTCTGCTGATATTTTGAAATAGGTTTAAGAACACTTGATATATTGTACATAAGTCTTAATTAAATCAACAGTGTAAGAACACAGCCTTGAGTGACATAACAATGTAGTTATATATAAAATACAGCATTGGCACGCGTAAACATTGGCTACCTCAACGAAATGCCTACTGTGTTTGGACTCCGAAGTTTTTGATTGGTACATTTTGCACGCAGTGTTTTACACATATGAAAAATGTCTAAATCCCGCAAGCAAGACCCAGTGTTAAACATCTTACGGTCTGACTTATTGGTAGGCCTGTTTATCAACGATACCAAAATGGAATACACGAGTTGTTTAAATGTCAATCTAGAGGCAAGCGACTCCTTGGACGCTGATTCGAAAGGTTTATTTTTGGATAGCACTGGGATTATACACACACATATATATATGTATATAATACATCGTGCATGTGTTTAAGCGCATTACGTAATGCTTTCAGAAGGCTATTTATTTCTTGTGTCCGATGCCCCACGGCGCCGAAATTAAATTACCAATACAGTCTGCAAAACCCTGAATTTAATTTGCAGGATTTATTTTTTTTCATGGAAGCTCTTAACAAAAAGAATAAAAAAAAAGCAAGCGGAGAAAAGCCAACATGGGCTGTACAAAAATGGGCCTTATTTTCCGAAACATATACTGTATAGTTACGGAATTTAACCCAGCACTCTGTGAAGCAGCTTACCCATTTATGCGTCGTTCGGCGCCAAAGATCTAGTTGACCTTCAGCCATTCGATAAAACATATCAAGTATAAGCATGACCGATAGAAGGTCTAGTTATTAGAACTTATAAGCTACAAGTTTTGGAAATAAAAGCAAGAACAGTAAATACTGATTTGAGATTCTCACAGCGGTGTTGATGAAGTTCTTTGGGATGTTACGCTTTTTTCTATCGGTAAATGGTTGCTGGCGTTCCGCAGGGGCATGTTGCCTCATGTTCATAGCCTAGCAGTCCTTCTTCTTGCACTGCTAGGTCATACGGTGTGATACTCTACAATTATAAAGCTATGAATAGCTAGATATATAGAATGACTCGTGGTTTATGGACATAGCAGTAGGAGGTGATTTAGAAGATCTTTGTGATCAAAAGGTTTCATATAAACGTGTGTCCAATTTTGAAACTGTAAGGAGTTATGACTTCTTGAATCTTAAAATAAAACGTAAGGATTGCTCAAAAGACATGGAATAAAATAATAATAAAAAAACGCGTCACCTAATACATTTAGCGCAGAACACTTCTTTCATCTATCCCTATATGCAGTAACCCAGTGGGTTTAAATTTGGAGACCTGACTAATTGTGGAGACCCCTTCACTCAACCGATCGCTTTTTATACCTTTATGCCTTAATGGCGTGGACAGGGACAACTTTACCTTTACCTTTATCTGTGTGCGATTTAACGACTTTACAGAACTTTTAATCAGGGCTTCAATACAAAATCTTAAGATATGCATGGGCCATGCGTTTTTTTACCGGTATTTGTAAACACTGATATGATAACTTCAAAAAGATTAGGTTGGTGTACCGGTGACGCCTACGTGTATTGAGGAAACTGCCTCTTCTGTCATCGGTTGGTTTACTGACCACTGTTGTTTAACCAAGATGCACGCTATATGAGGCTTAAAATCCTGATATACCACAAATCATTATTCCTTGTGTCTTATCAAGCGAATTCAACAAAAAAAAAATAGCCTAATAGGGACCACGAGTAGGTACCAGCCAACCTTCGCTAGATTCAAGTCTTCTGGGATATTAGGCCTATATAGTGCCGATTGGTAAAGAGTAACCCGTTCTGGGATATTAGGCCGACATAGTGCCGATTGGTAAAGAGTAACCTGCGTTTGGGCGGACCTTACTGACCCTGTCTTCAGTTTAGTCCGCTTGTAGCATTCTACCCTGAAGACGGAAGTAGAAAATTCATGCATCACATACCACAGGACTTGAATCTTCCTCGTCACTTGTATGAGAATCTCAATTCTAGAGTTATTCTCCGGTGTTCCTTAGTCAGCTTCTTGCAGTAATTAAGGTGCGAGCTGTTTGCAATGTCTAGGCGTCGCTGTGTTCCAAGTCGTGTAGACTGCAGTCTGTCGCAGGCAAGAATTTTAGCCTATAGATTTACTGAGGCAGTATTTAAGAACATGTTGTGACAACGGGTTTATTCCTTCCCAGCTAATGAATCTCAAACTGGCCTATCTTTCTTGTCTGTCTGTAGGATGCGACCGGAGAAGAATTCTGTTTGGTCAGAATACGTTGCATGCTACAGGATGTTCACAACACTGTGCGTGCATTCTACAGGAAAATAATGACTTTATTTTAACAGGTGGCGTTACGATCATTGTCACATTTATAATGTTAATAGTAATGGATATAAACTGTTGTATTTGTTAAACGGCAATACTTTACATATAATTATGTAACTATGGCCATAGGAAATTTCTAATGCGTAACTACATAAATCAGTCGAAATCAAATTAAACTGTCCTCCGTGGAGCAGAGTCCTTCTTGAAAATCTAAAAGGTCCTTAGCCAGTCAAGAAATTCCCCGTATTTAATGTAACCCGAAGCCTCATTACCGCATTCACAAGTGTCCGCCATCTGTCCCTACCCTCAGCCAGATCAATCCAGGCCATACCAACACATCCCGCTTCTTTAAGATCCATTTTAATATTATCCTCTCATCAAATTAAAAGCTAAAGTCGATTTCTAACGAAGTAAGTGCCGTTAATTTACATTTTACAAAGTGTCACTTTAACAAAAGTATAACACTTTTCAAAGACGTGTCATATAACGTCATTTCTGTACCACTAAGTAAGTGACACTAGACCCGTTCACGCCTTAAAAAATTTCGCGCATTTAGGTGACCGCCATTTTCATAAAGTGCATACTAGCTTTCGAAAGTTAAAGAGGAGGTACACATAACAAATAAGTGATCGGAAACTGTGACAAAGTTTGTTACTAGTGTAGGACAGTAACCGATCAAAATTGTATTTGTGACGAAGGGTTGATTCGGGGAAGGTTTTTGCTCCTACGCATTTCAGAATACTCCACCTTGCCATCTCATATCTAAACAGCTAAAGATAAGAATAAGTATACGTGTGTACTCTTACATAAGTTACGCGCATTGTTGTGGTCCCTTGGTACAGAGGAAAACTTATCGAGAACACAGGACCTATGAAAAGGAAATAACAGGAGGATTACCTAACACTCGACCTTTATAAATTGTACTCTTTACCAGACATCACTGTGATACAACGTAGCAATTTACGATAGGTGAGGCATGAGGAATGGATGGGAAAGATGAGAAATACACATAGAGTTGGTAAGGTAAGAGATAATTTATGGGATAGGAATGTATTAATGGTCGTATTTAAAGAAATATTTTATTAGACTGTGAACGCCCAGGATACGCTAGTCGTAGGCTTTAGGGGACACAGTATTGAACCTTCTTAGTTCACAAAGACAAGAAATGTCTTTTCTAGCCGAAGCACTGTTCGTTTCTGAAGGCAACTCCTGCTCCGTGCAGCCAGTTTAGCTACAGTGCATCAACTTTGAAACTTCCAAATGTCCGTGATATTGTTGGGTGACAGTGGAAACAGGGAAACCGGAGAAGACGTTTCAGAGCTACAGCATTATGGTAGGATCATCTCGAAGTAGGATCTTAACCGTACATTACCTACAGATTTAGGATAATCCGTTTCTTAGTGTCCATTGGAAAGTGGCATGTTGTGTCCGTCTCCACAGACTCGGAAGGTAGCTCATTCCTATTAGGTAAAGGTAAACAATCCCATTACAGGCCTAGACAGGCCCATAGGGTTCCAAGAGGTTGAGGCTCTCAGATTTCAAGGCAATTGGCACATGAATGTGGTAAGGTTGTCAGCTCTAAGCACCGGCCGCCTTTACCCCCAGGAAACATTTATGTTAGAGGCTGAGTCAACCTTAGGGCCTTACTGCGGCTGGAAGGATTATGTCAATGAAAAACTCCAGTGACACCATCGGGAATCGAACCCGCGACTTTCCGGCTTGTAGCGCAGTGCCGCAACCAACTGTGCCACCGCGTGCCTCAGCTTATTCCTATTAGAGTATTTTAAAATATATTTTTGCAATACGGCATTCAATCCGCCTTTTGTTTGTAGGACCAAGATTATAGTATTTTTAACTAGAGTTTCCCGAGACCTTGTTTCATAAAAGGACCACCTGACTAACCAAACCAACAAACCAAACAACCAACCAACTAATCGGCTGTTTATAGGAATCACTTAACCAACCAATCACCCATAGATACACAAAGTTAAAGCATACATTTTAAACATAAGCTGTATAGCATATTATAAATTATCAAAGAAACTGTTTATAAGGTCTAATTGTTTGTAATTGCTGGTCCCAGTTGCCGCGCTGTCTAATGCGTAGGTCTGCTCCCGCTCGCCTGCTGAGAATGTGGGTTCGAATCCCACCGGGGGCATGGATGTCTGTCTGTTGTGAGTGTTGTGTGTTGTCAGGTAGAGGTCTCTGCGACGAGCTGATCACTCGTCCAGAGTAGTCCTAACGGCTGTGGTGCTTCTTTGTTTGTGAACTAAAAACCTCGAAATTGAGAAGACCTTGGCCCACTGGGGGCTGTTGCGCTCCCCCCCCCCCAAATCGTAATTAGTTCCGAAGAGTGTGTCATATTTAAAAATTTTAAGTTGATAGAAATAAAAGTAATTTCTTATTGCCGCTGTGTGCTGTTTCCTTCCTATTCGACGTATTTCCGTCGTCCTGCGCTATTAAACACAACGAATGCAGTTCGTAATGTCTGGAGGTTCGTTGGCCCCTTCAGGGTAGACTTGTCGATAACAGAGCTGACATCATTAGTCCAGTAGTTAACCCACTCTAAATAGTTCGTGGACAACACACCAAAGGAAGCGGCTACTCTATATTGGCCGTGATTAGATAGAGCGCAGGCTCTGTCGAACAGAAATCTGTAGCTTGTTCTCGTAAACAAACGTCGTCCTTTCCACTCGATTTACGACATTATTATAATTAAAAATAAGTGATAGTGTTAAGCACTTGGTGAGCCTGTCTAACCCCGTACTGGTACTCCATTTCTTCTAATAATACCCACATGGTGACTGTGCGAACTTCTGAGGTGGGATTGTTCTGCAACGTAAGTTCCTGGAAATGTGTGTGGAGACGGGTCGTCTGAAATGTGACTTGCGGATATTCTTAGGCGTTTAAGACCTCCAGCGGAGCGCACATTAATAACGCACCGACCTTACTCCAGTGTGCATGATGAACAAATGAGGAACTGTTATACACACTTTCGTGAAATCCGAAGGGTTGGCCGCTCTATGACCGGGAAAGGTCCTCGATAGACTTCATTATTGAATTGGAAGTGGGATGGGCCCCAGAGCTAATCTTGTCTTTAATTTTAAGGACAAAAACTCGTGGCTATGCCAGGTGTCGAAACCATGACTTTGTACCCCGTGGCCAATGAAGTTAATAATAATAATCGTACGAAGTTTATAGGTGTGTCTCCCAAGAATCTGTAGTTGTACTTCCTTTTTGTGTAAGACTAGAGGTGACAAGTGTTCAAATTGCATCATTGAGCATGTGTTCTCTAGGCTCTCAGGGTTCAACACATCAACATAGGAGTCAAAAAGGGATAGCTGAAATATAAAGAATGGTTCATTTCCATACAGTCAATCTGTCATTCTCTTAAACCAACGACACAGGAACAAAAACCTTTACTACTCCATTTTGCCTCGTCGATTAGAAGCTGAATAAGTATCTTTGCCACTTGACATTACAACTGACTCCTCGGACCGCGTAGTTGCGTGCCAGCTCTTTGTGTAAAGCAACATCATATAGATCTTGCGCTGTCTTACAACGAGACAGTTATGAAACACCCGGTGACAAAGTAACGGAGGTGCTGTCCCATAGCACGGTAATGTGGCGAAGTCTGATAGAGACAGAGAATCCCTACAAATCGGCCGCTCCTCAAGCCACAGTAAGAGAGATTCGACTGGTTTTCATCCAGTTTGATCTGGTGCCAAAATGGTTTCTTTCTTTTTTAATTTTATTTTACGATGGAATGATCCTAGCATCTGCCTGAAGTCACTCGACGTATTGGGATGGCTCCCAGTATAGACAGGAGATCATGCTTTTTGTGTGGCCGGCGTTGATAGAGGTGTTGGAAATGAACTGGTGTAGCTTGCAAATCGAGGTACAAAGGACACGATTTGATTAAACACCTCTTACGATTTTCCCGATATTTATTTACTTAGAACCTACAGTGCGCCCGGTAGAACTTCCCGACGTCCAGTGCACTGTTTCAGATGATTTCCAGGAAAAAAAAAAGCAATATGCTTTTGAAGTGACACTTTAGCAGTGCGAGTTTCTAACCACACAATACACGTTCTATGTTGAACAGACTCAAGCCGCATGGCGAAGACAATCCTTTGATTACTCACACGTATGGGGCAACATCTAGATGCAATAATTTTATTTTAGAAGGTTTGTTTTGAAACTAGTATCATTATTTACTAGCTACACCTCGCAGATTCTTAGTTAATGAACGAACGAATGAGTGATACACTCAAGTATTTAGCTTTTTATGTTAGGAATTTATAATATTGACAGAAGTATTAAAATTTCTGAATTAGAATTCTGTATATGCTACAGTAAATAGTCATGCTGGGTTTGCATGCTTAGAAATAAGACAAGGGCGAAACATATTAGTATATCTTACAGATATTAACCAATCACATAGCTCGCTTTCCAAACCGTGTTTCTGTATGATCTATTTTTGTCTTTTGTGTGAGAGGTTACAATGCAAAAAGTCAAAAATAGTTGTCAAACAAAGGTTGAACGCACGTAACGTGGATTTTGCCTGTGTTTATTGATGGCACATGCGACTGCAACGAAGCATAGTCTGCATTCTTGGCAGCAGAACCTGTAACTTCTTTTATCCCTCAAAGAAGCCTAAACGTGGGATAGGTCTAAGATGCTGCCCGTTCAGCTTCACGATGCCCGAATTAAAACAGAATTGCATAAGGCATGCGAAGCCAGCTTACGAGTTGCCAAAATTAATTTATTTTTTGTATTCGGTTAGACCAAATCCGATAATAGCTGGCCGCGGAAACATTTCACCGATTTTAATAGAGTCAGCTGACCTTGGCCGGTTTTAGGATAACCTTTTAAGACAGATTCTTCCAACGCTCTGT
>Ga0123352_10009537_pt1 | contig 15188 bp, 7 predicted proteins | sample TergutLab28metaG_FD_89700 | JGI IMG/M metagenome (GOLD analysis project Ga0123352, IMG submission 89700) | Labiotermes labralis P1 segment gut microbial communities from Petit-Saut dam, French Guiana - Lab288 P1 | ecosystem: Host-associated > Arthropoda: Insects > Digestive system > Gut ... | reverse complement strand
TGTCTGTGTGTGTGCGTGTGTCTGTGTGTGTGTGTCTTTGTGTGTGTCTGTGTGTGTGTCTTTGTGTGTGTCTTTGTGTGTGATGTGTGTGTGTGTCTTTGTGTGTGTCTGTGTGTGTGTGTGTTTTTGTGTCTGTGTGTGTGTGTGTGTGACGTGTGTGTGTGTCTATGTGTGTGTGTGTGTGTGTCTGTTGTGTGTGTCTTTGTGTGTGTCTGTGTGTGTGTATATGCGTCTGTGTGTGTGATTTGTGTGTGTGTGTGTCTTTGTGTGTGTGGTGTGATGTGTGTGTGTGATGTGTGTGTGTGTCTTTGTGTGTGTGTGTCTGTGTTGTGTGTGTCTTTGTGTGTGTCTGTGTGTGTTTGTATGTGCGTCTGTGTGTGTGATTTGTGTGTGTGTGTGTCTTCGTGTGTGTGGTGTGATGTGTGTGTGTGTGTGATGTGCCTGTCTGTGTGTGGTGTGATGTGTGTGTGTGTGATGTGCCTGTCTGTGTGTATGTGTGTGTGTGTGATGTGCCTGTCTGTGTGTATGTGTGTGTGTGTGTGTGATGTGCCTGTCTGTGTGTGGTGTGATGTGTGTGTGTGTGTGATGCCCCTGTCTGTGTGTATGTGTGTGTGTGTGTGTGTGATGTGCCTGTCTGTGTATGTGTGTGTCTAATTGTGTTTGATCTAGAAATCTCAACAATGAGAAGGCATAGCGTCGAGCCTCAGAACCGTAAATATGAATCGAAATAAGACCAGTTGTCCTGTCTGACGTTAGCTGTCATTTTTGCTCAGGCCCTGCATGTCAGTCACTCTCGCTGTACGCCGTATAGCACACTGCGACGACTTCCGGTTCATTTTAATGAAGACAATCGACACCAAAATAACAGAGGATGGCAATAAAGATACTTACTTGTTTTAATGTCACCAAAAATGAATGGTATAAAAATATTTTAAAAAGAAACGTAAATTTTAAGATGATATAAATAAGACCGAAATGTGAAACCTGAACAAACACAATGTTCTGCAAATGCTATAAATAATAATTTATTTCTCTGACTTGGTATTTCCTGTTCACTGTTGTTGGAGTCTTATTTCCTGTTTGTTTTCTTTGCTTATTGTTGATTTGCAAGTGTGGGCAATGGAATAAATTTATTTCTGGCAATAGAGGCTTGATATGGGACGGGGTGGGTTGGTCAGCGTATGAATATATGTATGTATATGTGTACGTACGTATGTATGTATGTGCCTTTTTTGGGGGGGGGGATTTTCGAGAGGTAAACGGATTGTTACTGAAGTCCCGACATATAGGAGATGATTCACTGCTGTCTGCAGCTACAGTATTCCAAGTCTGCCCAATCTGAAGGATTTACACTGCTGCATGCTACAAATTACTTTAAATAACATGGGCATGCGGCTGTACAGGGTGTATTTTTATCGTGTTCTTCATCACGATAATTCTGACCAGATTTTTTCCACGACAGAACGCTTCCTCATTGATGAAACGTCCGTGTTCAGAGACAAGATGGAAGGGGTTACTCTTACATTTAGTTTATGCCTGGCATTGAAAAATTTTCAACAGATTGGGTAGTCTCCATTAACATCGCCTTTAGAGTTTCGATATGCCCTCGTCTTCACTGACAGGTTTGTATAATTTTCAACATATTGATTTTGTAAGTTCACTTCATCAATGGTCCTTTTCTTTCTAGTTGTGCCTAACTAATATTTTTGGAAATTTGTCGAGAGATGACTGCCAAACAAATAAATGACTTTGTTAACCTTTAGACACCTAATGTCAACTATAGTGGTCGTACCGCACCATTAACCTTCAAAGTTGCATTTTGTATATTTATTCAACAAATATAGGTACCGAATATTTTAAACATGGTATATACTCTCCGTTTTTTTCAAAATGCAGTTTGTTTCATAATTCTAACGTATTTGGTTTATGTATTATTCACATTTTATATACAGGGTGTGCTAAAATTAAAAAAAAAAATTCCGGCGCCAAAAGATTAATTGCGCTAGATTTTTAGAGACCTCTATCATCTGCTTCATGATTTATTGACAAAGGCAAACAGCGCTTATATTGATTCATATCTACACCAAGGGAAACAGATAAGAAAATTTATCTGTTGCTTAAAATAGTTTCTTATCCACGCAGTAACCCCTAATTCAGACGTAAATTCGGAGATATTCAATCAAAAAATTTTGTATTAAAATTTTATGTTTAAACGTCTAAAACATATGCAGTGACGTAAAGTGAAAATTATGACTTTTTCACAAAGATATTAAACGATACACTCTAGAATATTACGATATAAAAAATGAATATCCTGTATACAGTATTAGGCTAACCAGTAAAACTTTGGGAGTTAACCCTTTAAAAGTGGAATTAAATTCCCTCTGCCATCTGCTGGCTTTATTAGGAGCTCACCATATTCTCCACGTTAGCAGGATAAGGGTTAATATGCAATACATTCATTTTATATCAGGAAAACATTACAAACTGAACAGTGTGGTGTGAGAAATTATTCTGAGAAAAGGATTAGGGTCAATGATGAAATGTTATCGACTGTATAAAAAATTATATCCCAATCTGCAGAATGATACTGAAGTCAAGGACTGGTTACTGCATTCAGAGGAACATTTGTACGCTTATTTTTAATAAACATTTATTTATTGCTACAACATATGAATAAAATTTAGAAAAAAAAAGTGGATTATTCGCAATTACAAAAAAGGATCTTAAAATATTTCATCAGTTAAATGTGTTTAATGCTGCTGCTGTTTTGTAATCTTGAATCATTAAGTAAGCTATCAGATGTGAGATTAGGCATATCAGTTGTTCACGGGGCTACAGATTTCTGTTTTCCACGGATTTTATATTCCATCAGAAAACAATTTCTAGATATTTTACATTTTATTCTGCTTGACCTGAAATATTGCGGATGTGAAGGAAATGTATGGTTTTAAGGTCTGCAGTATGTGTATATATATATATATATATATATAGAGAGAGAGAGAGAGAGAGAGAGAGCGAGAGTTGTGCAATTTTTGTCACCAAAAATAAACGATGCCAGGAAAGGTAACATGACAGTGTGACGCAGTAACGATAGAATACAAACCGCACACATACTTGTGCTCCGTAACTTCTTTTGCTAAAAGCAACAAATTTGACTGCCCCTTGTTCTAAATTCGTGTATTCTCTTTTTCTCCCCCCCCCTCGCAATTTTACATGCAGCGGCGCAATAGATGTGCCTGGAATAAAGTTGCATAAGCGTCACTTGCATTTCTTCAAAAGATCTTCGCCCTATCACGTACGGTGATTATTTTATGTATCCTACTGTATTTCTTGTCGCATTACCAATTCCGTGGTCCGGGATAGCTCAGTCGGTATAGCGGCTCGCTACGGGCTGGACGGTCCGGGGATCGAATCCCGCGGTGGGGGAGAGATTTTCCACTCCCATCTACCGGCCCTGAGACACACCCAGCCTAATACAATGGGTACCGGGTCCTTCCCGGGGGTAAGACGGCCATAGCGTGGTGTTGACCACCCACCTCATCTAGCGCCGAAGATAAAGAAAGATTAGAGCTTTAACTTTACTCCCCTCTGGGCCTTCGAGACCTGTTCTAGGGTGAAATGTACCTTTACCTTTACCTTATTAGCAACTCCAGGTAAAGTTGCTCCCAGTGAAACAACTACAAAACAGATATAAAATCTGAGCAGAACTACACTGTTGCTCTGGAGTGCCTACTGTTTCCGTTATTAGGAAGGGTTTTGATAGTAACAATTGTAACAGTTAGAACGTTACGTAAGAATGCGTATCAGCAGCTGGTTCAAAAAGTAAGTGTTACAGGATGGCCAAAATATCTTGTTACATCCTACGGGAAAGTTCCAGTTGATGCTACAACTTGCTACCCATACAACTGCAGTACTCTCTTACCCTGGTAACACAGTGTATAGGCCGTTTGGAACCTGATGGCACACGGTGACGCACGGGAGGGGAAGTTAAAGGGAAAGATGCGAATGGAGTGGGTAGTCAGCAGCCTTGCGCTGTACGCCGGAACATGGTCTATCCATGGTCTGTCCGTTGATCCGCACTGCTCGACTGCCAGTAGTCGACTGAACTGACACCCCCGCCGATTTAAATGGACTCGTCCGTTTTGCTGAAAGACCAAATCTGATTTCTGCGCGTGTGCCATCACGTTTCGAACGTGCGCTACAACGTATGACACGATTATTAATTGACCAGAGGGTCTGTTCGTGCTTTATCGTCTTCACGACGGAGTAAAATTCTGGGCCGTCGTTTGTTGGTCGAATTTGGTGGTGACCTGGCAAGATATCAGATCTGCGCTCTTCTGGGTTGTTACAAGTGTGTAGTGGCAAACCCCTACCGACGTTTCCGGACAACCAATCTGTGCCATTTTCAATGGTCAAGAATTCCTATTTTTCTTGTGCCCCTGAAGATGGTACCTAAAGTTTGTCGCGAAATTTCGGAAGGATTTGCCACTACACACTGTGTAACAACCCAGAAGATCGGAGTTCTCATCTACATGATGGGGGAAGGCCGAAATCACTCATGGCAAGGATTCCTTAGAACAATTCGCACTGTCGACCTCTTATTGATGGTTTCCACGTTCTTGGATTATCTTTTATGTTGCCTCTCGCAAAGAGTTTATGCTTCCATACTCGAAGTGTTTGTTTTGGAGGGGATTCTTGGCCGAATCCTTCTGGAGAACGCCACGAATCTAGTTTGTTGTGTTCTCTGTTTTTGGACTGCCATGTATCCAGACGGTGACAACAGTCTGCAGTTCTGTTGTGTAATTGCTTAGTGTCACTGACGGTTAGTTGCAATTAGACTACAGACAATAACGAAATTAGACCTTCTTGATTCCAAATTTTCGACGTGTTTTGAATGTTGTCCTTCCGGTGCACAGGTGCACCGGACGGCCTCCTGATGCCAGATGCTGTATAATACAATTTTGACCTCCTGATGATGAGCACAACAGTGCTCGAAACATGTAGAGGAATATAATAAACTTATTATAAAACAAGATTTTGTGCTCTAAGTTGGTCAATTACTAAGATTAAACAGAAGGTTGTTACGTTGGACAGTGTACTTAACATTTATTTCGGAAAGTCCCACAAACACAGCGGTAAGCACTCCGTTAAATGACCTTAGCTCTTCTGAGGATAAACTTGCAGGGCGACATAAGCGGTAGTACTTCAACATAACGTGTTTGCTACGTAGATGTCAAATTCGAATTTGGAATGTGATGCTGAAGGTAAGGCCTGAGTTTTCGTAGGACAGCAAAAGGAGAAAGCCAAGACAACTTCTTCGCAAATTCGTTACAGTGACTTGTTTACCTTTTTTGGGTTACAGGACATTCCGTTGTGTTTGAAGTACTGTGATAAAATAAAATAATGTATTTAATCAGTATAACACAACAATGTATTTATTATATTAATTGTATTAATATAATAAATATATTATTCTATGAAATATATATTTATATATAATATAAAATATATAATAAATATATTATATTAATGGCATTAATATAATAAATATATTATATTATATATATTTATATATAATTTATATAAAATAAATTTATTAGAATACATATATTATATTAATGGCAAATAAAATTATATATTTAATCAGTCTAACACAACAATGTATTTATTACATTAATGGCTTTAATATAATAAATATATTATTATATATAATATATACTTATATATAAAATAAATATATCATATTAATGACATAAAAATAATAAATACATTATTATATGCAATATATATTTATATATAATATAAAATATATAATAAATATATTATATTAATGACATTAATATATTAAATATATTATATATAATATATATTTATTATATATAAAATAAATGTGATACAATAAATATATCATATTAATTGCAAATAAAATTATATATTTATTCAATGCATTTATTATATTAATGGCATTAATACAATAAATATATTATTCTATGCAATATATATTTATATATAATAAAAAATATATAATAAATATATTATATTAATGGCTTTAATATAAAATATATTATATAATATGTATTTATTTATATATATACAATATTTATTATATATAATATATAAAATAAATATATGATATTAATGACATTAATATAATAAATATAATGTTGTGTTAGACTGAGTACATATAAAATTGTTTACCGCTCATCCAGATTGTCGAAGTCGTGTAATTTTAGCTACTGACGTCATTCAGAGGTGTCATAGTATCACAAGCCAAAATCCAGCCGCAGTAATTAAGGCGCCCTGTGCGTTGTACAGGCACCGCCAATGACGAGGCACAAGCAATCAGTCGCTTCAACAAAGGACACGAAGCAATTTGTCACTGACGTGGGAGGGCTGTTCGCCTATCCGTTGGCGATTTGTCAGTAAGTCCTAACGACAGGTATTCTGTCATAACACTATTACACCTATCCTGACGGACAGGTATGATTACTATACTGATTTAATGCCAAGTCTGTTAAGTTCTACATGTTTAGGGTTAGGTTACGTCGCACTTAGCGCCGTCCAGTTTTTCGTACATTCTCAATTGCCCACTGTTCCAAACATTCAAAAGATTTTAAACATTTCAGAATTTGGGCCTGCTTCCTTTCCCAGCAGGCGCTTCGACACATTTTCTCCTAACTGTGCAGACACGTTAAGTTTCCTAAACCTTATTTTTAAATCTGAATTAACTTGGTAAACCTAGACGTAGATGGAAAGATAATATTAAAATGAATTTAGGTTATTAAAAATGTGGGCTTGCACGCGATGTATTTATGTGGATTTATGATCGAGATATGGAAAGTACTTTTGTTAAAACGCTAAAGAACTTCCTTTTTTTTTCAAAAAAATTGACTATTATTTCTGATTGTTCAATAATTTTTATACTGTTCGCTGTTATTCAAACAATATATGTAATGTACGTGTGACGTAATATTGAGGCGTGTTCGTGCAATCATTGTTGCAGTGGAAAAGCAGTAATTATTACTCATTTAAGAATGTGTGCATGAAACCTTACCGTAAAAATGCGCATGCGCCATGTTGTCGTCTGTGGCCTATCCTACTCTACTATATCATTCAACATTATCTAATAAACGGTACAATTTTATTAAAAACATTACTGAATACAAAATGTGTGTTTTGATTCCCCCCCCCCCACAACTTCTGTCCAAAACATTTCTCATTCTAAGAAGAACTGAGAGAGATATTATTAAAAAGGTATATCGGTCTTCGTGTAAATTACGTTTACTCGTGCCAGATTTTAATGAAATTTGAAATTTCTCAACATATTTTCAAAAAACCCATCGAATATCAACGAATTATTTAATTAGTATACCAACTGATGAACGCACATAAAATTTTTTCACATTAAGACACTACAATTGCTCCGACATGTTTCGATCCAAGGATCATTCTCAGGGAGCTACACTTTCCTTGCTAAAGTCTCTTTTAAAAACTACAAGGAGGATGATCCTTGGATCGAAACATGTCAGAGCAATTGTAGTGTTTTAATGTGAAATATTTTTATGTATGTGCATCAGTTGGTAATACTGATTAAACAATTCGACGATATGCGCGTTGCAGCAAAAGGAATGATCAAATATCAAATTTCATTAAAATCGATCCAGTGGGAGTCAAGTTGTTACATGCGGACGGACAAAGAGACAAATATGGCGAAGTTAATAGTCGCTATTCGCACTTTTGCGAAAGTGCATAGAAATTGTGTGGAAAATACTGTCGAAAGTTACAGAACATCTCCATTAAATATGTACTGTTACGTTATTTATTTACCTTTTTCAATGAATCTTTGCATAATGGAAGGACAATGAACAGTCGTTCAAAGCAAGCCCATGAGTTACTGAACATATGGAGTGTATTATTTTGTAATTTGTGTTACTGTCTTTATACGACACTAATTATTTCGTAAGTCTGTATTTCGAAAGAACTGTATACTGCAGTCCATATCGTACATTTTAGAGTTCTGCAGGATCAATTATATCTTTGTAGCCAAGTCCTTTGTGAGAAACTGATGGTTCCTGAGTCAGTCACAGCATTTTCTGCCATTTACCATGTTCACAACACTCCACCACCAAATGGATTCAATCCAATCGACATGCCTTTGCGTCACATATTTCAGATTATTTTTAATAATATCCCAATGATTACACCTCTGCCTCGCAGACAGTTTCGACACATGAAAATCGTGTATTTATTTTTCTGTCCATTTTGGGGTCTACTTTATTTATCATGTATTTGAACTTTAGTCAGATATATCCAGTAACCCGAAGTATTGTCTATATGTGCAGGGTATGGAAACCTAGCCCCCAGGTCACAGATCGGCAAGGTGATAACTATCATCTACGCTATCATCGGCATGCCACTGTTCCTGCTGTATCTCTCCAACATAGGAGATATCTTTGCCAAGAGCTTCAAGTGGATATACGCCAAATTATGTTTGTGTCAGGGCTGTTGCGAGGCAGCGTCCCGACGCCGTTCTGCTCGCCGCCAACAGATGGCGCTTCGGCAAGCAGAGTCAGCTGGCGTCTTCATGGAGAATCATGACTGGAGGGTATGTACAAAGCTCAAACCAATTATCAATTCTTAACCCTGAAGATGGAACCGACAGTTTGTCCCGAAACATCTGTAAGTATTGACCACTACTGGCTACGTAATAGCAGCCCAGAAGAACAAACTTATGTTTCGTGAATTTATTCGTGAAAATTCCGGGACCCTTGTCTTCAGACACGCATAATACTAGACTTCTCGAAATATTTCCTGCAGTTTTTTGTTTCTTTATTCCCGGAACCTACCAGAAAATGTAGTGAATTGCGTATCATGAAGACTGGAACGATGAGGCAGTGTTTGGACCCTGGAAAAAGGAGAAACATGGGGCTGGAAATAATTATATAATTGCCAGGTTCATGATTTATACACTTCAATAGATATTACTATATACCGAACGTAAGAATTATGGGGCAGGGAGTGAAGGAAACCTGGAATGTACACAGAATTTTAGTAGGAAATTCTCACGAGAATATTGAAATTAAATCTGAGATGTCATCTTCTGTTCTACGCTAGTGACCCAGGGCCACAACATAAAAAGAGAAAATCAGAAGCTCTATAATCTGCTGGGAAGGAGGTTTTCTAGAAGATAAGTACTGAGAAGTAATGTAATTGCATGTACATATCCCATTAAAAGAATGCATAATAAACACACAATACAAACATGGAGTTACGTTTAGTATTAATGCAGAAAATTTATAGAATCTCGAATCGACATAAACATAAACATAAAATTCCAACTGCTTGAATGAATAGGAGATTAAATTGGGGAGTGCTTGGTACCATACTTACTTACTTACTTACTTACTTAGTTACTCCATGGTGCAGAGTCCTTCTTGAGCAACTAACTGGTTTGCAGCTAGTCAAGAAATTCCCCGCATTTTATGGAACCGGAAGGTTCATTACCGCATTCACAAGTGCCCACCACCTGTTCCTACCATTAGCCAGCTCGAACCAGTCCATACCTCCACACCCCACTTCCTGAAGATCCGTTTAATATTATCGTCTCGTCTACGCTTGGGTTTCCCCAGTGGTCTCTTTCCCTCATGTTTCCCCACCAAAACTCTGTATACATATTTCCTCTCCCCCATACGCGCCAATACTCAGCCCATCTCTAAATAAACTACCTGGAGGAAAAATACGGGTAGTGAATAAAGAGGGATCTGTAAGGAAACGGCCACAGTCCATTAACCCTTATCCTGCTAATGTGGAGAATAGGGTGAGCTCTTAATAATACCAGCAAGTGGCAGATGGGAATTAACTTGGCGTTTAAAGTGTTAATTTATCTTTAAAATCACGTCAGATCTAAAGCTAACATTTGTGACGCCCTAATGGGGGCGCATCCAAAGGAGGCTTCCGGGCTGCAGCTCCCCTGCCCCTCCATATCCAAATTTTAAGTACACAGCGTTTTGATACTAAATATTCCAATTTATTTGCGCTTCAGCCAAAATCATTCACTGAAATCAGCTAACGAGTAACACATCAGAATTTAAAAAAAAAATGTATGTATATTGGAATATCTTAGACGGAACCTATACAAGAGACTAGAATTTGTGATTGAATTTAAGCGAGTAAGTCACAGAGCATGTGGTTATGTTTGTGTGTACAGAAATGTAGTTAAACGCTGGGTTATGCTACAGTTACTCTTACGAATACATTGCCAGAAAAAGAAAACAGGTCTACTTAAAAACGAAAGCGATCAACTGGTTAATAGGAAATATATGCCATCTACCTATAGCAAATAAATTAATCGTCTACAAAGCGGTCATCAACCCGATATGGAGCAACGGAGCAGAACTGTGGGGTTGCGTCAGCAAGTCCAACATAGTCATAATGCACAGATCACAATCCAAAATTCTGATAGCCATAGCAAACACACCCCGGTATGTAACAAATCATACTCTACATACACACTTTAACATCCCTCACGTATGTGACGTCATCCATGAAAGAAACAATAAACATCACACCAAACCGGAAGCCCATCCCAATCCAGTATTACAGCCACTACTACAACCTGTAAACACTAGGAGACTAAAACGATGCTGGCCTTTAGACTTGCAAGGCACCTGAGGTGACAATGCTGGATGAATACCGTACCACGTCATAGCAATATCACCATATTAGCTTATAGATTTTATTTTTCTGATTGATAATAAATAATTTTAAAAAATTACACTTACAAGATTACTTTTATAACATCATTTTTAAAATCATATATGTTTCATATATATATTTATGTAAGTTTATTCAAAATAATTGTCGGGGCTTTAACAACCTGTCATACACAATACACTTGAGATAGGAGTTTATGTATTTTGTATTTAACAGAATTTAATAGAGCATCTGCAAGTTATGTAACAAAACTTGAAGTATTGTTCTATTAAATAAAAAACACATATACTGCTATCTCAAGTGTATTGTGTAAGACAAGTTGTTAAAACACCGACAATCATTTCGAATAGCCCTGTACATATATATATATATATATATATATATAATACATTTTCAAGTTCAGACCCACTCCCCCCTCCCAATAATTGATTCTGGGTCCGCACCTGTTTCATAATATTGTATGCTTCTTGGGTGTGTGTTTGTGTGCTCGTGCGTGCGTATGAGCGTCGTCTGTCGAACTGTTAAACAATTTCCACAGAACTCGCTGTAAAAGCAATTCTGTTGGTCATCACCCAAACGCCTGTACTTCTGGTTACCTGTAATCAGTGATATCAAGGCTTATGCGCGAACTCATGACGTGGAAGCTACACTAATGCATGTGCACTAACACACCGGGCGGCAGGGCGTCCGGTGGCCCCTAATATATGTGTCTTCTCAGCTTGGTATTTGTCTGACGCCACCATTTTGGCTCCTAGAATTTTGACTTTGTTCCTAGATTTTGTGAAAATTGAAAATGTTTTGACCGTCTGCTGTTTTTCCACTTTTTGTACGGTCTCGAGATAAGGTATGATAAAAGCCCCAAAGGAATATGCATATAAAATTTTTGAGGTGCTACACACACACCTAAGGTAACATGGTGCCTGTAGGAAAACATACGTAGCTTTTGGCTTAATGTCCATAGCAACTGAATATTTCGTGATCTTTGAGAGAAACTTGGGGCGAGTAATAACATACGTATGAATTTACGTACATGATATATCGTTCGTGTGTTCGTGGTTTGAAACATGGTCGCGATTCACATTTTTGTCTTCATTGACCACAGTTTCAACTAATATAAATCTGTACTGCTGAAAAGAAACACTACAAAGCTGAAATAAAATTAAGCACTAAAATTTACATTAGTGTACAATATAAATGGGTACAGATGGACAGAATGCTTTATGAAGTGTACAGCTATTTCTCATAGCCCATCGCTCAAGTCCTGTTTCCTCAAGAGATCCGCTAGTGAAATACAAGTTGGTTGCAGGTGCAGTATGTGGTTGGTGCTGAGAGCGTAAGTAGTGGAGAAGTAGCAGTGCAGATCCAGAACGGTGCTGGCGAGGAGCTAGAGAGCAGTGCGAGCAGCGAGAGCAGCGAGGCGTACGATCCCCAGACAGTCACCGTACCAGTCACACTGTGTCTCGCCATTATTGTGGGGTAAGTCAGGGTAAAAAGTCACGATTATAGTCCCCACAGTCGAGCTAGTTTCTGTGCTAAAATGTTAAGAAATGTAGATGCACACTTGAGCGGATACAGTAGTTGGCATAAGGCGTGGGAAGGGGAGGGGTGCAGGTGGGGGAGGGGGGGAGAGAAGCAAAGAAAGATCAGATGGAATAACTACGCAGCTCTGAAATCAGGTTTGGTGTTCGCCAGGTGTTGTCACATGCTTTACGAAGAGCGAAAGGGGTTCCAAGACTGGATCATTTTGGACTCAGTAATTATACCAAGAAATCTGAAAGTCTGCTTATGGCCACGTAGCCTCATACTCATACCCTGGAGAAGGCTGGGTCGAATTCCGGACGGAGGTCCTTCAGGTTTCTGAGAGCTTCCTGGCAAATTCCGGAATAATTTCGTTACACCACGACAGGTTTCTTTCAAATTATTCCCAGTTCGTCTTGTCAGCAACCAACCTACCGTCGACACCACACATCTACTATCACAGTCCCATAATAAAGCATTACAGAATAAGGTAGAAATTAAAACAAAAATAAACCAAAATTAAACTTCTTAAAATTTTATTTTCACGACGGAGGAAATAACTTACATAAGAGAGCTGAACTTTTACCCTTATTTCAGTATTAATGCGATACGCAATTACGGAAGGCTAAATTTTTGGAACTTTTAGCATTTAAAGTAAAAATTAGTCCCATTTCACGCCCGAGGTGCTCAGAGGGTTCCAGGAAGTTAATGTTCCCAGATTACGTGACAACGGCACAGGATGGTGGTAAGGTTGTCAGCCTTACGCACCGACCGCCTTTACCCCCAGGAAATACTCCTGGTACTCATTTCTGTTAGAAGCTGAGTCGACCCAAGGGCCATAGTGCGATCGGAAAAATTAAGTCAATGAAAAATTCCAATGACACCATCTTGAATCGAACCAGCGACCTTCCGATTTTTAGCACAGCGTAGCATTTAAAGTAGGATAGCAAAAAAATAGCAATCCCATGAGAGACATGCACAGACCCTGATGATTCCAGGAGGCTGAGGCTTCCAGATTTCAAGACAATCGGCACATGAAATTGGTAAGGTTGTCAGCCTTTCGCAACGGCCGCCTTTACCCCAAGGAAATATTCCTGGTACTCATTTCTGTTAGAGTCTGAGTCAACCCCAGGACCATAGTGCGGCCGGAAGGATTATGTCCATAAAAAATTCCAGTGACACTATCGGGAATCGAACCCGCGACCTTCCGGCTTGTAGCGCAGTGCCTAAACCAACTGCGCCACCGCGTGCCCCCCTATAATAGGATGGTAACCGTATATTTGGTAGGAAATCTGAAGTAAATGGTGGGTAGTAAAAACCAGGATTTTAAAAAGTGTGGATGAGTGCAAACAATAAGAGATATTTTCCGGAGGAGGAATTTTGTGAACAAGGCAGTGGAACTTCGAGTTTCATGATTATAGTCAAATTTTCACACCATTTGAGAAACTGTCATTTTCTGACGCCGGATACGTCCTGTTTATGGAGCGTCTTATTATTTTAGACAAAGAGTGGCTATTTGACGGGTGTCGGTGTGTTTCCTCCATAACTCTACAAAGACATGAAGCACATATACACTTTGGACCATTTAAGACATTTCTTCCTAATTTTGGGTAATTATTAATGACAACGTATGGGCCGGGTAGCTCAGTCGGTATATTGGCTGACTACGGGCTGGACGGTCCGGGATCGAATCCCGGTAGGGACGAGATTTTCCGCCCGTCCAGACCGGCCAGACATGAGTACCAGGAATATTTCCTGAGGAGTAAAGGCGGCCGGTGCGTAGGGCTGACAACCTTACCACCTTCATGTGCTGACTGTTTCGATATCTGGGAGCCTCAAACTCCTGGAACCCTCAGGGCCTGTCCAGGTCTGTAATGAGATTGCTTTACCTTTTTTTCCACTCTGCGTTATGATTCGTATCTTCAGACTGTTTAATCTTAATAATTAACCAACTTAATGCACAAAATGTTGTTTTATAACACGTTTATTATACGCCTCTACATGTTTCGAGCACTATGTTTTCATCATCAGGAGGTCAAAATTGTATTATACAGCATCTGGTATGCTCACACCTGTAGGTGGGCGTCCGGTGTGCAGGTTGAGAGAGGGCTTGTGCACCGGACGGCCACCTACAGAGTGCGACGATACCAGATGTATAATACAATTTTGACCTCCTGATGATGATCACATAGTGCTCGAAACATATAGAGGCATAAAATAAACTTATTATAGAACAAGAATCTGCGCATTAAGTTGGTTAATTACTAAGATTATACTCAGATGCACGGTCAGCAAAACATCAAAATTTGACACTGTTTGTTTTCTGCTTTAGGTACATTTGTTTCGGCGCTGTCCTATTCTCTGAGTGGGAAGGATGGGACTTCCTGGACAGTTCCTACTTTTGCTTCATCAGCCTCAGCACGATTGGGTTTGGAGACATAGTTCCTGGGGAACGAGTTATCAAGAGTCAGGCAATTGATGTCAGTTTCATCTTCTGCTCCATGTACCTGATGCTGGGCATGGCACTTATAGCAATGTGCTTCAACCTGATGCAGGAGGAAGTGGTTCACAAGATGAGGACCTGCATGCGAACGCTCAAGAACATGTTCACATGCAAGAGGCGGCTGAACAGTAACGTCCAGGAGGAGGCGTCTGGAATCAGATGACACTGTCGTGTTGGTAAGCGATCCGTTATAGGAAAATGTGTCAACAGACAATGTGTTGGGGAAGTTATTGGCAGGTGAGAGGGACTGAGTAGAGTTGGTAAGTGATCTGTTGTAGGGAAAGGTGTCAGCAGACAATGTGTTCGGGAAAGTATTGGCAGGTGAGAGGGACTGAGTAGAGTTGGTAAGTGATCTGTTGTAGGGAAATGGTGTCAGCAGACAATGTGTTCGGGAAAGTATTGGCAGGTGAGAGGGACTGAGTAGAGTGGTAATTGGGGGTCATTATGTAGA
>Ga0123352_10009535_pt1 | contig 15193 bp, 7 predicted proteins | sample TergutLab28metaG_FD_89700 | JGI IMG/M metagenome (GOLD analysis project Ga0123352, IMG submission 89700) | Labiotermes labralis P1 segment gut microbial communities from Petit-Saut dam, French Guiana - Lab288 P1 | ecosystem: Host-associated > Arthropoda: Insects > Digestive system > Gut ... | reverse complement strand
GAAGCCAGCACTCAGCTCCATGTGGTGCCCGTCCCTTCATGGCGCGCACATGGATTAACTTTACCTAAAACGGTATGTGTGTGTGTGTGTGTGTGTGTGTGTGTGTATTTGAGCGTGTGTGTGTTTGTGCGTACGTATGCAATATACACGCACGCACACACACGCACACAATAAACACACGTACATACATAAATATAATTGCTCTCTAGGACTGGAATAAGAAGTTCTGCTATAAACTTGCAAGCCAATATGCGACGTTTGACATTTATTCTTACTTTCCGTTTATCCTGCTATAGAAACATTATCTGGCAGTATTCGTAGTGTTAAACAGTAAAACACTCTTATTTCGTTGATAAGATGTCACAAAACATAAACGGGAGAGTAAAAAAAATCTTCAGTAGCATTTCAGCCTGTTTCATCATTGTTTTCATAACAATACGTACAGGACTTATGCTGCCACAGACCATATAAATTGACTGCATAAAGCATTCATGAAGGCGTTAAGTTACCTGTAAAGAATAACAATAGAATTTCGGCTGAAATTCAATCTGAAACACCAAATGAATGGTCAAGAATGACACTAATAAGCTCTTCATTTAACACGTAACCGATATTAGGAATATTATTGTTCATACACAGACATGCATTACTCAGCTTTCCAGCATAAAGCTACAACCACTATGTTTCGACAAGTGGTCTATGGATAGGCAGTTCCAAAAATTGTAAACGCCGTCACACTAACTTTACGAAACTAAGAAAACACTCTTGCAAACTGCCGCCTCTCTTCGTTCATACATTTACTTTAGAGAACACACAGCTTGTGCGACTGGAGTGTCTCACATCCGTGTTGATGACGATGTGACGCCGTGTATACTTGTATATGGATACCAACCTTTCGGTAGAGATTTATGCGTACATTTTCAGGGTAGTTCAAAACCAGTCCAATTCCACTGCAATGTAGGTAGCTATACACCACTCTACTCTGCATCACATCCCAGATGACTAGGTTTTAAGCAGTTAGTGTAGTGAAATACTGATTGAATTTCTTTTCTCTTGCCACACAGCGACATTTGTGGCGAAGCAGATCGAGTGGCGAAGAAGAGGATACGCATGATAATAAATCACTGGATACCATAATCAAAAATTTGAAAGTGCATTTCTGCCCTAAGGACCCAAATATCCTAAACAGCTTTGCTTCGTTTTGAGGCTCTCAGGTTTCGCTCTCTGTCCTTCTGAAAACTTTAACAAGATGAACATGAATATGGAGCACTGGTAACATGATACTGACATGGAAAAACTGAAATATTCAGAGATAAACCTGTAGCAGTGCCACTGCGTGTACCACAAATCACATTAACCGGAAACGCAAGTGGAACCCCACTGAAAGACGCTGGTGAATAACCGCTTAAGCCATGGCGTGAGGAAGACTATGGGTTTTCCACATTATACATTACGATTCATTTCGCACCGCACAGAGAACACAGTGTGCTTCCATTAGCAAGACCAATGGGTGAATACTGCAGAGGGAAAAAAATTATTTATTGCGCGAATCATATGGGACACATAAAAATAATATGCAGCCAAAGAGCAACGTTCTTAGTGTTAATCCTGGCAGAACCCATAGAAGCCGCTAGGCCTTGAAGGGTTAAGTACCAGTTCATTAATCACTACACGCCCTCCTCGTATATGATGATGAGAACCGTAACCTAGGCGCCTGGTGTTTCACGGCGACCAAAGTGGCGGAGCCCCATGAGAGCCATAATTAAGGGCACCAAAACATTAACGGGTCACAGCATGCTATTCGGTGTTTCTAACGCTAGTACGTGGGAGTGGAAGATGGAGGGGAGTAAAGTACAGCATCGTATGAGATAGCCTTCATCTGATTCTTAACATTACAAAGTTGTTGCGATGTTCCGCCATTTCGTTTGATGTTTACTGGAGGTTTCTTAAATCCCAGCAGGTCGGGCCCAGTGTGTAGTAAAGAGCGATTCGCCAGATTTCCCTATCCGGTCTGTGGCCTTACTCACTTATACCTTACAGATAAAATAATTCTCTGTCTTTTCTATCAGTTTATTCGTCGTCTCTAGACTGACTGCGAGTCGGCCATAACTGGCGTTTCATAGTACGCATACATAAAGAGATGTCTGCTGCCCTACACCCCACCCCCCGACATTAGTTGCCAGGAAAACTTTTAATGCATAAAGCGATCGCCAACGAAGACCATCACGCCATGCAACAACAACAATGTACCGTGACACGCCCTTACGCACTTTCTGTGTTTTCTGGTTACAGGTAATAATTAATTACAAAAATAAATCAGCTATTTCAGTAAATTTTATTTTGAGGTAAAGCGGGGGTAAATCGCGAATGTGTTCACAGTAAACAATGAGCTTTAGGGTGCACGGAAAGAGAATGTTGCAGAGAAAATTTGATGTGTGTTGGACCTACATCATTGTGATAACTGAATAATAAGAACCAACTAAATACTACTTTTTATTTTAGTGTACTTCTTAGAGGCTCAAAATGTTTCGGGCACTGCTATGCCCATCGTCAGGAGCTCACGACTATAATGTTGATTATCACATTGGTCGTCTCGTTCCTGGGTTGCTGTAGGTTGGATGTTAGGTGCGGGTAGGCTGGAGTAGTGTCCGGGCTGCAGCCCGGACATGTTTCAATCCTAAGATCATCCTCAGGGAGCTACGTTGTTCCTTGCTAAAGTCACTTTTAAAACACTCACAAAATAATTCCATTATATTAACAGAGTGTTGTGGCAGCATATCGTGTTGTATAAGAGTACGTTGTTGGGAATGCGTCTGGCTATAGTGTGCGTCGTCCCTAAGAATGATCTTAGGATCGAAAAATGTCGGAGCGATTTTAAGTGTTTTAATGTGAAATTTTATGTAAGTGCATTTGTTGGTTGATAATTAAAGCGATTCTACGAAATGCACGGTGCAACAATAAGAATACTGGATCTACAGATTCCATAATGGTAACTACACTGTGGTAGCAAAACTGGGACAGTCAATACCGCTAGCACTAATTTCAACATTTGCATATAACTCCACAACATTCCCACCCACCTCATATTCTGCAACCCATCTCCAAAGCAGCCTCTCACCTAAGTCTTACACAAGTGGACACTTTCCTAAAGTGTCCACAAAAAATCTACATGCATGTTGTGTTTCCTCCGCTCCAGTCACATCTAATAGCCTCCCAGATTTCACAAGCCTAATAAGAGACTTGGTGCCCCGTGTAAATCATGAACTGTGTACTTCCTATTGTAATTTTATTTTTTGCAGAGGACATCCCTTTGTGATATCAAACTAAAAGAAAACAAAAAGTTTCTAGTTTCAGTCAAACACAACAATATATGTTTATTCATTTTAGCTTGACAACGTGTTTCGGTCAGTTGACCATCACTGCCTGATGATGGTCAACTGAACTAAACATGTTGTCAAGATGAAATAAATAAAGGTACTTTGTTGTTTTTTGTAGAAGATATCCTGTTGTGTTTATTAAACCAAAAAATCAAATATTTTCTGGTGTCAGTCAAACACAACAACAAAAATTTTGTTGTGTTTGACTGAAATCAGAAACTCTTTTATTGCCTTTTTAATATAGGCGGACCTCCGTATCCACGGTTCATAGCGGCCCGAAAAATTTGGAAAACTAAAGAAATAAACGGTTCATAAGTTTCAAAACGCCCGCCAATCAGAACGGGCCGTAACGTGGTGAAACCCAGCAGCCCAAACGTGCCCAGTACTTGGCTCGTCTTCCTTTGTCCCCGTACTCACGCTTCCCCGCAGACTTGCCACCATTATGCTTCTAATATTCTCGTCGAATTAGTTGCGGCGTTACCGCAGTGTTTGTGTTCAGAAAAGCAACAAGAAGAATGGAGAAGTCGGTGAATACCCACAATAGGCTAAGATATTTTTTAACAAATTAATTTTTCTTAATACAGTTAATGTACAGGTAAGTACGTATGATTTTTATTGTAAAATGTGTAACACTAACAGGTTTTTTATTGCTTATACAGCACTTTAATGGAAAAGCATGATTTTTATTGTTCTGTCATTCCTTGAAACTGTACAGTACTGTATTTTTTAATTGCTCTATCGTCTCGTTAGGATTAGGCAAAAACGTCAGAATTCTTTAATTTTACACGTACGAGAGAGAAAGTGAGAGACAAAGTACACAGTAAATGTACAACGTAGTGTTCAGTACACTTTACTATTACTTTATTTAATGTTGGTAATATCTTACTGTGCGTAGTTTATCAATAAACTTTACCGCATTTATGTATGTTACATGAATATCACGTTATATATAGCTTTCGGTATTATCCGCGGTTTCATCTAACCGCGGTAGGTCTTGGAACGTATTACCCATGGTTAAGACAGTCCGTCTCTATGTTGTTGAGTTTTACTGAAGCTAGACATTATTTTGTTTTCTTCTGTAATTTCTGAACTACTCATTTTACGCTCTTAATTTCTCACGTCTCTACTCAGCACTTTCAAATGCCCCTATTATATGAACTTCCAAGTAAGAGAACACGTTTTACAGCCACACAAACCACACCAAACCGTAACTGTGCGCATCCTGTTTTTCAGCATTTCGAAAGCAGAAAGCACAAACGTTTTCCAGTAAGTAATATAAATATAAGAAAGTAGGTCAGAAAATGTGTGTAAATGACGTATAATGTCGTAAGTAAAGGACCTACTTCGTTTCCAGGGCTGGGGCAAACTCCTGGCGGTCACAAATTCAAAGAAGGTCGCGAGGTGAAACAGTTGTGACTGGATGGCAGATAACACAGGGCACGGACGTCTTCCAATGGGGAATACACTGTAATACATGTAACTGATATTTCATCAATGCGTTGAATTACATATGTTGTGTTTTAGATGGTAAAATACATATACTTGCTACTACACAACGGGATGACCCCGATCAAAAAAAAAGGGGAGGGGGAATACAAAGGCTTGTTCCACGATACCACAGGTACCTCGATTGTGGCAAAGACTGAGTGGAGAAATAGGGAATAGCGGTAAATACAGGGCTACTCATAAGTCCGTGAAACATGTTAGAAAACTGGCTGATGCCACAGTTGAATGGAGACAGTAATGTTTACATCTTTCAACAAGACGGCTCTCCGACTCACTACACAGACGTGCGAGGGTACCTCAAACGAAACTTGCCACAAAGGTGGATAGGACGCACAGGAAAAGAAGATGACGCGTTAATGCGGTGGCCACCTCGGTACCCGGATTTAACCCCGTGCGACTTTTTTTTCTGGGTGTTTCTGAAGGACACTGTCTTTTTGCCTCCACTCCCTGCTAATCTCCAGATTTTCGCAACCGTATCACCGCTGCTCTGTTTCTGGTTGATCGTGATGTGCTGACACGCGTGTGAAACGAGATGGACAATCGCATAGATGTCTGTCGTATTACCAAAGGTGGACACATTGAGCATCCGTGAAATATGTAAAAAAAAAAAAACTTGGAGAATTTCTCTCTCTATCGGCGTAAGAACTACCATGATCCGTTGGGTCGTTTATTTGTTGCGAATTTTTAAAATGTTTCACGGACTTATGAATAACCCTGTATAATCTGAAGTGAAATCTGTAAGAAGAGAAAAGGAAGACACAAGGTATAAATGTAAATCTGGTTCCTGACCAACCGCGCTTAAAATCTTTAGAATATTATTGGATACCCTGAAGACACAGGCATTAGGTTTCTCCGAAATGTTTGTACGTATCTGCCAAATTACATGAGGTTACATTCCAGAAACTCCAGTTTACAAAGTCTCTGCCACAAGAACAGTAAATCTCACTTAAGTATCGAGTAATTTTCTCGTTGTAGGTTCCACGATTCCAGGCCACAGAGACTGCTCAGGCTTTAGAGCGATGCACAGAACTGCACTACACCGCGCTGTACTTTAAACTGTTTGGGGAATTAAACGACACAAGAGTCAGCTGTACTGTAAACAAGAAACAGGTAGTTTTATAAGAAATTACGTGGAAAATGGAAAGACGTTATACCATAGTGAGGAAGGTTCGGTACCGCTGACATGAATATTTAAGAATGAAAGTAGGTGACGGTAAGATTCAACTTTCAGCTTTGTTGAATCTACATGTTCTAATGCCAAAAAGTTTGATCTATAACGAAAATATAACGGTCTTGGGTTAACTTGTTACCAAACTTTCTACTGTGCGGCCCCATCCCACTCGTGTCTGACACAAGGAATATTCGTTTCTGAGCAAGACCCGACCTTACACTTTCACACCGCGGGAAAACTTTGAGTTGAGAACGGAAAGTACATGAAGTTGGAACAGAGCAACAAAACAGAAACACCTTCTGTTCGAGCATAATAATAAGGAATTATTGAAATTAATTTGAAATTTCAGTTCCTCGTGATGAAGAGATCGCCACTTACTACCGCTCTAAATAATCCGCGCATGGCCTTAGACAGGCATAACCAATCTTATTTCCTAAACTGGTTATTAATATTAGTAATTATTTAATCACAGGTAGGAAATCGGTAATTGCAAGTTGCTGTTACTTCTTTACTCAGCCTTCTGTGGTGCTAACAAACAAAGGCTGATATCCAGTAGGCCGTACTGATGTTCAGAATATAAATGGAGAACAGAGAAATTTCTTTTTCGTAATGACCATAATGTGAAGAGATGAAGACAAAGTCAGTCAATTTAAAATAATCACAAAATGCAATAAATTGTCTGCCCTCTTCGGTTTTCTGTATAAATCAACACAAGAGAAAGCAGAAATTTGATGAAGAATTTTGTATAAGTACAGAAACAAGATTATTATTATTATTATTATTATTATTATCATCATCATCATCATCATCATCGAATTTTTCACTTCTCAGCTTTGGCTGGGAAACGTTCACCTATCCTGGGATGTAGTAATCAACAGGATTAGGTTCGGTGGTCTTACTTGTAGTTTAAAAAGTTTCTTACAATTGAACATGTGCCAAGAATTACAGATTTTTGCAGTTGTATATGTGTATTCGGGTGCAAGTTAAGTCTTGTTAGACTTTGTGATAGTGACTTTGGAATTACTCCCGTAGATGATATTACTGTCGGGATCACTTGTGCTGCCTTTTGTTTCCACATAATACATATTTCATTCGCCAGTTCTTGGTAATTGTTTTGTTTGTCGGTTATTGTTTTGGCGAGATTATGTGTATTTGGGACAGCTATGTCTATCAAAAAGGTGTTCTTTGTTTTCTTATTCATAAAAGTTATGTAAGGTCGATTAAAACATATTGTTTTGTCCGCAAGTACGCTGCGATTCCAGTACAGCTTGAAATTTTCATTCTCCAGTACATTGGCTGGTGTGTACGTATAATATGGACTTTTATCTTCAATCTATTCGGCTGCTTCTGCCAGTTTCTGATGGATAATTTTGACTAGCCCATCATGTCTCTTTACATACTTGGTAGGTGTTAGTTGCTTACATGCTGCAGTCATGTGTTGGATTGTCTCCGATTCTTTTTCACATCTTTTGCATAGCTCTTCTGTGTCTGGTTGCTTCAAAATGTATTTCTTGTAGTTTCTTCTTAGTATGACTTGGTCCTGTATTGCTGTTAAAAACTGTTATTGAAATTATTATTATTATTATTTTTATTGTTGTTATTTTTATTCTTATTGGGTATTTCATCAACAAGGAAGTAACATGAATCATGAACTGTGGTCCGTTACATAAAAGCGCTGACATGCACGCACACACATAGACTTATTTGTGTGTGTGTGTGTGTATGTCGTATTATCACATTACGTTCATTATTACTATCATCATAATAGTAGTTCAAGAATAAAGGCCACGTAAATTTCTATATTTTTATATAACCGCAAGTAGCTGATCTGTGCGAAATGAATACATGCCTTCGATACTGTGTACTGTTGGTAGCTGCAGCACTTCGACAGTAATGGCTCCCGTGCAATGCCAGTGGCTAAGTAGTGCACGTAGCATGCACATGGAAGATGAAGAATGCACATAGAATCGTAATCAGAAAGTCTGAACGCGACCACGTGGGAAACAGACGTTGAAGCACGTTGAAGATCTGGAGTGTCAAACAGTGGAATGGATGCACATGGTTCCGGAAGGGGTCAGTGGTGCTGTACTCGGAACACGGTCATGAACTTGCACAGTTCACAAAAGACAGGTATTAAATGAACACTTGAGCGACTACAAGATTATCAGGAGAACGTTTCTGTATTAAGTTATTTTATCTTATCAAGACGCAAGCATATGGAACATGTTCAGCCTACGGTCTGTCCTAAAAAGACTGAAGTGTGCACACGATTTCAATATGCTAACCGCGTGTCCACATGTCAACTTCTGAACCCGCTGAACAATTTTCACGAAACTGCACATGAGCTTTGTGCAAATGGCAGTCATCCAAACCCATACTTTCTAATTTTCTACAATCAGTAGTAACAACATAGCAGATGAAACTGTGAAGCAGGAGCAAAACTGAAGCCATGAAGGTCTATCTCTTGTGATCGTCGTTTGTTGTCAGGCAGAGGTCTCAGCGATGGGTCAATTCCTCGACCAGAGGAGTCCTGTCGAGTGTGGTTTGTGTAATTGAAATCGAGAACCCTCATAAAGGACGCCTAGACCCGCTAGGACTGCCGAAACATGAGATTAAAAAACATATCTTGTAAATACACGTAACATTGCGTATTGTGAATTTTTTGTAAAATGCAATGTTTTTCTTTGGCGACATTGATAATGAACTATTTGAGCTTGGCGCTTTAAATATGGCAAAATGAAAGGTCACGAACTTGTCCATACAGTTTATATGGAATGAAGGTACTTACGAACAAGACGGCGATGCGAAGCTTTTAGGTTATATTCAACAGATGTGTGTTTCATTAATAAGTTTAGAAAAATAAAATAAGTCAGCGATCATGATATTAACACATGCAGGTCTGTAAGTCTAAGAAATAGGAAAAGAGGCTTTAAGGTTCTCGGAACTCCTTCATTACCCAGCTCCCCCATTTGTAAAAGCTGCATGCCCCATGCGGTTGGAAGCTGAGACCTATTCACGCATCTGTATGTCTTAAAACCATTTTAGCGACCATATCCATATAAATCCTCAACGTTATTACCTTCCATATCACACTGTGTCGACAGTGCTTGGTCTTAGCCACAAACCGAGATGGTCGTTACTGAAACGCGAGTTCGAGAGACAAATAAGTAAATCTAATTGATGTAGGCTACACTGCGAGCGCACGGGGATCAGGAACAAAAGCAGTCGTAATCCAACTACATGGTACAGGATGTTCCTCATGCATATCTGCAGCAAAATGATGGTGGTTAAAGCGTACTGAAGAATAATGCAGGGGCATGCGTCGTACAGCTGCGCAACAAATCCTTATGAATATTATGTGCATAATTTGACCGGTGCTGGGGAATAGGCTTGCCGGGCAATGTGGTAGTTCAAAAGAAGGATCTTGTGTGTGTGTGTGGGGGGGGGGAAGTCATAAATTAAGCTTTAATTTTTTTGAAAACAAGTTCCATGCTTTTTAAATCAAATATCAAGGCCGCAAGTCATAAAACTGTCTAAAGTTATATACTTCGAAAAGAGATTCATTACCTTTGCTTATAAATGCTATAAACAAATAATTCTCCAATCACGTTTATAGGATATAGACATGCGACACTTGTGGCAACTTCTTTCTTTATTTGAAAAGAAACATGTCTATACAAAACAGGGATGAAAGAAAAATGTGAACAGGTTTTTTAGATTTCTTCTACATGAAAGGTAAATGTTTAACTACTCAGAGCAGTCAACGGTCAGAATACCTCACAAATTCAATATTTCCTGTCGTCAGCTCCGGTTACTCTGAATGCGTCTATTCATAAAGCCTACGGCTTTCCATTCTGTGGAGTGCAGTATTTTATACCGATAACACACGACAGGCTTCACCGTTAAAATCTGAAATGTATCCAATTTTACCTCCTGCTAACTAATTTTAACTAATTTTAACAAGTAACCCTTCTCAACACATGCGTAGCTTGCGCAGAATTATAATAAACACCATAACGCAGAACATAAATTAATATGTATCCCTACACCACATCTTTCAGAGGATCCGACAGGCAGGTTTAGCGATGACGTCCAGACCTGTTTTCTGAAGGTATCTGGTTCAAAAACAAGCAGGACTACCTGCTTTTCTCTCTCCTGCGCACGCTCACAGAACAGCTTGAAACACACCATTGCTGTCTCATTCCAAATATGCATACACTTTTTGTTTTGTTTTTGGCGCGACAGCCCCCAGTGGGCTAGGGCCTCCTCATTCACGAGGTTACTAGATCACACACAACGACGCATTACAGTCGGTAGACTCCTCTGGACTAGTGATCAGCTCGTCGCAGAGACCTCTACCTGACAACACACACCACTCACAATAGACAAACATCCATGCCTCCGGTGGGATTCGAACCCACAATCTCAGCAGGCGAAAATCTGCATACACACCAACTTCATAATCACCTCCCAATTTCATTCGGCTTTGTACAACTTGTTCAGCTGGGGATATCATAGTCGGTATAGTGAAAAGGCTACTGGCTGGGCTAGAAAAATTGTGGTGCAAATATAGGAAGGAACGAAAGACTTTTCTCTTCTCCGTAAGGTCCACACTGGCTCTCGGGGCCACCCAGCTTCCTGTTTCATTGGTACAAAGAACTCTTTCCTCGGGATTAGAGTAGCCGGGGCGTGAAGCTGGCCACGTATCTCTATCTAGTGACGAGGTTAAGATTGAATGGATATACAAATCCAATTTCTCTATACGTCTTTACATTACACAAACTATGCAATTGTAAAACTGCCATCCAAGAAATTAAATCTATCCAAAGAGTCGCAGATGTGACGATCTAAGTTTCTACAGCGGCACAGAGCGTGGAAGATATAAATGTGTTTAAAATGAGGAACCGATTTTATTGAAAGGTCCTGATGATGTGTCCGAACTAAGTTTGTGTTAGTTTAACTATTCTCTTGTGAAGGTGCTGCATTTAACGGTCATAAAATTAATTACATTATTTTTCTATTTGTTATCACTATTCCATTTTGAAAGGCTTTTAGTATGACAGAGCCTAAACTAGATGTAAATCATCTCCAAACTCGTAACTAACATATTGTTAAAAAATGTGATTTTATACCATTAAGTAACTGGGTCCTTAAACAAAAATGCTTCTTTAGAAGCTGACTGTAGCTCTTTGAAAATCAATTGCTTCTTAAGACTTACAAGATCCAACTGTTTGGTCCTAACCTAAGCCAGATGAATGCATTCCGCAATCAAAACCCACTACTTGAAGATGTAATTTGATGAAATAAAGTGAAATGCCAACTTGTTGCAGCTAGGTAATTTTATTGATGTATTCTTAGTTCGACATGTTTCGGTTACATACGCCCATCATCAGGAGCATTATACGTAGAGTTGCAGCGTATGGTTTTTTGCACCGAGTTTTTGGAAGAGTGGTGGTCTTGAGAGCCGCTGCGTGGGTTGTGTGTACGGTGCGGATGGTGCCGTGCACTGCACCATCCGCACCGTACACAACCTACGCAGCGACTCTCAAGGCCACCACCCATCCAAAAACTCGGTGCAGAAAACCATAGCTGCAACTCAACATATAATACTCCTGATGATGGACGTATGTACCCGAAACATGTCAAGCTAAGAATACATCAATAAAATTACGTAGTTGCATCAAGTTGGCATTTCACTTTATTTCATGAGGAAGATACACGGTCAAACAACCCTCAACGTAATTTAATATTAACCTCTCACCTCCAGCTATGCCTCCCAAGCGTGCTTTTTACGTCAGGCTTTCCCCTCACAGTTCTGCACACAGACATCGTTCGTCCCATTCTCACTACGTATCCCGCTCTTAACACATACTCACGTAATTATATGAAGAGTGTTCGACAAGCAACACTGAAGAGCATTAACCTCTTCAAGAGCTTTTAATCCATCAATGATTTCATTCATATAAGTAGCGGTTAATTTTCTGGTTTATAGCAAGCCTACAATCCAGTACAACGGCGTATTACAAGCACTGAATGTCAAATGAATCACCTGAATGGCCGCTATGTGCCTTAATTTTATTGCTGTGTAAACAAGAAATAATAAACAATGCGTTAAGTATATAAACGGTGTTAATTATTAAGCAATCGGTCGGAAATTCGACTTAAGCCAACCACTATACTTATGGTTTTCTGCTTCTTCAATTGGCGCTACAACCCTTGGTGCGTTTTGGCCTGCTTTACGATTTCGTTCCACAATCTTCTATCTTTACACTTCTCTCTCAAACTTCTCACTTTCATCTTCTTTAAAACTTCTTCTACCTGTTCGAGCCATCCCAGTCTTGGTCTTCCTACTGGTCTTGATGAACATGTTTCCCATTCAGTTAGTTTTTTGGCAGTTCTTATTGTGTCCATTCTGATTACATGTGCTGCCCAGCGTAATCTTTGTGATTTTATAAATCTTACGATAGTTTCTTTCTTAATTAGAATTAATGGTTTATTTAACGATGTTCTCAATATCTTAGAGTCGAAATCGACTACATCTACAGAACGGAGCACTTGAGATGCTGCGTCACTCTATCCAAACACAACATATTATATATTCTTTGTACGTACAAACAGCTAAATATTTCGGCCAACCAGATAGTCATCTTCTGACTGTAAACAAAAGAAGAAGTAAAATTTACTACTGCAATTTTGCGATATTGAGGCCCCAGTCTTCATAATACTTTACTTCTACGGACAAGTTTCAAAAATATTTAAACGCTTACATTTATAAGCCTGTACATATGGTAACAGTTCGGGGTGTAGCTGTATGTCATGTACGCCGAAATCATACAAACAGTAAGAAGTAAGCTTGAAATTAATATAAATATTTGAATTCATAGAAGAGACGTGTGGATATTTAGAATAATCGTGTAACGTCTCTCAAATCATCAAGAAGTTCCAGGCCTGCCGTTCAATACCTTTTTTAAAGATTTGCTTTCATATGAGGCTTATCCACCCATGCCAGGTGTCCCTCGTATTTTACTGGCTAAAGGTTTGATATTATTATTATTATCATCATCATCATCCTCGTCATTATTATTCACTTTAATTACTTTCCGACAGTAGAGCTGGTTCTCACAACATTACGGGTTTCAGTGACCTAGCATTTGTTCACTCTTCTGCCAAGAACTTTCCCTAACTATAAGGCATGTGACATATATTAGTGCTCTCTGCCCTACAATATACAGAAAAGGGCGGACAGTAAGAAGTTTCCCACTTTGACGTAACTTGTTTGTGATAATATCCTTTGTGGATGGGGCACAGTGTGGCTCAGTTAGTTGAGGTTCTGCGATACCAGCTGGAGAGGGGCGGGTTCCAGACCCGATTGGATCATTTGAATTTTCCATTGACCTAAACCTCCCGGCCACATTATGGCCATAGAGTCGACTCAGCCTCTAATAGAACTGAGTACAAGGTGTCTTTGATAGGGACTAATGGCTGCCGGTGTGTAGAGTTGACAAGCTTGCCACCATCTTGTGCTGATTGTCTAGAAATTGCGGCAGTCTCAACCTCCTATCCAGGCAAGTACAGGAACTGCTTTACCTTTACCTGTTGTGGATATTATTAATGTACTATAAAGGACGTTTTCTATTGTCGTATCTTTACAAGCTCTTCTTCCAAATTCATATAATTCTGGAGCTTCTCAGTGATGGTGCTGTGAAGATTGTGATTGTTACGAAATGCTACGTCTGCGATGATATCGTCAAGCATGACTATGTCTATTGTTATGGATATTTCGATCAGTTATTATTATTATTATTATTATTATTATTATTGTCTCCTTTATGCAGGGTGTGTATACTTATATTCCTGAGATAAACTGTCTCTAAGGGATACAGTGTTGCAGCTATTCTGTTCTTACTATTCATGCTTCTTATATCGTTAATTTCAGTGTTGAATCTATTGTATTTTTACATTAGTACTTTCCTAAGTATGTGTGCAGTGCCCAATATGGCTGTTTTCTGGAGTTCCCTAACTTCATGTTTTCCTGGTATGTTGCTCACGTATTTTCTGAGTGACTTTAAAATAGTCCCAGTCGCCCCCAATTATTTCTGGTATCACCTTTGTTTTTACATTCCACATGCGCTGTATTACTATTGTAAGGTCTTTATATTTTAGAATCTTCTCGGCTTCTTTTTTAATCACATTTCTGTCTCCTGAGATTGCAATGTCTATTAACGTACTTGTTCCCTTTTCATCATCACGGATTCTGTCTGGTTTGTTGTTGGGGATACTTCTGTCAGTTTGTATTTGTTGATTCCACAATATGGTTACCTTGCCTCCTTGACTTGTTTCAACTTATTATTATTATTATTATTGCAGCACTAAGCAGAAACATATTGTGGAGAGACTTTCAACATTATGTTTCAACTTGTAATGAAATGCACTGTTTTACAATCTCGTAATTTGTCATACAATCTCTCAGTTTACGCTCCGTGTAGTAGAGGATCACGAAGTTGGTGGTAATCTTTACGTTTCTTCCTAGTGCTTGTTATTACTGCGTATCACGAATATAAATATGATTTAAGTATAACATTCACGACGTGAATTTGCGAGCTTGCGAACATGAAAACCACATTACCGTAAATGGAGGATGCACATACACAGGACACGTGAGTAACGAGCAGCAATAAATACATTTCTCACAATCCATTCGAAAAAAGATTTAAAACTTTTCGCACTCTAAGCCTTTATTTCATCCTTGTCCCTTGTAGGTTTTTCTATATGAAAATAAGAACATAAATGGCCCCAAGTTCGGGCAAATGTGGTTTCTTTTCGTTCAGTAGGACATGCTAGAACATCACACGTCAGCAGGTTCATATCCAGTATTTTGAGAATGCTGGGTGACAGGAAAAGTTAAGGACAGGTACAAACAGCGACAAAAGAAAGAAGAAGAAACTTTACGAGAATTACTAAAAACGTGTGCTGCGCTACAGATCGGAATGTCGCTGGTTCGATCTCAGCGGGTGTCATTGGGATTTTTTTTTTACATAAAATCCTTCCGATAGTACTATGACCCTTGGGTCGACTCAGCCTCTAACAGAAATGAGTACCAGGAGCATTTCCTGGGGGTAAAGGCGGCCGGTGCGTAAGG
>Ga0123352_10009534_pt1 | contig 15193 bp, 8 predicted proteins | sample TergutLab28metaG_FD_89700 | JGI IMG/M metagenome (GOLD analysis project Ga0123352, IMG submission 89700) | Labiotermes labralis P1 segment gut microbial communities from Petit-Saut dam, French Guiana - Lab288 P1 | ecosystem: Host-associated > Arthropoda: Insects > Digestive system > Gut ... | reverse complement strand
CTGCGACAAAGGATCGTGGAGGCAGTCGCTGCTATCGACCGCCAAATGTTGCAACGCGTGTCGCAGGAACTTGATTACAGGATTGACATCTGCCGCGTCACCAAGGGTGCACATATCGAGCACTTGTAAGGTAGGACGGAAACTTGGAGTGTCTCTCTCTCTCTCTCTCTCTCTCTGTTGATATGCACCTTTCTGCCGTGTCTGTCTTGGTTGTTGCGCAGTCGAGTTCGGAAATCCCGGAGGGACTTATGAATAACCCTGTATATATATATATATATATATACACACACACACACACACGCACACACACACACACACATAATGCTGTCGAGCTTGTGGGTGTCGTGAAAATCGTAAAGACGAGGCCGTGCATACTTTTCGTATTAAAGGTAAAGGTAGAGTTAAAGTTCCCCCTAGAACAGGCCACGAAGGCCCAGAGGTGGAGTAGAGGTATAGCGCTACTCTTTCTTTAACCTCGGCGCTAGGTGTTTGTGTGTGTGTGTGTGTGTGGTCAACACCACGACTCAGTCGCTTTACTCCCTGGAAAGACCCGGTACCCGTTGTATAGGAGGCTGGGTGGGCCTTAGAGCCGTTGTGGACGGGTGCGAAAAATCTCACCCCCACCAGCATTCGATCCCCGGACCGTCAAGCCCGTAGCGAGTCCCTATACCGAATACGTTATCCCGGCTCCATGTAATTTTCGTATTAGTACAGTTAGGTTAACAGTAAAGCTGTCCATGTCCATGCCATGAAGGCAATGGGTGGGGGGAGCAGCAGTATAGCTCCACTTATTCGTAACCTCGGCACTAAGTGGACGTGAGAATTCTTTTGACGGGCGTAAATGAAAATACATTCACCCACATAATGGGAAACGGTATGGTATTGTGAAAGTAAACAACTTCTTGGAACAGTCTGTATTACGTGACAGGTTGCGCCATCTGCCACGTTTTCTTTTCTGTGCATGACATTGGCGCAGACCATTGATCGCAGTGGATTCTTACGAACACGATAATGAGCCTTCGGTGAACACAGCAGTCGTTGAATTTGACTAGGTTATTAACTATCAGCTTCTGAAAGATGGTTGTGCGTCGTGGAGTTTTATCATAGCGGTTACATCTTTAGGCCCATAAACTGTGCACATATATTTGCTTCACGAAACATTTTGCGAATGAATACAGCCAGTGTCCTTGTAACGTTACCGCATAACGTAACACCGTATCGTGACAGTGTGAACGGGGCTCGTGACCGCGTGACGTATCAAAAGTTGGTTACGCGGTCACGAGCCCCGTTCACACTGTCACGATACGGTGTTACGTTATGCGGTAACGTTACAAGTGTGGACGCACCTTTAGTTGCACTCCTAAAGTGGATGCAAATGGAAACAGCGAAAGTTGCCGATGTGCGCACAACAGAGATAAGGAGTCATTCATCTCAGGACTCCCTTTGTTGCTGAATACGCACGCGGCAGTGTCTCTGGTGGCAACTTCGACGCTATGCATGATCCCATCATATCCTGTCATCCGATTCGTGGAGTTTCTCCCTGTGATCTTGAAGGTAGAGTTCTGTTGACTCAGACAGGAACAAAACCAAGGACGCCATACTGAAACGTCATGCAAAAGGAAAGTTGATGGATGTGCATTTAAGTACCTACGTGCGATAGAATCCATTGTGCAGTGTGTTCATCGATCAGCTGAGTTGTCATTTCCTAGGGTTCATTGCCTCTTCTTCTCTAGGGCCCGCCACTAGACTGCTTTAATCGCAATTAGCCCATTCACCACTCTCATGTACAGTTCCTTTAATATCCGTGCATCAAGGAGGATTTGATGGACGTGAAATGTAGAACGCAATGTAGAGATAAGAAATGGGTACACAAATGGCACAGGCAGCTGAACGTATGAGGGCATATCGGAAGAGCCAGCTGTAGTTTTTGTTGTAAAATTTGTCTTGAAGCGAGACGGCGGAAAGCTGTGGGCTTCACTGACCTGGCCAAGGATGGCGATCAGTGGCGGGTTGTTTTAAGAACGATCGGGCTGTAGAAATGGCTGAGAATTATTTGTGTAGCTAAGTCACTATTAGCATCTCAAGAAGGATCCTGCTACTTGGATGTGGGTAAGTTTGTGTTATGTTGTGCCATACTGCAGGTGAGATTTTTAATGTAGTGGACGAGGTTGACATATAGAAGGGTCATTAAAATAAAACCGGAAAAATCTTATGAAGTGATTAATTGGAAAAATAGGTACAGTACGAAGACACTACTCTTCAAAGTAGTTACTACCACGTTCTACGCACCCCCCCTCCAACGTTCCTCTAAGGCAGGGCTTGCCAACATACGGCCCTCGAGGAAAGTACAGGCTGCCTTCGGTTATCTGAATAGTGTAAATAGTACAGTTTGTTTGCAAATATCGGCGTTCTAGTTAATTCAGTGTGGGCCGGCTAGCTCAGTCGGTATAGCGACTGACTACAGGCTGGACGGTCCGGGATCGAGTCCCGGTGGGGACGAGATTTTCCGCCCGTCCAGACCGACCCTGGGGCCCACCCAGCCTCCTGTGAAATGGGTGCCGGGTCTTTTCCGGGAGTAAAGTGCGGCCGGGGCGTGCTGCTGACCACTCACCCCCCGTCTAGTGCCGTGGTCATGGAAGAGTAGAGCTATACCTCTACCCACCCTCTGGGCCACAACGGGCCTGTAACAAGATCATTTTACCCTTCCCTTTTTTTTTTAGTTAATTCAGTGCCCCCCTTTTTAATATGTGTGTACACAAGTTTGGCTTTCGGGCAAGTCCTTAGGAACTGTGTGGCCCTCCTGTGAGTTGAAGTTGGTCAGCCCTGCACTAAGGCACAAATTTCTCAGGAGAAGTCACTTGGTTGTTATGCCAGCCAATTGTGCACCGCCACCTTCACCTCCTCATCGGATCCGAAGTGATGTCCACGTGAAGCGGTTTTAGGAGTCAAAAGAGATGAAAATCGCCGGGCCCCAAATCTGGTGAACATTTTGGACCTTTTAGTTTTAGATCCTGATTCTGTTTAACGCTGTCACAGGGTGTATGAGGTCGGACGTTGTCGTGTTGCAGATTTGCACTAGAAGACAACAAACCACGGCGTTTTCTTCGAATTGCTTGGATTAAGCTGATTCCGAAGCATTGTTTGTGTTTGTTCCAGGTACGATTGACGAGTACCACACTGTTACGTATTACAAATTTCACGAATGTTTCCGGTTTTCATTTGAATGACATTTGTAAAATTTAAAATCGGTGCAAAACAACTCTGCTGAAGAATTTATTTTATCGCATATTTTATATTAGGTGGGCCGGCTAGCTCAGTCGGTATAGCGACTGGGCTACGGGCTGGACGGTCCGGGATCGAATCCCGGTGGGGGCGAGATTTTCCGCCCGTCCAGACCGACCCTGGGGTCCACCCAGCCTTCTGTGAAATGGGTACCGGGTCTTTCCCGGTAGTAGAGGCGGCCGGGGAGTGGGGCTGACCCCCCCAACCCCATCTAGCTCCGAGGTCCTAGAAAGAGTAGAGCTATACCTCTACTCACCCTAAGGGCCTTCGTGGCCTGTAAAATGGGTGAAACCTACCCATATTTTATGTTAACACGCATAACTATGTTGCTTTGGAAGCATTTTCTATCTAGAATTTTTTTTCCAATTTTATACTTGGAAATGACTAAATATGTAACGGTAAAGTGATCCCGTTACAGGCCCGGTGTAGCCCAGAGGGTGGATAGAGGTATAGCTCTACTCTTCCATGACCGCGGCACTAGCAGCACGCCCTGGCCGCACTTTACCCCCGGGAAAGACCCGGTACCCATTGTACAGGAGGCTGGGTGGGCCCCAAGGCCGGTCTTGACGAGCGAAAAATCTCGTCCCCACCGGGATTCGATCCCGGACCGTCGAGCCCGTAGTCAGTCGCTATACTTACTGAGCTATCGGGCCCATGACTAAATATGTACTTTAAAAAAAAACATTGTTGCGTGCTTCGTGTTATCTGGTTATGAAAAACAAACTTGGTCTAAAATAACATTTTCGATGGGCCGCGGACGTGTGTAATGGAAGCAGGTAGACAGTGCCTATGTTATACTGTTCAGCGGAGTTTTGTCACTGCTTTCTTTCCCGCGGGCAGCAATCCTCAGCAAAATTTCCGTACCACTTCACTTCTCAGCTACCACCGAAGTTTCTCAGGAACATCTCTTACCGTTGACCTTTGGAGAGACAGTTGGTTCTCAGCGGTAATATTATCTACCAGCATGCGTATGTCGTTTAAAGGTGGCTTGTTTAAATTTTCAGAAGTAAACTCGAACTCGGTTGTAAAGTCTTGTAATTGACTATTTTATGTCGTTATAAACGGGTGAGTTTATAACCGAGAGGTGTAATGTTATGGTTAACGGTGAGCAATTAATTGGTACCACAGAATATCTGACGATATAGACGAAGTGCCACATAAACCGATATCGTTATAACCGGGTTGGACTGAGTTTACAGTAACACGTCATGGTAAAGTGTCTTTAGCATTTCTGCCATTCCTGGGTTTATGATTAACGTTACAAACATCATAGAAGGAATACGTTTGGTTATGAAGCCGAGAGAAAGGAACCGCTCCGGTTTTGTCATCTGTTTTATTAGGCGCTTTCGCAAAATTTCGAAAAGCGACTATTAGCTTCGTCATGTCTGTCCGTCCATCCGTCCGTATGGAACGACTCGGCTGCCACTGGACGGATTTTCATGAAATTTTGTACTTGAGGAATTTTCGATTATCTGTCGAGAAAATTTAAGATTAATTAAAATCGGACAAGAATAAAGGGAAGAGGGAAATTGACGCATAGCCTGCTGCTCTGCTTGTAACAGCCGACCACCAGCAACCAAGGCATTACACACCATATGCGGCAATAACACAAGTATAGTCTCGAGCTCCTGATGATGGGCATATAAGTGCCCGAAACATGTTGAGCGGATTATAAGTGCAAGAAAGCAATCAGTAACATCTAGTTGGTTTTCTTCTCGACGCTTATACAACGATGCACGGACAAACATACATCGAGTTCCCTTACTTTGCTCATCGTCTAGTATTCCGACCAGAGCACACAATTTCGTACCCTACATCTGTTTCCGTTCTCAGGTGGAAATTTGTGGGAAGCCCAATCCAATGATTTAGACTGTCTCATTCTACCGGACCGAACTCTGTTGACGCCTCCCCAGATCTTGCATCTGCGATCTGAATGGGTCAGTTTTTCGAAATTGTGTACTTTATTTTTGGCGGTAGGCGATTGACAAAATCTGAAACATTAATACTAGTCCTATAAAATTGTCAAAACGGTTCAGAATCGAAATTAATCGAATTCGAAGATCTAACAACAGCGCAGATATATATTACTGTGGGCGGCTGCCGACGTTTCAAACCAACCTGTTGCCTTCATCCTGTACCCTGTCTTGTCTGGAGAGTTCCATGGTTTGTACATCGTGAAGACCCTCAGGAAATTTTATATATTTTTTTTTGCACCGTGCGTTGTAATATAATCGTATAATATAAACCAACAACATGCACTTTATTAAACTAATATTTTAATTTTTACGATGTCTTCTATATTTCTCCCGTTTTATATACTCATATTTTTATGTTATTATTATATTTATATCATAAGATTTAACTGCTATGTTTTATGCTTATATCGGCGTATCAAAATTTCAAATATTTTAACTTAAATATCTTGTACAGGCCTTGTATTGTAATTATAGAATATAAACAAATACTACCATACTTGTACGTACAACCGCCTTCCTGAAGATGAATCCTTGGATTCGAAACGTGTAGAAGACATCGTAAGTGTTAATAGATTAGTTTAACAAACGTGCAATTTGTATACGAACACATTCAGCAATGGTCGCTGAATGGGCCTTGTGTTGGGCATTGACATAACCAGCACAGCTTTGGCGCGCTGCTTAAGAATCTACAAGGGAACAATAGCCTTAGAAAACAAAGAACACTGTGTGGCCATCGAATTACTGACATGCTACTTCTGCACGTGGTATAGAGACACAAACCATATTGGTACTCTGTACCCACACGTCTTGCACACAATATTTGTGCCGGCGGTGGCTATTGGAGAGTACCGGTCTGTTACCAAACATAACGAAGTCAGGGAATTTTGCTTCAGCTAGTGATAAACGTGATGATTTCGGGTTGGCGTATTTGGATAGACGATCCGGAATTCGAATCCCGGCGGGAGCTTGCCGATCGACTCTGAGGCACAACGAACCTCCTATCAAATGGGCACGGGGCTCTTTCCCGGGGTTAAGACGTCCAGGGCGTGACGTTGCCTATTCACCTCCCTATACCACCGGGGGTGAGAATAAGCGGAGCTGTACCTCTGCGCTCACTTTATGCCTTTACGTCGTGGAGAGGGACAACTTCATTCCTTATGACACAGTGATCCTTATTCACTTACGTTACTGATGTGGACCAGAAGAACACAAATGAGTTTGGCGGTATTAGTACAAAAGAAACACGTGCTCGTACCGCGACTTATTACGAGGAACTGTTAATTAGTTAATGATACTCATTACAGTACGTGTTGTATAGGAAGGATCATTCAACCTAACAGAATGTAGCGCGCCTGCTGGCGGGTCTGGATCAAAGGAGACAAAGCAATAGCAGACACTGCCTCTTTGGCAGTGTTGGGGGCTGTGCTATATGTGAATGTTACAAACACCTTCAGGGCGCCCGCATAGCGAGTACCTACGCACTGACATTAGCGAAACCTGTGGAGAGCTTCTGCTTTTGAAATGCTGTTTGTAACACCTTCAATTTAGATTTATCTGCTCCAAAAAAAAAGTTCTTAATTGCATGTTACCAAACCTCTGGTGTGAGGATACATTGATCTATGTAATTATGTATAACTGGCTTTTAGGCACGTTCATAATAGCGACTGTTAGCCCCGTCATGCATGTCCGTCCGTGTGTCCGGTAACCCGAATCCCACTGTATACATTTCCGTGAAATTCCGCTATGGGGATTTTCACTAAAGTCTGTCGATGAAATTCAGTTTATTTAAAAATGAACAATATAACGGATTCTTTACATGAAGATCTACCTACATTAATGTTTATATCTCATCGTTGACGAGGTAAATAGAAGAAATGCAACAGAGCCGGAGAAGCAGAAGAAACATTTAACGACATTGTGCCACATAGATAAGATTTGCTTCTTGGGTAATCAGCGCAATCCTCTGTTAAGTAATGCGTACATTTCCTGGCATTTTATTAGTTTTATCCTAAAACGCGTGCTATTTTGACGGAAATATAATTTTCAAATTAAGAACCGAGGCAGCCAAATCCTCTGCAATATCGGACTCGCAAGACGTAAGCAGCAGGCAGGAAGAATTCCACTGCGGCGATGTAGAACCGATTGTACAAGATTACCGAGACACTCTGGAGAATTCTGTTAGCCATTGTCATTTTGCGTAGGTACAGTGATTTGTTACATCCTTACAAACATGGAGGCACTGTTATACACAAAATATGGAACTGCAAATGGAAAACAAATTAGGAGTTCTTATGTGTTACTGTACATTAGAATATCGAGAGGCAGAGTGAGGGAAAGAGACTTGGAAAATGAATCCAGAGTTGAATATTTCAGCTAACTTGTTCTTGTCCAATATATTACATTTTTTATTCAGAAAGAGAAATATCGTTCAACGTAACGGTATAGCCACATGTAGAGATTCTGTTTTGTATGTTTTTCTTTATTAAGAATCACATAAGTCCAACAGCATGCCTGCAGAATATGAGATTGTCCTTTTCTTGAAGATTCAAGTAGTCTGAGGTGTAAAATCATGAATAAAGTGAAATGCCAACTTGATGCAACAATGTAATTTATTGAAGTTTCCTTAGCTCTACATGTTTCGGGCGCATATGCCCATCATCAAGAGCTCTAGATGTACGGTTTGGATGGTGCCATGCGACTTAGTCGCACGGCACCATCCAAACCGTACACATGACTACGCATCGGCTCTCAGGACCACCACCCATCTACAAACTGGGTGCAGAAAACCATATGCTGCAACTTAACATCTAATGCTCCTGATGATGGGCGTATGCGTCCGAAACATGTCGAGCTAAGGAAACTTCAATAAATTGCATTGTTGCATCAAGTTGGGATTTCACTTTATTCATGATGAAGATGCACGGTCAAACAACCCTCAAAGTGTAAAATCGTATCCATTAATGAATAGTTACCGGTATTTCGAAAGGTCTTATCTATTTTTATCTTCAGGATCAGGCACCAAACTTCTTTGACTGCTTAACCCTCAAAGACTCTACGATCCTGCCAAACAACGGTCTCCATTACTCAGCATTTACTGACTTTTCGAATAATCGTAGTTCCTTCATCTCTAGGGTTAAGCTGTCCGAAAGCAGTTCTTATTCATTCTGCTTGTACAGCCTGAACGTAAATATCAAGGTATTACGCCTCGTCTCCTGGTTAATTGTTACCGACATGTCAGAGGTGCGTATTGACTGCATCTCCATAGTCAATCACGCCAAGCTTGATTCCAAAGACGGCGAAAGTAGGTTTTCCGAAATGTCTTTAAATATTTGCAAGGAGACACGCCGTTAATATCCCAAAATACTTGAATATGATTAAACTCTTTGGTTTATCACGCTAGCAGTACGTGGTAAAGAGTACAAACTACCTAATTATGGATTTTTATCCTGTTGCTTTCTCCATTCTAGGCCAAATTTTCCAGCACATACAAACTGTGATGTTGCTTTAGGGCGAAAGACCATTTGTCATGCCCACGTAAAATTCTTTTGTTTTAGGCGTTTTCGTAAAATTGCAAAAAAAAAAGACTTAGCTTCGTCATGTCTGTCCGTCTGTTCGTCCGCATGTAATAACTCGGCTCGCACTGGACGGATTTTCATGAAATATGATATTTGAGTATATTTCCAAAACCTGTTGATGAATGGGAAATTTCAGGTTTAATTAAAATGTGACAAGAATAACGGGTACTGTGTATGAAATCCAATATACAATTTTGAACATATCTCACTCAGTTCTTCTTAGAATTAAAAATATTTCAGACAAAATTGTACAGAAAATCAAAACACATTTTATATTCCATCACTCTTTTCCGAAAATCTTATCGTTTATGAGATAATGTGGAAAAATATGGTAGAGCCAGACAGGCGTATGCGCTTTGGATGCTGGATATCTACAGCCCCAGACACACACTCAGAATAAGAAATACGTATTGCTTTTCCAAGGCAACAACGTTTACGCGAATGCGGAAGGATGTTACGTTTATATGTACGTTGCCTGCGTTGTTGTATTCTAATTTTTGGATTCTAAATAAGAGAAGGGAAATATACAATATAAATATTTAAAAAAATTTTAGAAAGTATTCCCCGAACATGAATGTTTTACAGGGAGGGGTTGTTAACGTGGAGGGAATGGAGGAGATTGCATAACGAGGGGCTAAATGATCTGTAATCCTTACCCAATGTTGTGCGAGTGATAAAATCGAGAAGAATGAGATGGGCTGAGCATGTGGCGCGTATGGGTGAGGAGAGGGGGTGGGGAAAGAGACCACCGGGGAGACCTAGGCTTAGATGGGTGGATAATATTAGGATGGATCTCCAGGAGATGGGATGTGGGTATATGGACTGGATTGGGCTGACCCAGGATAGGGACAGGTGGCGGACGCTTGTAATTGCAGTAATGAACCTTCGGGTTCCGTGAAATACTGGGAATTTATTGATTAGCTGCAAACCGGTTGGCTTCTCAAGGGGAACTCCGCACCATGGAGTAAGTAAGTAAGTAAGTAAGTAAGTAAATATTCCCCGAACATAGTCTGTTGTTAACTTCTTCGTGGATGTACTCGCGATTTATTAATGTCCGTCATAAGCATATGTACATTGCTGCATTATGAACACCTTACTAGGTGTTATTTCTGTATTTCAGGGACTATGAGTCTAACACATTTGAGACAGTGGTAATATTCAATATGAGAACTGTAAATAGCCGTAGATCATGGAATTTTCTGCTTTGTGTTTTATTTATTCTGCTGGGTTTGCTATATGTATGTATGTATGTATGTAAACATTTGAAGGAGACTGTGTTATGGAAATTATTTCCATTACTACGCATTTATTGTGATAACTTTTTTTCTCTCAAAGTGCATTCTGTTCACTCCATTATACCTTCGCCTAGATAGTATTTTCATTGTCTGTGTTCGGAATAAATATCTTTTAGAGGTGTTTGATAAACAAACAAATCAAAACTCCACTCATGAAAAAACTCAGACCAGATTGAAATCAGGGAATGATAGCTCTCTTTCGGTGCAGAATATTCTGTCTTTCAGTTTGTTGTCAAAAACTTTAAATATTAAGTCATCCAGAAGTATAATTTTGCCTGTTGTTTTGCATGGGTTTGAAGTTTGGTCTGTCAAACTGAGGGATGAACATAGGCTGAGCGTTTTAGAGAGTAGGATGCTGAGCAAGATGTTTGAGCCGCAGAGGGAGGAGGTAACAGGGGAGAAAACAGCATAACGACGAGCTTTGTGATCTTTACTTATCACCAAATATGATTCGGGTGATCAAATGAAGAAGAATGAGATGGGCGGGCCGTGTGGCACGCATGGAAGGCAGGATAGGTGCATACAGGATTTTGGTGGGGAGACATGTTGTAAAGAGGCCACTTGGAAACGTAGGCATAGATGGGAGGATAATATTAAAACTGGTCTTTAAAAAGTGTGATGGGGTGGGGGGCATGAACTGTATAGATCTGGTTAGGATAGGGACAGGTGGCCGGCGCTTGTGAGTACGGTTATGAACTTTCGGGTTCGATAAAATTAGTAGAATTTCGTGACTAGCTTAACGCCTGTTATATTCTTATGAAGGACTCCGCCCATTGTAGTCTCTTGGTTGGTTGGTTTTTTGGTAGGTTGGTTGGTTGGTTGGTTGCTTATTTAGTTAGTTAGTTGGTTGCTTGGTTGGTTAGTTGGTATATAATAAATTCACTAATATACGTCAGCACAACAATTAACAGGTCGAAACATGTAGCCTATATGATCCAATAAATAATTGTTGTGCTGACTTATATTAGTGAACTTATTATAAACTTCATTAGAGCACTTCGTGATGCCCCCTGTCAAATTGGTTAGTTGGTGTTTGACCTACGTGTTCATTTATTTAGATGTATTAATTTCGTTGTCACCCTGTAGCCAATCGCCCGGGAACATGAAACAGAAGCACACGTGTGACGCAGTCGATGTTACTTGTAATATGAAATATTTGTGTGATGACTCGGTTAGCGAACATTATTCTGACATCTGTCAGCTTTAATCTTCAGCTGGTATCCTGTATTACAGATCAGCTGTTGTTCGACAATTTGTAACTCCCCTCCGAAGGGTATTAAGTAATTGAGGTTTCCTAGGTCGTAAAAATAAAATGAGAAAGCATTAACATTTTAAATGTAATTCGTATATTCCAGTGAAGTATCTTGATATTTGAAGTCAAATTACCTGTCACGATATGTGATCTTTCAGTACGACAGTGCAACACCAACACAAGTCACGTCGGACGCTTAAGTTGCTGAATTCATTACATGAGGAGCTATTCTGTCAGCCGCTGAAGCAACGCTTTGATGGTTGCCGGCACGACAAAATGAGGAAGTGGAAATGGCTTCTCGTGAATGGTTGCGAATGGAAGAGCCCAGTGTCTAACGTGGACGATGTTTGAAACTCGTGCCAAGTCGGGGGCAAATGCATTAACGTGTTTAGTCGATTGTGTTGAAAAATGATCATACAAGAAATGAGCTACACTTAACTCTTTAATGAGTACTAATTTAAATTTTATGACGTGTGGAACCTTATGTACATAAATACGTACATTCATACATAGTTAGTTGCTACTTACTTACTGACTTAGTAAGTTGGAGTCACTCAAGTTGCTGGTAAAATTGCAGCTCTTATTACCTCCCACCTCTTGGTCCTATCATGTACATTCCTTGAGATTTATCTTATTATTTTAATTCCCTCTAAGGCTAGCTATCCAAAGTGGAATCATCCCGGCAGATGTTTTGACAAAAATTATATAACCATTTTAATATCACCCTCAGTGATTAAATACTGAAACTCCAAACTGTTTCTTTCCAGCCTCATTCTAGTTCACCATAAATCCAAATATTCTCCTAAGCACCCAGGTATCATATATCCTCAAACGTTACCCCCATGTTATGTTCTGCTTGCTGTATGCAATTTGGTAACTGTCGCTGAACAAAGTAAAATCGTCTTGGAACTGAGGGATTTTTAAGTACTGAATAGTCTCTAGTCGCTGGAATAATTAATAATTCCCTCATCTTTTTTGGCCTTCGAAAGTGCATTATCTTGTTGACACGGATCTGCCACGTGACCCTTATACGGAGTCTTATTTATAAACTGACGCCGTCTTGCGTCATTTATTTTAATATTATTCTCCCATATGCGCCTAGACCTCAGATTGATCATCTTCCGTCAGGTTTACATCTGTCATTTTGAGAGTACGTCTCATTCCTATTGGGTGCGGAGATTCCGACAGCTGGCAAAATATAAAGAACATTCTCACGTAACAATATACATTTTCTTTCTCAAAAAGGTTGAAAATTTCTCTTTGTGTAATTCACGTTGCTCGGGACTATTGAAGCTGCACGAGTTTCGTACTAATGAAATATGAATGGTGACTTTTGAAGCCTTTGCGATTTCACCTTGTGGTTTTCCCACGCCCGTATTTGTCCTTCAGAACATCGATTTATATCTGTGTTCATAATTCAGATCCCGAGACAAGACGCTACGTCCTGCCTAGTTGAATGTCGCTCCGAGATGAATAAGTCGGGGTATTTGAATTCTGTGGAACGTAACTTTTTGCATATTTTGAAATTTTATGTGTGATAGTGGCGCAGGTAAGGACCCTGCTGACTCCGCCGCGCGGGGTGCCCCCAGACCTACAGAATACTAAATTTTGTTGCGGGTTCTTTCGGACTGGATTTCGTTTTGCTAACGGAAAGTAGTGTTCTGCAGTCTACTTTCGAAATCTTCGAGTAACTGCTAATAATTGTTGGGGTCCCTCACAGGTGTCTACGCTACCTGTCATTGCTTATACTATTCGTGAAACAATCGCGTACGTAAAACATTTTAGCGGGTTTTTAAAGTTGCACAGTGTGTGTTGGCTTCGCCTTGTTTATTGGTATCACTGCATGTAAGAAGTGGAAAACCGCTTATTTTATTGTGTGCAATATGATACATTTGGCCGGGTAGCTCAGTCAGTATAGCGACTGACTACGGGCTGGAAGGTCCGGATCGAATCCCGGTGGGGACGGGATTTTCCGCCCGTCCAGACGGGCCCTGGGGCCCACCCAGCCTCCTGCAAAATGGGTACCGGGTCTTTCCCCGGGGGTGAAGTGCGGCCGGGGCGTGCTGCTGACCACTCACCCCCTTCTAGTGTCGCGGTCTACCCACCCTCTGGGCCACACCGGGTCTGTAATGGGATCACTTTAAAAAAAAATATGATACATTTGATCTTAGCCTAACCTGCCAAAACAGTTTTGGTTAATTCTGATATTCGTGTGTGTGCATCGTTAGTATGATTTATTAATTACAACCAACAAGATGCAACTATTTTTTATTTATTTCTAAAAGGCTCTACATGTTTCGGGCGGTTCCTCCGCCCATCCTCAGGAGCACATAACTGTACATTCAGCTTCAGCTATTGTCAACCAATACTGCTGCAGGCTGGTATCGTGGATGAGATGGAACTGCAGTTCCATCTCATCCACGATACCAGCCTGCAGCAGTCTACAGTTATGTGCTCCTGAGAATGGGCGGACTAACCGCCCGAAACATGTAGAGCCTTTTAGAAATAAATACTAAAAAATAGTTTCATCTTGTTTTTTGTATTTAATAAATCAGTTTTGGCTAAATTTGGGGTGAAATTGACGAACACTTTACTTGAAGATATGCTTGCTTCTCCGTTCGCATGTGGGGTGCAACTCGCTAAAAATTTTTGAACCCCAACTTATTTTATTCAAACGGAAAAAGGAAACTTAGCAACAGATTTTGTGTTCATTACAACTCTTCCGTCAGTATTTCTATTTTAGAGAGAAACATGGCTGTAAATACTAGGAAACGAATACACCAGACCGTTTCTTGTATGCCTACACTTTAGTTTGTTACTTTGTAACGGTTTGGTATATCCTGTGTTACCAGGACATGGCGCATTTTCAGATTGCTTAGGCTTGAATTACGGAGGTTAGCCGAGAGGTTACTGCATTTCCATGTCGGTCAGCCCACAGAGCGGTTCTTAACGCGGGGCGCTAACAGCAGGTCGCCTTAAAATGATGCCAATAGGTTACCGAACGTTGCATGTGGCCTCGGACTCTTCAGGCGTTTGTTAACACCGTACTCAAACGTGGCCTGCCATGAAGGGGTTGTTTATTTGTCGAGCAGCCGAGAAAACGTTTAGCTTCAATATGAGGACTCGGTGGGTTGGATGTAGTTGATTTTAGGGGCATTCGCCAGAATCCGTAACGTGACTGTTAGCTTCATCGTGTATCCCTCCGCGTGCTATGACTCGGCTCCAGCTAGACGGATTTACCTGAAATTATGTATCGGGGACTCACATTCTGTCCAGAAAATTGCTTTTAGGTGAAAGCAGACAAAACATTTGACAGTTTAGGTGAATATCTAAGTATATTTGTGATAAGATCTCGCTTCCTGGATGAAGAAAAGTGTCGCATGAAATTTATAGAGGAAATCAAAACACGTTTCATGTCCAATATGTACGATTTTAGAAAATTGAGTCCTTTCCGTGATATTTACGAAATGTGAAAAGAGCCAACCATTCCATAGATCTTTGGACAAAGTATGGCGCAAAGAACTTTAAATTTTCGTGCCGATTAGTTAAGATAAAGGCACATATAATAATATTATTTAGTGTTTACTGCCTTCAACCCGATGCACCTTGGAGTTATGGATGCATTTTGCATGACGGGTAGTGAAGTCAAACTTAGAGGCAAAACGCTTCAACTTTTGTTCGTGCCAACCTGTCCTGTCTTTTTAACAACTTGGAACTGTACTGTACTGTACTGTACTGTACTGTACTGTACTGTACTGTACTGTACTGTACTGTACTGTACTGTACTGTACTGTACTGTACTGTACTGTACTG
>Ga0123352_10009532_pt1 | contig 15194 bp, 3 predicted proteins | sample TergutLab28metaG_FD_89700 | JGI IMG/M metagenome (GOLD analysis project Ga0123352, IMG submission 89700) | Labiotermes labralis P1 segment gut microbial communities from Petit-Saut dam, French Guiana - Lab288 P1 | ecosystem: Host-associated > Arthropoda: Insects > Digestive system > Gut ... | reverse complement strand
TGTTTTATTTACTCAATTTATTGTTGATAAAACGAAACAAAGGCGTGCTGTATAAAGTTAAACAACTAAATCATATTTTATCAAAATAACACAGTCACTTGTACTCCCACCTACACCACACCCGTACGCGACTGACTTCCTTACTTGACTGCTAGCTTCCGTTATCAGCTCCTAACGTTTCGGCGTTTAAATCTCTCCCCTCCTACCTATCACCAACGGTTCTGAATATATGTTGGCAGATTAACCCACAACGCATGGCCATGAACCGTCCGTAACTGACGCCAGCAATCCTAATAAACAGCTATACTAAAAATGATCGGCTACACCAAATTGACGCATAATTTTTCACGTATGTTTATTTCTATTCTCTACATGTTTCGGGCAGCCATGTTCTCGTCATTAGGAGAATTATTGTATCATTGCGACACCTGGTTTATGTCACTCTGTGTAGATGACCGTCTGGTACGCAATTTAACATGTATACCAGACGGTCTTCTACACAGAGTGACATAAACCAGGTGTCTCAATGATACAATAATTCTCCTGATGATGAGCACATGGCTGCCCGAAACATGTAGAGAATAAAAAAAAATACATGTAAAAATTTGCGCCAGGTTGGTTATTTACAAGGATCATACCAGAATGCACGGTCAACAAAACATAAAATTCTGCTAATATTATATACCATCGATGACAGATGAACTAAGCATAAAGACGGAACATTGTTGAAACGAAAATAACAGATAAACAGAAACACTCGGTTACCAACCTGTCCCAATGCCACTATGTCTATAATATTCCCACATGGCCTGACCGTGGATCCAACGAGGGCCTCAGAGTGAAAGGTCGAAGAGCAATGGTCAAAATTCAGTAAAAATTATTCTTTTCTCAAAACTGTGAGACGTGTAAATTTTTATGTTCATATTTTGAATCAGCACATCAGAGTTAAATTAAATGGTTTGTTTAATGCGCTCATAGACTTGTTCTTCTGTTATCTGATCTTCAGTTGACTGATATGCGTCTGCGGCTGTGTTTTGTGCAGCCAGGACTACCACGTCTGTGTACTGCGTGCAGCATACACTCCAGGCAACACCAACTGCAATGTTGATGAAAAGAAACGCTCCGAAGATTTGGTCACAAAAAATCTGCTATATCTGATATATTTGTTTACTGCAGTTGGGTAGCCACCCGGTGGCAGTAGTACAGTACACACTTACACAAAAAATTACACAGAACGACACAAAACAAGCAATACATAGAAAAACACAACAATTTGGAAGAGTGCGGGACGTGCCCCATCTTTGCGGGTTTTACTCTGGCATTTGCCTTACAACTTAGGAAAAAGAACAGAAAAGCCTCAGTCAGGGTAACAAAGCAAAAGAAATTTCTGGCCCACCTTTATAAAATGTATAACCCGCATGGTGCCTAAAAATCGCTGAATAATTTAATACGTTCCTGACCTCCTATTTAACTCGAATTCTTCTTTACAGTGTTCACAAGTCCACCAGTGGTCCCAGCCTTTGTGTTACACTTCAAAGCATACTGAAAATTACGGTGAGAAGTTGATAACAGCTCGATAGGCTCCCGCACTGCAGGGTAACGTCTTGTGGGCTGTTCTTGGCTGTTGTTTCAACATATTGGCGACTACGGTCCACACATGGAGGTCGTCTGTTTGATTTGCAGCAAAGACGCGTCATACGGTAATGACGTGGACCCAAAAAGGACGGAGAGCCTTTTGCGTGGACTGTCTGCACAGTCGTGACGAAGGACGTTTCTTTTAATTCATTCGCTAAGATTTTCTCCCGGTGTTTTTATTTATCATCAACGTCACTGCAGGAGTGAGGCGCAGAGAAACTACCGGACGAACGAATCATGACTCCACCGACCGGAAATTTAATATTATACCAGTTAACATACTCATAAATTAGCCTGTACGGACCACTAAAACTCGTACTCTGAACTTCCAAAACCATGGAATTGCAAGAGGTGAGTGTATTACACCACAGTTACTGGCTAGCGACAAAATTCAACACACTGGCACTTTAATTCCGGTCCACCGGGTGGGGATCAAGCCTCCTGCCACATGCTGCGGCTTGTGCGGGTAGTAGGGGGATAATTAAGTTGCCGTACAGTTTGATAGAAACTGTCCGACGGATCGTACCGCAGTCTTGCGGGCCCAATCTCCATGAAATACAAAGATGTACCAACATGGTCGTACGAACCACGTGGGGCTGGCAAAGAGGCATTCGATCATACAGTGCAGAGACGTTCGGAAGGATAACCGAATTCGAAGCTCGATCATACACCTTCCAACAAGTGACACCGCCAGAAACTTGTAACAGTGTCTATAATCTACAACATCAACAAAGTTCACATCCTTTAACACTACACGATATAAACATACCGAGCAGAGTCGACATATTGTAGTGTTGCTTCTAAATAAGGAGCATATTTTAAGCAAAATCTGCACGTTTTAATGGGTATAATTTTACCCAAATTTTAAAGAATCTACGTTGAAGGCAGAATTTCTTTTGTGTCGCACCAGCCTAAATTGGGACGAGGTACCTCATTTTTAAGACCTTTAGATCACACACAATTAGACATACACACACACACACAAACAAACATACGGTAGGACTTCTCTGAACGAGTGATCAGCATGTCGAAGAGGCCGCTACCTACACAACACAAACAGAACACAAGAGGCGAAAATCCATGCCCTCAGCGGGGTCCCAGCCCGCGACCACAACAATCGATCGGTCGCAGACCTACGCCTTAGAAGGCACAGCCACCGGGGTCGGCAAGGTAGAATTTATATACCATTGTATTTAAGACTAACGTAGAAAACCGCCCTGCCGACTGACTGACTAACAAACTAATTACTTAATACAAAGGCCATCTTATATTAGTTGATATTTTTTTCGCTGGGTCTGGTTTCATACAATCCAAAGATACATTGCCGTATTCAAAAATCTCACTGCCAGCAGTCTGACTGTAGGCTGAGCCTTTGAATTTATTCTTCCTCTTAGCATCCTCACAAGCGTTGCTGCTACTACTATCTCGCATTGTTCAGCGAGTCTTTTATCAAACGGCACGACAAGTAATGGGACTGCGAATAGGAAGAGCCTCTTCAGACACTGTTGTCCCCAGAGATCGTCATTTGCGTCAGAAGTCTGAATCCCTGAACTCCTTCCGTGTTACAAACAACACATCTCGACTAGAAATATTGGTGTCATATGCTCCGTCAAACTTCAGCATTTCGCAAAGACAACTTACTGTCATCCGTTACAACATCAAGCTTTTTTTCCCCAGGAAATTATGAGATCGTGTAGAAGAAGCATTTTGTACAGGGCGCAGTGGTCCTGCTTTGTATTTCGGGAGTTTCGGACTACAGTCTGTTTCGAAAACTGACTTCTGTGAGGCTTATTGATATGTTTAGTCCTTCCGGACAAACGCGAAAACAGGACCTGAAATAGACCATTATCGCGTCCTTCCACAAACTCAAGACTACATCACTCGCAGTCGAGCTACTACATTACACTATACGGTATCTATAGTTGAAAGCCCAGTTCAATACAACAAGCATCAGTCAGCAATATTTAAATCTGTCTCCTAAAAGATGCAAGTAAAAGTTTAAGCCTCTTGTACGTAATCGTGGTATTTGCAGTGTCTATGCTGTGGTTGTGAAGGGCTCCAGGCAGGCTGAGAGGACAGTGTTGTTAGCCTCATGAACCAGTTATTGAAAGAGCTAACCGGGCTTCCCTGTATGAGAAAGACGCAGAGTTAATTACATGTAGGTCTCCTGTATCTCTGCTCTGTCAGAACCAACAGTAAACAATGCAAGCCCATGCTGAGGCTCTGTAGTGTGCGCCTGCACATAGCAGATGTCCACAGGTAACATCATTTGCGGGAATTGTATATACGACAGTAGCTATGAACATAAATCACTGAACACTTAAAATGAATAATTATGTTCCCACTGCAGTAGAACGCTGCCCGGAGAGTGCACTGTTCTTGTTCTAAAGACTGAAACACTCTTACTGCTTCAGGAGGAGATTTAAGCATGACCTCTTGCATCGACAGCAGAATGAGTATTCACGTGTTGCTTCCGGAGCAGAATAAGGCTTGGCATCTCACTTCGAGAGCAGAATGAGGTTTGGCGACGCCATTCGGGAGCAGAATCAGCCTCAGAAGCTTCCGCATGTTGCTTATGGGGCAGAATAAGGCTTTATCTATCGTTTCAGGAGCTAAATGAGTCTTCAGTCGCTTCAGGAGTGGAATGAGGTTTAGCCTCGCGCTTCGGGAGAAGAATCAGGATCACAAGCCCCTGTGCTTCCCTTAGGAAGCAGATTTAAGCTCAGATGTTCGCCCCAGTCTTATAACTTCATTCCGTATGTCACGAATTGTTTGCTCTGCCCAACTGTACCAGCAATTTGTATATTTGTAACTAGCTGGAGCGAGAGATTTTAGTTTACAGTTCAGTGAACTGTTTAATTAAATATCCAGTAGGAGTCGCACGGTAATTCCTTGCGCCAGTGCCCTTTTCTGTAACTTATGTACCTGCCTGGGAGTTGCGTTTAGAGGGAGGTGTGGGTTCAACATGTCTTCTAAAATGTGTGGGATGATATACGAACAAGGCCTTCGTCTGCCACATTTCTTATGAAACAAAGTATGATGACTGAAGTATCTACAATAACTTCGGCGTGTTCAGAAATAATGACTTTCGCAGCAGGGGACATGAAGATCGTTTTCGAACAAACTGTGGGGGTGACATCCGTTGCCTGACATTCTGGGCATGGCTTAGCCTGGTCCGGCATGGTATACATTAGCTGCTGCTAGCAAGACTGACAAAGCCAGCGTGCAAGGCTTTAATGTTGATTGTGCGAACGTTTAGAAACACAAGCGTATATCTAACATATGAAGATGCAGTTTCCTGCAGCGGACCTAACAGAGAACTAACTCACAAAGCAATGAAATTTATTCTGCATTATTAACGGTAAGTTCTATGTTCACGACTATCAAAGCAATATGCATGTTTAATGTTTGCCATCCCGAAGTGTTTAACACATATATAAATATACTATGGAGTATCGGTCAAACACAACAAAACTTTATGTTTATAATTGTTTTAGGGCAAAATGTTTCGATTCTTACAGAATCACCCTCGGGCCCTTCAAAGAAACAGGATCCTTACTTATCAATGTTTGAAACGCGCTGTGGGATCCCAAACGCTTACATTCTTGATAAAACTATGTATAAAATGCATGTGTCGTTATGTTATTATTATAATACAATCATACAATAGAATAACAAACATAATAAAGTGTTGTTGTGTTTGACTGATACTTCATTGAATATTTATATACAATATGCATGTATTGCGGTAGAATGTTTGGATGAGAGTCCATAATTATTTTCATTACATTAGTACATTCCAGTTTCTTAATTGGCCTGTAACTGCACATTTAAAGTTTCATTTAGCGTTTGTTGTGATACTGTCAAGAAAGGAAACCAAATCCCGGAGGCATAACAAATCAGTCTGTTTCTTGCATTATTAAGGGAGGGAATTATCTCCACAGAACCATGTTTTCATCAATCTCAAAAACATTCACCACTTTTTGCCACATAATCACGCTATATTACCCTGCCCCCATTGTATTCAAACCTATCACATTATTCCACCGTGCCTGTAGTTACATTTTTTCTATTCATTCCATTAAAAATCAAAATCGTATGTACTGCTGTAGGCAGAGATCTTCGGAATTCACAATTCACCAGTTTGCTGAACAGTCTATGAAGCGCTCTATTTACATTACAACGTTGCCCATTACCCATTACTGCCACTGACGAAAAACAAATATTTTTATAGTAACGCACATAGGAAAACAACCCTTCGGAACCAACAATTCATCATGTTGTTGTGTAGCCTGTGGAGTCACCCATTTCGGTCACAACATTACCCGTTAACCACTATTGCGGTCAAAGGAAAACATTTATTTTTATCGTAATGCACACTGTCAGAAGCTACAAGCAGTGGAATTTGATTGCTAAACGCGCGCCTTGAATAGCTGACACACCGCACTGCACAAAACAATGCATGATATTTGAAACACATTACACGTTACTCTTACTTGTATTTCGACAAATATAGGGGTTACGTTGTGTCACAAAACGCTTCAAACCTCACATGCGATTTTTATTACGCACGTGCAATGTGCCACGAGTTTATTACACTCTGTGATTTCAAGCTTCTGCTGCGGTGTAAAGACAACTTCGTCTCCTGGGATCTTACTCAGCGTTGATCGGTAGTTACTGACGTTTCGGGACAACGTATCCGTCACATCTTCAAGGACTTCTTCTTGGACTGCTTGACCGCTGCAAATGACAGCCATAGGTTGTCCCGAAACGCTGGTAACTACCTACCTATCAATGCAGCGTTACATCCCAGAAGAGTGAAGATTTCATTCATGCAGTCCCTTTTTACAGGTAGCTCAGCCTCTTGCAGTTTTTCTGTCCTTTATATTGCAGATGAGAACTGTGTACTTTGTTTTTTAGTTGCTTGGCAACAGTTTAATTCAAAGAAGCTTCACTGTGCGGGTAAATGAAGTAACATACGTCAAGTGAAATACATTCTAATAAGATTTTTATAACAATTGTACAATCTCTTTTATTATACTTTGCTGTAAGACACACATAGGAAGGTCACAGACACATTGTGTAAGTTTTAGTATTATATATTTTACAAACGTCTGAGCTTTTCGTCTCACATTTAATCGATGCGGTCGTATATGAAATCAGTGTCTAATAAGAGTTTGTTTTCTGTTTCTCAGGCACGCTCAATACACCCCCTTTGCTGTCCTCTTACGCATTTACTACAAAATGCTATACTTCAATGAAAGTGTTAGCTGGTTTCTCAGAAAGCAAACCGTCATTCGTAAGTCAGTCAGCCTGCCAACCGGTCGGCCGGTCAGGCTGCCTTATCTCCAAAAGACCAGCATGTATTTGTTTCTTCAGAGCGATTGCAGAAGATCAGCTATACGTCAGGTGACGTCAATGTTTTAAAAAAATACCCCCATGGGCGCAAGTGTGGGGCTCGATTTGCTACCCGACACCCCACACCATAGGCGTAGCTGGGCTAATAACTTGCGGGGAGGGCAGGCAAAATTGACCACGGGTATTTGGATGCCTCTATTCTGCGTCTCGTAAAAAGCGAGTTTCTCTTTTTTTTTCTCTCTTCACACCAACAAAATAGTCGTTCAGAAATTATTTATATTGTTCTCCTTTGCCCCACCTCAACTCAGCGGCCCAAAAAAATATGTTTGCGTAAAAGATATACAGAAAGACATTGCCCCCTCCCCCTCTCCCTCCCCCTCCACCCCTGCACCCAACAAGTTCTGCCTACGACCCACGTGAACACTCTGTCGTCTCTTCTCTTCCATTCGCCGTTCAAATGTGACGGTCTGCCTTAATGAAATGCGAAATGTACAGCGCTGGATTGAGTGCAAACATGTAGGGTAAATGTACCCTATTTCCTACCCGATTTCATTCCACATACTCTACAGTTCGGCACGAAAGGTAAACTAGGTATTTCGATGAACTGTACACAGATGACTCAATATGGGAGACTGTGGAACACCAGCGTTGTTTCAAAGCAAAGCGTCGTACCAAACGGCAGGTTGATGTCATTAAATAGGAGACATTTGTCGTCCACAGTACATAAGGCCCATGTTCACACCACACTGGTCTTGATGCAGACAAACATCGATCGGTTGACTCCTATACAACTGCATATGAATCAGAAAACAGGCTACTTTTTTCAGTTCGTTAAGCAGTCATTATATCGGTAAAGTAGATCTCTGTCATGTGCTACACCCGTCAGAAGTTATCATAATTTCTTTTAAAGCTTGGTTGTATTGGACTTACTTCTGCTTCGTATTGGGAGGTCCTGGGTTAAATGAAATCTCTGCGGGCACTCCGACAATGACGGATAAGTTTCGGGGTCCGACTGAGCCCCACCAAACACGTGACGGAATAGCACTTCATATTACACCAATACCGGTTCCATTCGCATCTTTTCCAATACACTACTCATCTGGCAGTATTGTTAAACAATGCACAATGAAATAAGTTTAGAGACGTTTTAATGGCAGAACGTCCTACCGAAGTTATTCAAAATATAAGCAACTTCAAAGACCAAACACCACCTTATTATGCACACAATTTATTCACTTCTTGTGAAGTAAGAATATTAAGAGAAACGGAAACCAGGAAACACGCATATTCTGCCGAAGCTTTTCAACAAATATGGGAGTGTGTGTCTTATAACGGTGTTGCACTGAGTCATATGGCGGTGGCACATTGTCAAAATACGACATGACGCTGCACAGAGACTGTGGTTTGCATCTGACAGTAGCCGCAGAGGAAATAAACCGGGAACGGTCACATGTGTATTTACAACGGGGAACAGACATGCAATTAAGTATAACACGACCTGTTTCACTACAGTCAGCAAGCTATGCGCTGGACGACTGGAAAATTGGGGTTTTATTGCCCATGGGAATAGAGATTATTCTACTCTACATCGTGTTCAGACGAGGTCTGCAGTCCACACAATTTCCTACTGTAGGCCGTTTCCGCGGGACAAAGCTGCCGATACTTGACGCCAAACACTCACCTCCGTCAAGTATTATGTCACCCTCCTTTTAATGTTTTACGTCATACATTAAGAAAGAGTGGAGTTGTATTCCCACAAGGAGGTCAAGTCTGATAGAGATTTATACTGCTAGACTTTTACCAGATGATTAGAGTCTTCTAGGATGTGCTGCAGTGTAGTGTGGTAGAAATTAACGACGTTTCGGAGGCACATGGTGCCCCCATACAAGCCTATACGACGTCATGTCCCATACGGCCGAAACCTTACTAATTACCGCGAGAATGTCGTGTGTCAGTACAGCTGCTCCTGCTGACATACGGAAAAGCACGCACACCTTCACACTGCAGACACTCAACTTTCTAAAGAAAGAAAACAAACAAAAAGAGTTGTGGGCTTAGTGAAGATACGCCACGGGCGGGGATAAACTGAGTCGCAACTTGAGAATACCGTTGTCTGTTAAAAGCCACTTTAAAACACCGTGTTACAAATGGCACTCCTCTGGCGGAGAACTTGTAGACTGCCTCAAAATTTTACAAGTTAGTGCAAGTTATGCGTCGTGCTGGAAATATAATGCAAGAGGTGGAGAGAGGGATCATGGAGGCAGGGAGTAGAAACCACAAAGTTGGCGTGTCTTTGTTGCTTGCTTCTTGGGTTAGTTAACAACTTTTTGTCAATTGCTTTAGTTATGCTGCGTCAGGAACGACTAGTGTCGTGGCCAGTCGTACTATCGTGTAGGCCTATAATCAGCGTGTCTCTACCATCTATTCCGGAAAAAGTTAAGAAAGCTCGAACAATATACATAACTTACACAGAATGCAGACGTTCCACGCTGAGATTTAAAGGAGCATGATTTTTGCGTAAGCTGCCAGTGATGAAAAGCCACAAAATAACCACCTCAAAAATATCTGCTCTCTGTTATATGTCTATAGTTGAGTCTATAAATAATGTAGCCACAGTAGGACCAAAGAGAATATCTGAAGAACGCATCATTGCAAAATATTTATTTTAGCATGGAAAGGGTTAAACATTTCTCCCGATTGGTACTGGATTGTTATAGAACAAGATTTTCCTGCTGGAGGTTTACCTTGCAATCGCGTGTCCATTTGCGTTGTCGCAGTGTTTATTACAAGGTAAGTTGAATAATTGTGTGGAATGGACGGACAGACATGACACGTCACATGACGCATGCGTAACTCACGGTACAAAAGTGGCCGCGCGGCGGACTGCACTTCAGTAGTGCGTTGCTCCTGCTTTTAGACGTCTAGGCGCCAAACGTCGTGGTGCTGCAATGGGAAAAGCGGAACAATACTGACGGTGAGTACTGATGAGTACCAACTGGTCACTTGTACGGGAAGAAAATTCAAATAGCAGCTGCGCTTCGGGATGATTACGTAGAATTCTCGTTGGAACATTCGCAATGAAATGTTGCACAAATAATTCTAACAGCTTCGATGTTTGTCATACCCTTCTGTCCTTACTAAATAACTTGAAAACAGCCGAACGGTTTTTTCGTACAATCTGGCGTTGAAGACTTTTAATTAATGTTAATTTAACATTCATAGGTCCGTGCATCGCTAATATATTCGTGGAGTACAACCAAAAAGATGCAAAGTTTCACAATATATTTATTTCTGTAAGACTCTCTACATGTTTCAGACGGGTTTTCCGTCCATAATCAGGAGCTCAAAACTGCATATACAGCGTCAGGTATTTGTCAGACCAATGCTGCTAGCAGCGTTGGTCTGACAAATACATCCGCGCCAAAATTATTATTGGTGCGCGTAATTCTACCTTAAAAAATTTTGTTCTTACATTCCGTTTGCTTGTAATGAGGCTTGTGTCCAAGTGCGGGGTTCATGTATTGGTTCGTCACCAAACCAAACCGTTTATGTCAATAGATCGTGAAGGCAAGATTAAAGCACGCAGTGTCTAGTGCAGACAGGCTTGTGAGGACAATAGTTATTGTAAGTCCGGACGAATTTGGAACTCACCATTCTGATTATTAAAAAGATAACATCTCAGGAATGGGCACGTAGTAAAAACATGAAAAGTCCCCGTGAAGACGGTCGGCTTTTTCCACGAGGATTAGGGCTGAACTAAACTGCTCACAGTAAATTATTCCCATTGCCAGTCAGGAATGCCGGTGGATATCTGTCATGAACACAATTTCGTGCACTGTCTATTTCTTCGCGAAAAAGATTCACGGAACTTCAGAGGATAACTTTGAGAAGAGTCATCCACCTTGTGTTCATCGAATTACAGAGTATCAAATATGCATAGATAGACAGTTGGAACACAACTATGTTATATTATTAGGTGCTATACAACGTATCAACTACATGTTTCGGCCACTTTACTTGGCCATCATCAGGTTTGTACTTAGCTTACAGAGTAACTGCATTACATACCAGAGTATCTAATGGGAGACGAGATCTCGTTTACAATGGTCCGATAATTGAACTCAATTAATAGAATGGTACCAATATTTGCTATCCCTATATTATTACTATATTCTAATCCGTTGCTTGGTATCAATAGGGTGTAAATAAACATGATATCAAACAACAGATTAGAATATAGTACATAATATAGGGATAGCAAATATTGGTACCATTCTATTAATTGAGTTCATGTATCGGACCACCGTAAACTAGATCTCGTCTCCCATTAGATACACTGGTATGTAATGCAGTAACTCTGCAAGCTAAGTACAAACCTGATGATGGTCAAGTAAAGTGGCCGAAACACGTAGTTGATACCTTGTACAACACCTAATAATATTACATAATTGTTTTCCGACTGTATATCTATGCATATTTGATACTCTGTAATTCAGAGGATGTTTCACCGTACCTCAAAGTAATAGGAAACGTATTGTATAGGAGCGTCAGATAACAGTAGGCATTATCGGTGGACACTAAGCAAAGACACGAATTAACTACCCATTATTTGCCTTGGACATGGTTACTTTCTTGTCACTATTACAATATTCTACCCATGTAATTATAAAGAAAGTAATACTGATTACAGTCACATCGTTGTATCGACCGTGTCTGCAACACATTCTGAGAAGAGTATGAAGTAAACCTCACATCTTGCTGTGTTCTCTGTTGGGTCCACGGCAGGAAACAGAAAAGTTATTTTTATGTATAGTAGAAGCAAGGCATGTAACGCAGTGAGCAGCAAGCAATAACGCAATGGCGAAGAATATCAAGACAAATGAAAATAATAATAATAACTGAAAGAGAGCTAGCTTACGTAGAAACATTATTCGACGAATAAGCAGGACGGGCCGCAGCAACTAACAAGAAATATCTCATTGCTTGGCGTAATTTAATATTACTAAATTAAACAGCTTCTGTGGATACAGTAACTCCTTCTTGAGTGCGATCAGACAAAGGTTCAACGATTTCACCAAAACATTCCACAGTCTCAGCAGTATTCTTGTTATTCAGCAATCTTCAAAGCCTAGGTATAAGAAAGGATATCAATCTAATACGGACCTACATAAATATACTGCTGTCTTTCTCGTGCCATACAGCGGACGTAACAGAGAACATAAAACATGTGTTGTGGTATTTACTGTGTACTTGGCCAATACGTACGTTAACTACTGTTTTTTCAGGACTATGAAAGTACTGTTGTGCCGGATTCGGGTGCGTTCAGAATCTCATCTCCATTTTTATCGTAATTACACGTCTAAACCTTAAGTTCTTAATTTAAGTTTAATACCGTCCGTAAATTCTTAGCTAATACACACAGTAATGTTGACAAATTTATGTCGGGCAATAAACATGTATGTCTCCATGTATATCTAAAAATTCTTTTCCTAAATATCATATCATTTGGCCATAGATCATTCTAACATCTTAAATGGATAATATTTAAATGTGTGTAGACAAGAGCTGAAGAGTAAGGAGCAAAGAATAACAGGTGCATATATCCAACCCAACAAATGCAAGTTACAGCAACGCAAAACCTACTTACAGACTCTTCAGACACTTCGTTCAAGCGGTCAGTCAGAAAGAACGTTCACTTCTGCGACACATTCCTTTTTATAAATCATTAAACAAGGAAGTCATACGGACTTCACGGAGAAAGTAAATTGAATGTCAATATTCTAAATCCAAACGTTCCTCACAGACACAAGCACGTTACTGTCTTCATCAGTAGCCATCACTGAGAAGTGACTTCAATATATTTTCACTGGCAGCAAACCAGCGGCAAGTTTTGTTGGAACAATCAAATAACTTTGATCTCCCTATAAGTAACTTTCTGTATTACAGTAGCGAAAGTAAATAATTCCACTTTGTTTATGTTTCTTCCGCTTAGTTGTTACACAACACAAACAGCGCGGTAACCAAATTACTCTTCTTTTAAACACTACATTCAAATTTCACGAAATACCCTCCCTCTAGGTATATCTGTTGCTTCGCAAAAGTTGTCAAACTTCATGACTGTCACAAAATGTACGGTCCTACTAAAAGCACACACGAAATATTGTGAAATGCCAACTTGATGCAACAAGGTAATTTTATTGCTGTATTCTTAGCTCGACATATTTCGGGCCCATACGCCCATCATCAGGAGCATTAGATATTGAGTTGCAGCATATGGTTTTCTGCAACTCAATATTTAATCCCCTTGATGATGGGCGTATGCGCTCGAAACATGTCGAGCTAAGAATACATCAATAAAATTACCTTGTTGCATCAAGTTGGCATTTCACAATATTTCATGAGGAAGACGCAAGGTCCAACAACCCTCAAGTAAAAGCACACATATTTGAGAGTCATATTACAGCCTCAACTCCAGTAGTATAAACGGCGGTGCACCTCAGAATGTACCGCCCCCATGTTCACAACACTGGTGGTAAAGGATTTCCACAAGATTATCAAAACAGCCCTCTAACGGTCCTGGCCTTCTTGCAGAAGAGAACTCCAAACTTCGACAACACAAGGGAGTGACTGGTTAGCCTCACGTACTGGTCCTTTACCCCCAGGTAAAGGCCACTTGTTTCCTGTAGAATAGAAGGTTGTATAGGATTATTGGTGGTAGTAAGCGGTATAGCCTCTAAAGGAACGTGTGATGGAACTGAACGTCAATACGAGACGCGGACCTAACGCGCGGAATCTTGGTCTTACAACGACACACATAATCAAGTTCAAAATATCTTTATTTACAAGCCACCTACAAGATTATAAGATGTAATAACGACGTACATGTACATAGGTCCATCTGCTTCTTGAAGTGTAAGATATTATATTGTCTATCGAAGCTCTCATCTCAGTCGGTATAGCGACTGACTATGGGCTGGACGGTCCGGGATCGAATCCCGGTGGGGACGAGATTTTCCGCCCGTGTAGATCGGCCATGGGGCCCACCCAGCCTCCTGTAAAATGGGTACCGGGTCTTTCCCGGGGGTAAAGTGCGGCCGGAGCGTGCTACTGGCCACTCACCCCCTTCTAGTGCCGCGATCATGGAAGAGTAGAGCTATACCTCTACCCAACCTCTGGGCCACACCGGGCCTGTAACGGGATCACATTACCTTTACCTATCGAAGATCTCATGCCGTATTTTCTTTAAGTAATTATATTTACGGCGAAAAAACATAAATGTTCCAAATAATCAATACCAATATTTCGTCATGGAAACGCCGTTAGCTGTAGCAATAAAAAAGTTATAGCAAATAATGAAATAAAACTTTTATTACAAAACGAAATGTGAAATGAATGGGCCCTATCACTGAATTAGGTTTAAAAAACTGACACCACCAAGGAAATACAAAAAAGAAGCGTTATTACCGAGGGAAATTGAAAAATTTAGAACAGAGCACCCTGAAGATGGGGACGGTCTCAGTCTTTGAAACTCTGGAGAATTCTCATACCTTGATGCGGCTGTCTGCACGAGAAGATTTTATTGAAAGATCCGTTTTACTTACATGTTTATAACACATAAGCTTTATTCAGCAGAGTCATACATTACGACAAACGCGTTTTCGCCCTAATGAACAACTTTAGTGTTTCGCAACAAAAAAAAACCCCCCATGGAAATGTTGCCAATATAATCTATATTATAATTAATTTTAAAATTATTTTGTCACGACTTTTCATTCAATAGCAATGAATTTGAAACTCTACAAATCTGCCTTCCTGGATTCAGCAGTTTTCTTGTTTAATCCGCTATATTATTTTATTTTATATTCTCATTTTCAATGTTGAAATATTTGTTACTGTATAGTACACACTTTTTCAGTGAATTGCACGTAAAATTATCACATTTTACCTGTACGTAGTTTTTATAACTTCTTCAATTTAATGGCACAGTCACTCTAAGGCAGTGTTTTCCCATGTTCTGTGGTATGGTTTTATGTCAATTCGATGCTTGTGTGACCGTGCATCACTGATACAATAAGATTAGCAGCCAACTAGATGCAACAATAACGAATTTTATTGATAATTACAATCAGCTCAACATGTTTCGGGCGATAATTTCGCCCATCCTCAGGAACACTAGACTGTGTTTTTTACAGCTTGTGGTA
>Ga0123352_10009530_pt1 | contig 15195 bp, 7 predicted proteins | sample TergutLab28metaG_FD_89700 | JGI IMG/M metagenome (GOLD analysis project Ga0123352, IMG submission 89700) | Labiotermes labralis P1 segment gut microbial communities from Petit-Saut dam, French Guiana - Lab288 P1 | ecosystem: Host-associated > Arthropoda: Insects > Digestive system > Gut ... | reverse complement strand
TGGCTGTGTTGGCTAACGTGTTGCCCTGTACCGTTGGGAGTCGTTTCTGTGTATGTTCAGGAAGCGCAACCCCCCCCCCCTTCCCCTGCCTTCAATGTAGCATTAACAAAAACGAAACAAAAAAAAATCTCCAAAATATTCGAGCACTCAACTGGCCATCTCCGGTTGCCAATGAAAACCGGGCGAGTTCTACAGCCCATTGTTGCGACTGTCATAGAGCCCCTGTGGCGACCTAAGTGCTGTGAATATGGAGAGCGGACTGCTTCACTCTAGGAGCTAAGTGAATAATTGAGTGCATAAACTGTTTACGAGTGTCGATGCTCCTCCTTCTGATGTACAAATTCAGTCTCACCGAATGTACGGAAAATATTAAATACAATGATTAATTTTTTAATACGATTTAAAAATATATCTTATAATAAAAGTAATACAGCTGTTGGTTTTGCGGAATTGTGTGCCAGGAAGTCACCCACCCTCTTAAACTAAGGGCTTAGGCTGACAGTGTCAGTACCATTTTCTGCTTGAAGTAGAAGCAGCGAGTGTACGTGTGTCTGCTCCGTTCCCTGGTGTGTGCCAGTCAATCCTGTGCGGAAGACGCCCACCATTTACAAATCGAAACTGTGGAGGTTTTTATTCGTTGAAAAGAATTTTGACAAAAAACGGAATTTACATCGTCATCAGCCAAAACGCGTCGTTACATCGCCAATAATTTCGATGGAATTTGATAACAGGGAACATTTAAACAGATTCGTCAGTAAGAAAATTTGTAAGAACACTTTTCATGACATGTTCAATGCAAGATACTGAAATTTTTACCAAAGGAGTATCATAGCAGGGAATTTGGCTTTTTTAGAACAGCAACTTGGCTACTACAGAACTGCGTTTCGTTTGACGATCAATTTGATGCGTCTTTTTGCGACCTCTCCAAATGGTGCTTCTGCCCGTCACTGGCTGAAACACACGGATGTCAAGTTTTCTGCAGCCTGCCTGAGCACAGCTCTACCATTGTGGCCCTTCCTGCAGCCTGCCTGAACAGTGATCTACCATCGCGGCCCTTCCTGCAGCCTTGAGCATTGCTCTACCATTGCGGCCTTTCCTGCAGCATGCCTGAGCACAGCCCTACCATTGCGGCCCTTCCTGCGGCCTGCCTGAGCACAGCTGTACCATTGCGGCCCTTCCTGCAGCATGCCTGAGCACATCTGTACCATTGCGGCCCTTCCTGCAGCCTGCCTGAGCACAGCTGTACCATTGCGGCCCTTCCTGCAGCTTGCCTGAGCACAGCCCTACCATTGCGGCCCTTAGTGCAGCCTGCCGGAGCACAGCCCTACCATTGCGGCCCTTCCTGCAGCCTGCCTGAGCACAGCTGTACCATTGCGGCCCTTCTTGCAGCTTGCCTGGGCACAGCCCTACTATTGCGACCCTTCATGCAGTCTGCCTGAGCACAGGCCCACCATTGCGGCCCTTCCTGCAGACCGCCTGAGCACTGCTCTATCATTGTGGCCCAGCACACTGGCGCTGAACTCTAAAACAAATGTCTACCAAACCTCGCAAGAGGGTCACATCGAGATCTACACTGAAGTTCGATTTGGGAGGGGTGTGGGGGTTGCGTACACAACAATGCGTCTGTACAGTAGACACTCTACCTGCACAGACGGGAAAGCAGCAGGGTAAAGAGAATTACCACGTTCTTTAACAGTTGCATCTTGCGTTTATTGACGTCGATTTTGAAGCTCGCAGTTGGTACGGATGCTGCACCCGACGCTGAAGCTGTAATTACAGATGATGCTGCATAAGTGTTGGTTGGCGATGCTGATGTTGATTCTTGTAGTTCAAAATTAGCACTAACTGTTGCGTAGCAATAAACGACATACGAGCACTATTTTTTGTAACGTTTAAACTGATCCCTTTCGTCACTACTGTGTTTATTGCCGGAGTGTCTATTACTCACTCTAAATGCAGGACAATTTACATAGGAACACCGGTCACTACTTCCATTGCGCAGAGGTATGTATAAGGTTTTGTGGACCGGGTAGCTCAGTTGGTATAGCGACTGACTACGGGCTGGACGGTCCGGGGATCGAATCCCAGTGGGGGCGAGATTCTCCGCACCTGTCCAGACCGGCCCTGGGGCGCACCCAGCCTCCTGTACATGGACACCGGGTCTGTCCCGGGGGTAAAGAGCGGCCGGGGCGTGAAGCTGACCCCTCACCCCCTTCTAGTGCAGTGGTCAAGAAAGAGTAGAGCTATACCTTTACTCCCCCCATGGGCCGTACGGCCTGTATAGAGCTTCAGTGCCTGTACAGTATAGCTATACCTCTACTCCCCCCATGGGCCGTACGGCCTGTACAGAGCCTCAGTGCCTATACAGGGGTGCACTTTACCTTTTTACGTTTTTATATAGTCATGTTGTGACCTACGGCCTCTGATCTGTCCGTTGTCCATCCCTGGGATGAAAACAGAATGCTCAGCATTGCTTCGTTGCTTAAGTAACAATTAACTGGACGAAACAGAAATTACTTCCAAGCAAAAACTGCCGGAGTGCCACTTTTGTCCACTTGAAATCCTGGATAGACTCTCTTCCGACTCACGTTCCGCCATTAGAGCTATGGCACGGCTAATGTAATAGGGCAAATTATATATTTGTATTTTCAGGTACATTATTTCACAGAGTGTTTCCCTGGAAATGATGTAAACGTTTAGTTCAACATTATATACAGCTTCGATACATAATGTTTGCTTACTTCCCACCGCACTTTGCATTTCCAATATACGAACAGATGTAGGCATAGTCGTAGTGATATACAGCGCGCTTTGCTACTACATTAAGAGTTAGTGCCAAGTCGCTTCAAGCGAAACCGCAGCCAGTAAAACCATCATTCACTTGGAGAACTGGTTATAAATAAAGCCCCTCTGTCCTTGCTTAGAGTCATACAGGAGCAAGCTGCTGTCGATGACACCAGTGAATGTTTGTCGTCCGACTTTATCGCTTGTTTCTATCCCGGTGCCTAATAATTGGAAGGTAATGTAGCCGAACATTTTTTATATATTTGTTTATTAGGATTGCTGGCGTCAGTTACGGACGGTTCATAGCCGTACGTTTTGGTTTTAATCTGTCAGCTTATATTCAGAACCGTTTGTGACAGGTAGGAGGGGAGAGATTCAAACGCGGAAACGGTTAGGAGCTGATAACGGAGGCTAGCAGTCCAGTAAGGAAGTCAGTCGCGTACGAGAGGTGTGAGTGAGGGAGTACAAGTGACTGTGTTATTTTAATAAAATATGATTTAGTTGTTTAACTTGATACAACAATCCTTTTTTAATTTTATCAAAAATAAATTGAATAAATAAAACATCAAGTAAAAAATAATTAAAACGCTATGTTATTCGGTGAACCACACCCGTTTCCCGAAAGAGGATCACCTACCAAACTGAGCGCGTCGGGACAACAAAGTTACGAAGGGTGATCGTGTAGAGTATGAACCCTTAAACGTGTCGGATTAAACTCACTGAGGATGGCACTTTGGTGCCGAAACATGTAGGGTTGGCACTTAACACGAATTGTGTTTTATGATTTGTGATTTATTGTATCTTAGAGTATTTTGTTTGTTAATACTGAATGTAAGAAAATGCAAGTTATGAACAACATAAAATAAAGCAAAATTTATTACACAATGATTGCACGAATTGATTCCGAGATGCTTGCTTTGAATCTCGGCACAGACAGAGGCTGCTCTAGCCGATGTTTTTTGTTTTGGTTTCCCTCGTATCCTCCACGTTCAAGTTGTTATGATTAAGTGCCATTCCGTATGCAGTTACTCTCCTGTCTTTTATTTTCACCATCTCCCTTCGTTGGTTGGATTGCTTGAGGAGTCGATTGTTGCTCAACTGACTTATATGAAATTCCAGAGTTCATTACTGTATTCGCAAAGGCTAGCCACTAAAACCTATCCTGAACCACGTGAATTCAGTCTACACCCTCAAACTCTATAATTTTTCCTTCCATGTAAACTTAGGTTTCCCAAGTGATTATTTCCCTCATGATTTCCAGCGCAGTGGCACAGTTGATTAAGGTACTGTACTAAAAGCCGGAAGGTCGTGGGTTCGATTCTCGATATCATTGGGATTTTTCATTGACATAATCCTTCTGGCCGCACCTATGGCCCTGGGTTCAACTAAAATTCTAACACAAAGGAGTACGAGGATTATTTCCTCGGGGGTAAAGACGGCTGGTACGTAGGGCTGACCACCTTCATGTGCCGACTGTTTTGAAATCTGAGAACCTCAACTTCCTGGAACCCTCAGGGCCTGTACAGGGATTTTTTTTACAAGCTTAGATAAGTATCTTATAATTCTCTGTATATTGAGACCTACCAAAAGACAATATGTGTGGTATTTGCGCCAGATTAACGCGATACTTCGATAGTGTTGTTTAAACACTATATACATGTTTAATAACACTCTGTGACCAGACAGACAATGAAGCAGCCACAAGATACAAGGTACAAGCTGATTTTACGAACACACAGCTGCAGGCGTGGTGTGCCAATGCATACAATATCGTGTTGCTTTAATTCTATGTATTAATTAAACATGTTTCCAGCACAGAAACATGATTCAAAAATAAAGCAAGAAAGAGTTTATTGACTTCCAGGCTGATGACTCGCATTACTGTGGTATACAGTGTTGGGTGTGACGTCACGATCGGACATCATTACACTGGAACAGGCTATCAGAGTAGCAGCGAGCTCAGTGCTGGATTGAAGTGGAGAGCGTACAGTCATGGAACTTGGGTTTGGTAATACCACTGCCAATGGCAAGAACCTCTGACTGTTTAAATCGCTGTGGTAATTAAATTGAACACCTGCGTAGTTCTCAGGCCTTCATTTAGCCCACAGATACAGGCGTTTCGTATGATTCACTCTCAATAAGCACATCATTTACTTGCCAACATTTTCTGGTCGGTCGCAGCAATCAAGACAGGTTGTTTCCTGTTCGGTAGGAACTGAATTCGTATATACTGTATATTTACATGAAATTGGTGCTTCAGGCCACCCCTATGGCTGAGGCGGTTAGGGGCTGACTTTTCATCTCAGAAGGACGTGTCCGATTACTAGCCGATCCATATGACACTTTGGTCGACGCAGTGGCACTTAGGTTTTTTACCTGTTAGTTTCATTCCTTCAAGGATCAACATTCATCCTTGTGTCAGTACGACTCTTTCCAGGACAGACGAACGAAACCTGGGGATATTAAAAAAAAAACAGTATTGTTTCGGAAATTGGGGAGAGAAAAATACAGTCATATTCAATAGTCAAGGCATTCACGTCTGTTCACAGCTAAGAATGCGTGGATCATTAGCGTTTCTTAAGACACTCCACGTTTTTTGTTCCCTTATCAAATTGAAATGTATTTTACGCAATTTGAGTGGGGACGAAATGCAGATTTATTGTATCTGACACCGTTAGAGCTATTATTAATTGAAGGTAAACTCTTGGTTCGAAGTGGCATGATGCAGGAAGTTGCTTGTATGCATAACAGAAGTCTGCTTTACACGTATCGACAGAGTGCTGCTTATTTTAACTCTTGAAGGTTTTGTCGAGGAGTATTGAATTTCGATGCACGACATCCATCCGCATGATTCGACCGTGCTTGACGCTGCCTGAGGCGTGCGTTAAACTGTGCGCTGAATGGTTAGGTCCCAGACCGTTACACGAATTTATGGCTCTAAAATACGTGTATTATTGGCTATATCGGCGAGCAAAGATAGGCCTACATTTGTAACATACAAAGGAATGATTAAATAAGTAAGGACGTTACAGTGTTTATATAGATAAACAGCAGTGTATATACGAAGGATCTCTCACATAGCACTTTATGAGAAATTTGATGAAAAGTTATTTCAGAATAAGATTTGGTAATGGGTGCTTTTGACGTATTTTGCAGGAATTTTTGAACTGAAGGCTATGAATCTCTCTCTCTCTCTCTCTCTCTCTATATATATATATATATATGTGTGTGTGTGTGTTGAATTATGTGTAACTGTGGAACGATCATCTAGTCAAGAAACTCTCGAAGTTTCGTTTTATACGAATAGTATCCATTGTGTTCTCATAGCACCGTTTCTAGACTCCTTTCTATGCCTATTAATGCAGTTTAAGGCCTCGCACAATGTTATTTGTAGATGTATTTCCATATAATACTGTTTCTTCTGGGTCTCCCACTTGAGCTCTGCCCTGCAGGTTCCGTGTTTGTATAGTCGTCATAAGCATCATTTACCTTCGTCTTTTCCGTCAATCCGTTTGCCTGTCTCCATGTCTGTCGGCATGTATCAACGCGGCTGCCACTGGGTGGAATTCCGTGAAATTTGATATTGGATTCTTTCGTGAAAATCTTCTTATGTACTTCTCTTAACACAAAGCAGCTTACCCTCCGTGTCTTCTTCAGGTCTCTGAACATTTTATTCCGGTTTTCATGGTCACGGCACCGTGTGGTCGCGTGCATGACCGCCATCGTTTGCGAGAAACTAGCTTGTCTTATTTTAAAGTTAGAACTGGTAATGGAGGCGGCAGATTTCTTCATTTGTCCTTATCCTGAGATTTAAATGAACTCAGTCGATGCCACATCATTCTAGTTCGTTAATATCCACTTTAGTGTCATCTTTCCTATAGATTTCCTAACCAAGACCCTGTGTATTTCTCTTCACTCTCCGCCTAGCCACGTGCGATACGCCCAGTATCTCTTCTTCGTCCGTATGATAGCACCGAGTTTAGGCTATGTACTGGACGGTTCGGAGCTCAAATTCTAGTAGGGTCAAGAGATTTTTCTCTTTTCTCAAATGTCAGTACCGGTTCTGAGGCCCACCAAGCCTCATCCTCAATAGGTATCGTGCTTTCCTAGGTGTAGAGCGGCCGTAGCTTGACAGTGATCACCTCCATAAAGCGCTGAGGTTAAGAACGGTTGGATCTATATATCCCCTTCATATAAGCTTCAACGGCGTGGAAAGGACAAAATTACCTTTGCCCAACAACAAATCACCTAACTCGTCACTAATTAATTTTCTCCAGCCTCCTCTTACTTGCATCCCCTTACGACCACAAACACTTTCCTCAGCACTTTGCTCTAACACGCCCCATATGTGAGCTGCATTTTTTTAATTTGCTCTCGATTTAGATATTAGGAATGAATGGGGTATTGTTAGTGAAACAGACGCGTTAGTGTGCTTCAATATGAACAGAAGCCAGTGGATGGTATGATCACAGTCCGACTCTGTCGATGGGCGAGGTGGCCTGTAGAAGAGGCTACTCCCGCCAATTAAAGTCAGGGAGGGTCCGGCTGCTTGCTGCTGTCTTCTGTTATCAGATCCTAACCTCTGAATGCAAAAGCAGCAACTTCAGGTTATCTTCATCAAAACACAACTCCGGTGTTATAATTATCGGAGTTGTGGTCATTATCATGAAGCCACACGAATCCAGATGCAAGCGAAATTTGTTTTTTTGCGAATCGCACTATATTACTGATCTTTCAGCAGCTGAACATTTGGCTTGCTGGTACTGTTCACAAGCCAGACGTAGGTTGAATGTACCACCTTTTGTTTTTTGCATAACTCGCATGGCCTGCATTTTTGAGTTTAGTTCTGTAGTTTTTCGAAAGCCCATTGCATGAATATAATGATCGGTTCATACGGGTTTTAACAACTTTACCACAAATCCGTACTGTGTATGTTACTAGAATGTCTTGATAAGGACATAATGTGATCATTAAAAGGGAAATTGAAGATAAACCTTTAGCCTGTGCATGAAACAGTTAATTTTTTTAATATAATTAATTGTACTATGACACTGCGGTCGTTTTGAACTAGTTCATTTTGTGTACGGAATTTTTTTTTCCATCGACGGAATGATATTCATATTAACATCCGTATTATGTAAAATTTCTTAGTCTCTTATTGTTTAATTTTCTCAAAAAGGGGATGAACGGCCAATTGTACAACCTTAGTCCTGGAATCTGTGCTCCGCCGATTCCAAAACTATGTGTATTGTATTTTCGAAACGTTCTTTGGATTCCAGTCTCGATATTTCGCTATAGGTAGAGTGTGCTAAATGGCGCGTCCGGATAAAATTGTTAACTTTAGACACTGAATTGAAAGTGCATTAACTTTAAAACTGCAAATTTGCGGCTTTCAAAACTGAAATGCAGTGAATTGACAAACATGCATTGAAACAAAAGATCCGTAACTTTGTCCGAATTTCTATGTTTTGTAGACCCTTTGCTAGGAACTTGCTACACCTTGCTAGGCACATCATTTGATAGGTTTTAATACAGTACTACACGCATATAGGTGACAGAGACAGGAAATGGAAAAATTACACACTTCTGACTAACGGCTGGCGAACACCAGTTTCGTTATACGGGAGTGATTTGATAAGAATCATAGAGCATTTTAACCCGTTTAAAAAACAATAAATTCTTATTTGTTTCGCTGTTGCCTGTAATCTGAAATCTTGCCGGTACGTTATTCAGGGTATGCTTCAACACGTTGATTTCGACAGGTGTACGGCCAAAATCTTCATCCAGTTTTCCTGTTTTAGACGCTTTTCGTAAAATTTGCGAAAATTGACTATTAACTTCGTCATGCCTGTCTGTACGTCTTTCTGACCGCATGGAACAACTCGGTTCCCACCGGACGGATTTTCATGAAATTTGATATGAGGATTCTTCGAAAATCGTCGAGAAAATTCAAGTTTCATTAAAATCTGACAAGAAAAAGGGGGACTGTACGTAAATACCAATATACATTTCTTCTTAGAATGAGAAGTGTTTCAGACAGAATTTGTATATAAAATCAAATCGCGCATTTTATGCTCATTAACCTTTTTTTTCTTTCGAAAATCGTGACGATTGTGAGATAATGTGGAAAAATATAGTAGAGCCGGACAGGCCACATATGACAGTATGGCGCGTGCACTTGGCATGCTGGGTAACTACGGCTGTACAAACACAAACTCAGAATATGTAACACTTATTGCTTTTCCACTGCAACAGTGTTTGCACGGACGCGCCTCATTGTTACGTTATACGTACATTGTCGTCTTCTTTATACTTGCTGCAGACAGTTAGGTCAGCCCTTTACGTTTATGACCATGTCACAAATAAAGTTATCCCTATGCACTCCATGAAGGCATATGGAGGATTAGTGGTACAGATCCATAAATTGTTTACCTCGGAACTAAATGGATGTGGGTGATCAGCTTCACGTTCCAGCGGCTTTACCCCCGGCGAAGGCGGCCCAGTTACCTATCGAAGGCTGAGCGGAAACTAGAACCGTTCTGGATGTGTCAAAGTAGAGAGTATAATTCTACCCCTGCCAGGCATCGAATCTCCATTCCTTTGTCTTCCAGTACGTAGCTTAGTTACGATATCGACTTTGCTATCCTGGTGTAAGCCATCCTATTCATAGCTACTGTAACTTGGTTCGGACCTGCTGTTACATACCGTGGTATTAGAGAATTGCATTTAACCCATCAACGAGAGAGGGGGGTTCACATAGTATTCCTAAATGCATTCACCCTAGGAAGCAAAGTGTGAAAAGTTAAAGGTCCTTGCGGTTCACCGAGGTCGCCATTATAGGGTTAAAGAACTGAGGAGTTGAGACATTCTGTCACGCAAGGGCAGCATCGGCACACCATCACTATCACGGGAGTGATATATTACCATCACGCGGAAAATGTTAATGAGGAGACACCATAGAGAGGCAGGGGAAAAAATCAGCGTTCCTATTTGGTGCGACTCGGATGTATGTCGTGTATGTACAATACAACATATGAAGAAATGAAAAATTTTAATTTGTAATGAAAATTTAACACATTCTTAGTATAATTTTAAGGTATACATTGTTAGCCTTTGTAATATAGCACTTATAGCTGTAACTTGTTGAAATTATGTGTACTGTGTGGCTTAGATTTGAATTTGAAGTACTGTGATATGCAGATGTACTGTCAAATTGAATCTGATATGCACTGAAAACAGATTAAACATTCACAGTCTGTCTCCTTAAACAAGAAAATTAATGGAATAGGATAAAGAAGAAGGTGTGCTGTGTGTGTGTGTGGACGGCGCACAGAATGTCCTAACCGGACTGGGAGTGCTAAGATCTAATGTAACGGAAATAGCACTGTCGTGCAATATTAATACGATTTACAGTGGAATGCAAATTAAATACAAAGTAACTTTTATGACAGATAAAGTATTTCTTCTACAATTTAGAGGCGTCTGCGCATAGTCGCGAAAAGTGCCTATCCGTCCGTCCGACTGTTAGCATGTTTCAGCGCGGCTTCTACTGCTGCCATTTCCTTGCAATGTGATACAGCAGAATCTTATGTGGTTCAAATTGGGCACACTTTTAGGTGAACACCTAAGAACATTTTATTGTGTCCGGCGACAAACCATTTAAAGACGAAGCGCAGACTGTTTATTTAAAACCCCAGTCCGTACCGCGCAGTAAGCACTTTTCATCTCAGTTACAAAAACCAATCAGTTTATGCTGTAAGTGGCACAAGTCGTCGTTTGTTCTCAGATAAATGCAAAACACATCAATACAGTGTGGGCAGAGCGTACAGTTGTTGAATGTTAAACCTGTTGGTGCATCACGTAACCAGTAGGCTTTAAAAGATTAAAGCGGTATATAATCCCCCTCTTCGAACGAAACAGTACCAGCCTGTTACGACAGCCGAGGAGGTACAAACATTACACCAACTCGCTTTAATGTTACATTATATGTGCGTTGCATGTCTAGTTTTATCTCGGTTTTAATGAATTCAGTAACAAACGACTTGCGTGATACCAGGCTTCACCGTGAAGTAGATGTGAACTGCGCTCTTCTGCCATCTTCTGGGGTCAAGAACTCTTGAAGATGGGACCGATAGGTTGTCCCGAAACGTCGGTTAGAAATTGCCACGACTCGCTGCGTAATAACCTAGAAGAGCGCAGTTCTCTTAACAGACTTCTTAGATGTGACGTCATTTATTTCTTACGCCCATGTTGAAAACTTGGCCGTTCCTCTCTAGGAAGAATTAGGTCGTGTATTTACGGAACAATTCTTTTAACTGGAGAACGCGAAAGTTCGTAACTTGTGTCCACAACCGTAATTCGTTTAAACGTAGTAAATTTGACTCGGTGATGTGCCAAGTGATCGTTCACGTCACAGGGCGAGTATAACGGATGCACTGTTATTTTTTATTCCGACACGAAATAAAATAAACAAAATATTAGATATGGAAGCTGGATGGAAGTCTCATCTGGGCGTGCCCCCGATTTGTGCTGCTGTATTGGTGTGAGAGGGGGGGGGAGTGGCGTGTTTGATGCCTACTACGATGATAACCGAGAACTAGAGATCATTTCACAACACGAAGACATAGAGCGTATCTTTTATCGTAGATCTGAGTACCGCAGCTGTCAAGGGATGTTAGGGTGGATGCAGGCATTGTGAACAACAGGGCTGTCGTGCTCTGATTAGCGATGAAAGAAACACTCTGTATATACGACTTACATGTCGTCACAAGCCGGTATAGCTCAGTCGCTGAAAACGACTAGGGTACGTTGTGTATGAAGAGGATCGTGGTTCGAATGCCGACGGAGCATTCAGACTGGTTCTGGGACCCAGCCAGCCTTTACTCAATGGGTAACCTGGACCCTTTCGCTTCTGGTAGAGCGGCCAGGTCGTGAAGCTGACCAGTGTTTTACTTTTAGTGTCGACCTAAATAATATGTGAAGTTATACCTCCACTTCTCGATATGCCTGTTTTGAGCCTTGTGGCCAGGGAATTTTAATTCGTTGTTATAATACTTTTGTCATCACAGTCATCGTTAATAGAATTTGAAAAATTCAGCGGTGTAATAATCCTTACTGAGTAGCCGACAGTGGCCCACCTCTCCTAGAAATTCCTCACCCTTTATGGAAGTCGATTTTTTTGCGGCGTTCACAACAGCTCACCACGGAATCTTGTTCTGTGCCAGCTGAATCCTGTTTGTACCCTCAAATACCAAGTCTGCTTTGTTCTCATCTATAGTTAGGTAATTCCAGCATCGCCATGTGAAGTTATGAACATAGCCTACATGTTATTTTAACATCGCAGGCCAAGTTGTAAGGATAGTGTGCACCAGGGGTGTACAAATCACGGGTGTCTTGTCACCAGTGCACCTGAATTTTGTATGGTGGCGCCCATTTTTTCGGCATAATTGTTTCAGGATTTCTCCCCTTATAAAGAGCAGTGCATATCAGTTCATGTGCACCGAGGAGAAAGCGCCGGTTAACAGCGACGTTCACAGGTCAGTCCTGATTTGTGAGTCCACTGCATATAAAACTTGCTTGATGTCATTCTGGCCGGTGCCTGTAATTTGGAAATGGCTCGTAGATTTTTTTAATTGTGCACCCCAGTTATACAAGTTATTTTAACATTTTCCGTTCAAGTTGCAAATGTAGTCTGCACCAAAGGATACCAAACTCTTCGAAAATCTGGGAGCCGCCTCAAAATTCTGGGTCTGGGAAGGGTGACGTGAAGCAATTTCAATACTGAGGGCTGAAAAACTTTAGGCACAACGGTAAAACTTTGGTCGTTCGGGGTTTTTGCACCCTTGATACACACTTTTTTGATGTTTTGCTGACCGTGCATGTCAGTATAATCTTAGTAATTAACCAACTTAATATACAAATTCTTGTTTTATAATAAGTTTATTATATGCCTCTACATGTTTCGAGCACTATGTGCTCATCATCGGGAGGTCAACCTGTGCACCGGACGGCCACCTACTGATGTGATGATACCAGATGCTGTATAATACACTTTTGACCTCCTGATGATGAGCACATAGTGCTCGAAACATGTAGAGGCATATAATAAACTTATTATAAAACACGAATTTGTGCATTAAGTTGGTTAATTACTAAGATTAAGCTTGGTATACACATTGTTTCATATAAGTTTGTGAAGGATCTGAATAAACCATGAAGTTTTATGAAGCGAATTTTGTTCCTGATAAGAAATAAGCTATCTGTGCGGTATAAGTCAGCAGCCATCTGCGTGAATTAAGTGTGGTACTGAGCAGCATGTCGCTAGATACCGAAATAACAAAATATAATGGGCGTCTCAGTACACAGACGCATACCAAATAATAAAACAATAATAATTTTTTATTGTTGAGCTCCAGTGCCTTCACAAAGAGCAGGCGTTAATTACTGACCACTCGGCTGAATAATGTAATTAATACGGGTTAATGACTTGTGTGCTACACGTTTTAAGTTCTCTTAAGTCGAATTTCTTAGAACACTATAATAGCATAACTGTAGTGTTGTAGACGTAATGGATTAATAAACAGCATTACCAAACTTCTTTTTGCCTTTGACCTGGTGATGCAGCTCCATCTGCAGAGTTCAAGTGCAACGAGGAGATAATGTACATTTCTGCTGTGATGATTTTTACCTAAAATTCGGTATAATTAGAATGCCAGTCTCCAGGAAATGCGAATAGAAAAATGATTGGATGGGCAAGTCATGCAGCATGTATGGAGGATAAGTGAGGAATTAATGTAAAAATTCGGTAGGACAGGCTAAAGACAGGAACACCTAGACTTAGGCGGGGAGTAATATTAAAACGGATCTTTTAGAAATAAGTTGAGACGGTGTGGACTTGCTTTGCTTAGCTCAAGAGTAGCGACTTGTGAGTATCTCTTGTACGTGTTGTAACGTATTCATACACGTGGTTTCATAAAATACAGAGACTTTCTGGACCACTAAACAACTTTCAGCTTTTCAAGAGTGACTGTGCTGCGTGGAGCCAGTAATTTATTTAGTAAAGAAGAAGGCAGATTGTCTGGATAAGTCTGGCATTCTTAGTACGCTGTATCGGTTTGAGGTTACAGTATAATTACGGACTTGTAGCATCACCAGTTGTGTTTAATAGCAGAGAGCCTAGATAAAGATCTGCATGCAGCTTGGTGTCTGCAACACCAGAAGCTGCCTCAGTTGGGTGCAGACAGAAATTGCCGTACTGCTGACGAACACAATGCTTGTTGGCACAACTTAACATGCTCCTTATTTAATTACCTTCTGCCAGCCACTGGTCAAGTCTCGATTATTTTTTCCTCTTCTTTCTTCTTCCCACAGTAAAATTGGTTTATTTTATAAAGTTCATATAGCATTTATCAACGTACTTCACTTCATTTGGCGTACTGGAATTCTTCTGTGTTTTTTATATTTTTGAGGGCGCAACTGAGTAATAAATTACTGCCTCGCGTTACTACAGAAATACAGGTTAGATCTTTGTACAGGCGCTCTCTTCTTATTGTTTGCCCTCAGCTAACAAAATACAATTTTCAGATTAGGAAGGAACATTCACATTCACTTGATCCAGTCTCATTATGTTTGCAGTTTCGATGATGGAACTAAATTAAAGACAAGCCAGTATTATAGACTTATTTATTTATTTAGCAGGTTGTTCAACGTTTCTACATCTTCCTGCGCCAATTTGACGATTATCTTTTTCTTCTATTTGTCTCTGTCATTCCATTCTTCTTCTATTAATCCCTTTTCCCCCAACAGTCCTCTAATCCCATCCGCCCAGGTAGCTTTAGGTCTTCCTCGTTTTCTTCTTCCTGGTGGGCTCCATTTCATAACTTTTTTTGGTAGTCTCCCCTCTTCCATTCTCTGAACATGTACATACCAGCAGAAACATGGTGTTTAAAAGCAAAAAACGGTATCAAAACCGAATTTCACAGAAATGGACTTTTGGTGACGATCGGCTCGAATTTCCAGAAAGGACAAAATTAGGAACACTATTATTAAACAAAAAATGAATGTAACAAGGTCTCTTTTAGACCTTATTATGGACTTAACCCAGTCTTATATTAGCTTTCCGGTTTACACAGTGAAATCAGAGTGGACTGAATTCGACTGACTTTAAATATATCACTATTTTGATTATAATAATAAATGGAACTCATGAGTGAGTGAAGGTCTAAGACGGTGTACACGATAATAGATAGCAGTAGGCCTATATTTAAAATATAATTTGTTATATCTAAGAAATACAGGGTGTTTCAAAAAGAGCTTTACAACTTTGAAAGCGTATAGAAATTTATACAGAAGACATACACAACGTTTTGAACTGTCAAAATGTAGCAAAACACACCGAGTTTTACCTCGGAT